>Ga0209727_1000298_pt1 | contig 59411 bp, 47 predicted proteins | sample RifGroC1_FD_183995 | JGI IMG/M metagenome (GOLD analysis project Ga0209727, IMG submission 183995) | Groundwater microbial communities from Rifle, Colorado, USA - Groundwater C1 (SPAdes) (version 2) | ecosystem: Environmental > Aquatic > Deep subsurface > Groundwater | place: Rifle, Colorado... | reverse complement strand
TTTGCCAGATTTTTGTTTAAGCCAATTTAAATAACAGATTACTTTAATTTCTGCATTTTCTAAAGTTATAGTTTTTTGAAACTCGCCAATCATCCTTGAGTGTATTCTAAGAATATCAAGCAAAAAAGAATTAATTTTAATAATTTTTTCAAAAAAATTTGCCTTAGAAATTAAAGCAACTTCACAATCAGTTAAACAAAAAGCATTTACAATATGTTTTTCTTCATAAAGCTCTGGTATTCCAAAAAAATCACCTTTAGAAAGAGACCCAAATGTCTTTTTTGAAAATTTATCTGTATATTTAAATATTTCTACTTTTCCTTCAAAGATTATATAAAAATATTCAACTTTGTTTTCTTCTTGATATATAAAATCATCTTTCTTAAATTTTTTTATAAATGATAAAGATAAAATTTCTCCAAGTTCTTTTTCAGAGACATTGATGAGTCTCATACTTTTTCTTAAAAGATTTGTAATTTCGTTAAATTTACTATTTTCAATCATTTTATAAAGCACAAACTCCTATCTAAGAATAAACGACTTCAAAGACTTTTTAATTTCCGAATTCACATTGGCATAGTTTAATTTATTAATGAAAATAAGGATAATATTACTATAAGAAAACAATTAATATATATTTATCTTTTCATATCTGTAATTTGGTTACCAATATTCTCATTAGAACAACCAAAGAATATCACAAATATAATAAATATTAAAGTTTTTTTATAATCATTTTTTATAATATCCTTTTAAATTAACAATAATATTGATATTAATATTACTAAATTTTTAGCAAGAATTTATATTTGATAACTCACTCTATTTATTTTTTTCAAAATTAGCAGAGCAGACGTCTCTTGATAAATATTTAAGTTTTTCTCTATCATTATTAATAATTTCTTTATTTTTTATTAGGTTTTCTGTCATATCAAGAAGTGGGATTATCTCTGGCAAAATAAAATATTCCATCCAGCGACCATCTTTTTTGTAGTCTATTATCTTTGCGTTTCTCAGTGTTTTTAGATGAGTTGAGACTGTTGAGTTAGAAATACTCAGTACACTATAAATTTCACAAACGCAGAGAGGTTTAATTTTTAACATCATAACGATTCTAAAACGATTTTCGTCACTTAATGCTTTTAGTTTTTCTATAAAATCTTTCATATTCAATATTATCTCGTAATTCTTTTTTATAATGATAATCGTACAAGTTGTCATTATATACCTGAAACATTTCAGTATATTATCAATTAATAATATATATAAAACTTTTTGTTTTGTCAAAGAAAAGAAATTTTTTATTGACTAAGAATAATAATTATTTTATATTTACATATATATAGAAATATAAAACAAAGGATTTTATTTATGGATAAACAAAAACATCTTGGTTTTTTTGAAAAATATTTGACAATATGGGTAATACTTTGTATTGCAATAGGGATTTTCTTTGGAAAGTTTTTTCCTGAGGGAGCATCTTTTTTGAGTAGTCTTGAGATTTCAAAGGTTAATATACCAATTGCTGTTTTAATTTGGCTTATGATTTATCCAATGATGGTTCAGATAGATTTTTCGAGTATTATTAAAGTCCATAAAGAACCAAAAGGATTAATTATTACTCTAATAATAAACTGGATAATAAAACCTTTTACAATGGCAGCAATTAGTTTTGTATTTTTGAAATTCATTTTTGCTCCGTTTATTAATGAAAGTCTTTCTAAAGAATATATTGCTGGTGCTATTTTACTAGGTGCTGCTCCTTGTACTGCTATGGTTTTTGTGTGGAGTTATTTAACAAAAGGAAACCCTGCATATACTTTAGTACAAGTTGCTATAAATGACTTGATAATTTTAGTTGCTTTTGTACCAATAGTTAAATTCTTACTTGGAGTTAATAATATTATAGTTCCTTTTGATACTTTGATTTTATCTGTTATTCTATTTGTTGTTATACCGCTAATATTAGGATTTATATCAAGAATAATTTTACTAAAAGTTAAAGGAAATGATTGGTTTAATAATGTGTTTTTAAAACTATTAAAACCATTTACAATAATAGGACTCCTTTTGACTCTAATTTTAATTTTTGCATTTCAAGGTAAAATTATTTTAACAAATCCACTTCATATTCTATTAATTGCAATACCTTTGTCTATCCAGACTTATCTTATATTTGCAATTGCCTATTTTTGGGCAAAAAAATGGAAACTAAATCACGATATAGCATCACCTGCTGCTATGATTGGAGCAAGTAATTTTTTTGAGTTATCGGTTGCAGTCGCTATATCATTGTTTGGACTTTCTTCTGGGGCTGCACTTGCTACAGTCGTAGGAGTTTTAACAGAAGTACCAATAATGTTAAGTCTAGTGTGGTTTTCAAATAAAACATCCAAATTATTTAAAAATTAAAATCTTTACACTAAATTAACAATCTTTTATTATTAAGTATTAGAGGAGGAAATTATGGCAGGAAGTGATAAAATAAAAGTTTTATTTGTTTGTATTCATAATTCGGCAAGGAGTCAGATGACAGAAACTTTTTTAAATAAACTCGGTACTGGCAAATTTATCGCAGAGAGTGCAGGTTTTGAACCAGGAGTTTTAAATCAAGATGTAATAAAAGTTATGCAAGAAGTAGGAATTGATATTTCTGGAAATAAAACTAAAAGTGTTTTTGATTTATTTAAAGAAGGTAAACCTTATGATTTTGTGATAACTGTTTGCGACGAATCAAATGCTGAAAGATGTCCAGTTTTTCCAGGAAAAACCCAAAGGCTACATTGGGGATTTACAGATCCTTCGTCTTACAAAACCGAACCAGATGATGTCAAACTTCCAAAAATTAGAGCAATCAGAGACCAAATTAAATCACGGATAGAACAGTTTATTAAAGAAACTGATGTTAAATAAGCAATTAGTATAAAAAATTAATATTTATTGTGTGTAATTTTTATTTGTAAAAATAGAAATTACACACAGACTTATTCGTGAAATTTATTCTTCATTCAAACAAAATGTCAGAAAATACTTGATTATTTGTCACAAAACAATTATATTTTAGATATATCAAAAAGTTTTCAGTTTATCAAAAATCATAGATTATAAATTAATGAAATTGTGATATTTGTCATTATAAAAATTAAATATAGTTCTTGTCTATAATTATACAATTTAATTTGTGTTAATCCCTGACAATCTGATTAATATGTGTTATATAATTTCGTTGTAGGAAAAATTACTGAAAAGAGAACCAAAGAAAAACTTGATGTACTAAAAATGAATGATAAAGAAAGAGCAGAATACGAAAATTACCTTGAAAATCTAAGTTATCAAAAATCAGTATTTGAAACTGCAAGGTTTGAAGGAAAACTCGACGGAAAGGTCGAAGGAAAACAACAAACCTTAATTCGTTTATTATCAAAGAGATTTGGGGTAGCTGATGCTGAAAAACAATTAATAACTCATTCCACTTTAAAAATCTATTTAACTCACCAAACATTGACAAATTTAAAACTTTTCTGTATATTTATTATAATTATTATAGTTATGCTAACGATTATTTATGTAAGGTAAAAAAATGATTTGCCCTAATTGCGGTGCAGAGATAATTTCTGGTAATAAATGTAACATTTGTAACATAAATGTAAATTTATTAAAAATAGAAGATGAAAATAAAATAAATTCTCTAATTTTCTTGCTTGTTTTAGAAAATGGAGTTAAATTTGACATAGAAAAGTTAAATTTGGAAAAAATCACTATTGGCAGAAAAGATATTGTTTCAAACCCTGTGATTGATTTGGGACCTTATGATACAGGTCCTTTTATATCTCGAAAACATGGTTTTTTTCTTATAGAAAATCATTGTTTATTCTATGTTGATACAAGTAAGAATGGAACTATCATAAATAACAAAAAAATAGAAAAAAATACAAAAATTAAATTAAAAGACGGTGATAAAATCAAATTTGGCAAAATTAAGGCAGAGGTGATACTACATTGAGAAAAATTATTATTTTATTAATTCTATTTTTATTTTCTTTCACAATCTATTCAAATGATCAATTTACAGAAGATTTTAATACAATTATTACAATTGATTCAATAAACGAAGATTTTATAAATAAAGACATCTCTTTACTTTCTTATTCTGAGTATTTTTATTATTATTGTCTTGTATCTGAAGAATTAAATAGATATGATGAATTCAAAGAATGGTTTTCTAATATTGAGACTCAAATCGATGTTGATTTACTTAAAGACTTTAACAATCTTGATATTACTACTTTTACAGAAGAAGAAAAGAAAAAATTAGCAGAAAATTTGTTAGTTTATTTACATAATCGTGTTTTTAAAAGTTACAAACTCACAGCAAATAGAATTTCTTCCATAATAGATAAAGGTGAGTACAATTGCGTAAGTTCGTCCCTTTTGTATGGAATATTCTTAAAAAAATACGGTATAAATTGTTTTGGAATAGAAACACAAGATCATGTTTTTGTTGAAATTGAATTTCAAGATCAAAAAATAGATGTTGAAACTACAAATATCTATGGTTTTGATCCCGGTAAAAAAAAGGAAGTTTTAGATAATTTTGGCAAAGTCACTGGTTTTAATTATGTTCCTGCAAAAGATTACAGAAATAGAAATAAAGTTGATTTTAAGATAGTTTTTTTTCTAATTTACCATAATCTTGCTAATTTTTATTCTTTAAATGGCAATCATCTAAAAGCTGCAAATATTGGTTATATAATTTCTCTTGGCAGAAATGATAGTAAAGGAAAAGATGAATTTAATGTTTATTTTAACAATTATGTAGTTAAAATATCTGGACAAAAGAAATACCAAGAGGCTATCCAAGCAATAAATAATTATATTGATAATTTTGGGGTGAATCAAAACTTTTTAAAAATAAGAATGGATTTACTTGCAAATTATGTCGTAGATTTCAATGATTATTCTAACTATAATTCTATCAATGATTATATGTTAGCTGAAAATGAAAGATATTCTGATCAAAAAGATAACAAAAGATTCTTAGAGTTATACTTTCATCTTATCTATAAAACATCAGAATATTTTATCTCAATTAAAGATTATGAAAAATCTTATAATGTTTTAAAAGATTTTAATTTTCGATATAAAAATAGTGATTCTGAAAAAATATTTCACAATACACTCTTATCAGAACTAAATTATCTTAATAGCATAAAAGATAAAGATCAAATTAAAAATCTATTTATAAATCTTAAAACTCTATTTCCTGAATATTTGAAAAAAATTAATGAATTTGAAAGGCTTTTTTTACTAAACGAGATAACAGAACTTATAACTAAAAATCAATACGAAAACGCATTATTAGAAGTAAAAAAATTAAAAGCGATTTATTCAAAAGATAACGATCTATTGGCTGTTCAAAAAAATTGTTATATAAAATATACTGTGTCACTTTACGAGTCAAAAGATTTAGAAAGAACTATCTTTTTTAGTGAAGAGGCTTTAAAAGAATTTCCTAATGATATAACTTTTTTAAATAACTATAAGGCATTTTTTCAAAACTTTTTTTACGAAGCATACCAGAAAAAAGATTACTCGAAAGCACGAAAAATAATAAATCTTGCAAAAGAAAAATTTCCAAAAGATGATTATTTTGTTCAGATGGATAGGGCTTTACAGGATAAAAAATATTAAACTACAATTTATAACGCAACTTCCCCCAAAAATTTTTAAAAAAACGATACCTATAACACAGATTAAAATCGTATAATTACTTAATATTAAAGTAATTAAATTTTGTGGTTTCTGACAAACCTGAAATATTTGGGGTATATTTTTAAAGAGGAGATTTTAATATGAAACGAGTTCAGTTTATTATTTTTGTTGCAATTACATTGATGATTAATTTCAATGCTCAAAAAGGATTTGCTATGGATAACATATTATTGATTAAAAATATTAATATTATTCCCATGAATAAAAATGAAGTTTTGTATAATAAGAATGTTTTAATCAAAGATGGAATAATCTCTGATATTTTTGATCATGGTATGAAGACTGATTTTCCTGAAAATATAGAAATAATAGATGGAATAAACTCTATCAGATTATTAGATGGAAAAAATTTGTTTTTAATCCCCGGATTAACAGATATGCATGTTCATATCAATAATAAAAGTGATTTACAATTATTTATTAAAAATGGTGTTACAACTGTACAAAATATGTGGGGCTACGAAGGATTTATAAATTCTTTAGGATTTGCTAATCAATTGAAATATAAAAAACTGATTGAAGAAGGAAAACTCTTAGGTCCGCATATAATATCAGCAGGATCAATCATTGAAGGTAAACCAAAAAATCATCCTTTCATGTTAGAAGTTACTAATAAAAATCAAGCGATAAAACTCGTTAATCAACAAATAAAAGATGGATATAACTTTATTAAAATATATGATAATATTTCTTTAGATGTATATTTAGCAATATCTGAGGAATGTAAAAATAAAAAAATTCCTCTAAAAGGGCATGTTCCTTTTAATGTTGGTCTAAAAACTGTAATTAATGCAGGGCAAAGACAAATTGACCATTTGACAGGTTTTTTAAATTATGATAAAGTTCAATTAATTATTTCTGACGAAGAAATTAATCAATATTCTTCTATAATGTTTAAAAATAATGTTTATGCCTGTCCAACAATTGTATTTACTCAAAAACGAGTAAAAGTGAGTGAAATAGAAAAAATGTCTGATCATCCTGCTATGAAATATCTTAATGGGATGCAAAAATTCTTTTTATATCAATCTGTTAAATCTTTAGAAGAAGACCTTGATTATAAAGGGACAGACTATCAAAAAGATGTTTTTGAACTTTATAAAAAAGTAATCCTTAAACTTGTAGAAAACAATGCTCCAATTTTAGCAGGTACTGATACAGGCAACCCTTTTGTTTTTCCCGGCTATTCGCTACATGAAGAGTTACAATTATTAGTTTTGGCAGGTTTATCTAACTATGATGCACTTATAACGGCAACCGTTAATCCTATGAAAAGTTTAAATAAGCTAAATGAATATGGTACAGTAGAAATTGGAAAAAAAGCAGATTTGATTATCTTAAATACAAACCCGTTAGAAAATATATCTAATTCAAAAGATATTAAATGTGTTATTTTTAATGGAAAAATAATAAATATCGACTCATTATAAACTTAAACGCTTTTGAAAGGTAATAAATAATAAAATCTAAAATCTGCGATAAATTCTACTGCAACTCGTTTTATTATAAAACAAATTGCAAGTAATTAAAATTACACACTTCGTAAATATAGTCTTTATACTTCGTTAGATATATCTTTTAGGAATATAAAATAGTATTTTTTTGCAATAAATTCTTTCATCTTTTGTTTTAAGAATAAATAGTCTTCGTTATTTAGTTTTTTTTCTTTCTTGGTCGGTTTTATATATTTTTCGTCAATTGATTCCAATACATAATTTACAAAAAGTTGCATTTGTTTTTTTGTTGGAGCTTTTACTCTAGTTTTTTGATGAAGATCAAAATGAGATTCAATATCTCCAATAGATTTAGTAAGTAACTCTGAGATTAAATCTTTTTTTATTTGTTTTTTTCTACCTTCATATTCTCTAAACTCATGATCTATATGATTTTCTATATACCATGCAATAGAGTTGAAGATAAACCATATTTTAATTTTATCATCCTTTGTCAAATTTTCTGCTAAATATCTATTTTTTTTATCATAGTCTAAAATTATATAACAATTTGTAAAGAATAGTTTCATATCATAATCAATTATTTTTTTTAGTTCATTTATAAATTTTTCATTTGATATTTTCTTTGGAATTTTCTCAAGAATTTCTTCAATTTCGTTTTCTTCAATGCCAATCTGGACAAGATGACCAATCATATCATTTATTATTAGTTTTTTTAAGTCAGTTTTTTTATACAAACTTATATTCAAATAATGTAATATAGATAAAACTTTACTATCTATACTTTGGATACTATTTAAATCAAGATAAGTTTCTTCTTCCCTATCATCTTCAATATCCTCAAGGTCTTCTATAATCTCGTTATCGTTATATAATTCATCAAAATTATTTTCTCTTGACCTATTTTTTATAGCTTGATAAATGTCTTTTTTTAGATTATCTAAGGCTTCTTCAGGGATTTTATCTAAGATTCTTTCCAGATTTATTTTTTCACCCAAAAAATCTTTTTCGTATTTTTCTAATATTCTTTTTTTTAATTTCTCTTTAATAGTGTTATTCATATAAGACTCTATTCAAAAAACCTAATTTTGTAAGAAAACATTGCATTTATAGTTAAATCTGTGCCTTGATTTGTAAAACTATCTTCTTCTGCATAAATTTGCCAAGCAAAGCCTTTATATCTAAATTTAACGCCTACTAAAGTATTAATTTGAGGTAAGTCATAATAGTTTATAGAACGATCCCAACCAAATTTCATATCTCCTCCATCATTAATAGGAAGAGTTTTAATATTAAATTGAACGATTAAAGAAAAAAAGTCAAATGGATTTAACTCAACTGCAAGAAGCCCATTAAACATTGGATAAGGTTTTGAACTTGTAAACCCAAAAGAATCAAAAGGTATAACAATTCCTGTCTGTACATATAAAGACAAAATCCAAACTGGTTTAAAATCAGCAGCGAGTCCAAAAGCAATGTCAGGAAAACCAGAGCCACTTAAATTTGAAATTGTGCCAGTTGGTATCTTAAATGCAAATAAACCAGCGAAAGACATAAATTTTTTCTCAAAAAAAGTATATTTAAGCCATAAATCAATGTCTCCAATAGAAACTCGCGGTTTATCAAGTTCTAATTTCAAATTGACACCATTTTTATTTTGTATATTCAAAGAAATTCTATTTTTTTCAAAAAGTTCTCTTGCTCCACCAGGAAAGCCAAAAGCTACATGAAAAGCCTCAATAACGCTATCCAAAAAACCACCATAATAAGTAATAAGCCTAAAATCAGTCCCAACTTGTAAATTTTTTAGTATATAAAAAGAAACACCAAACTCTGTATTAAGACTCTCGTAATCTCTAAGTATATCTCTCTCATCATAATATCTTTTTATTTTGGAATACTCTTTATTATTAAAATAGGAAAAATTTTCTTCTCCATTAGGGTCAAAATTCAATGATCTTGTAAAAAAATCTTGTACATAATAATTTGATATATGAAACTCAAGTTGATATTTTTTTCCTTCACTCGCCATAATTGAAGGAAAACTGTAATAGATTAAAAGTGGTACATACATATTTTTGCCGTATAGAGGACCTTTTGAGTAATCTATTTTTATACTAAAAATTACAAAATTAAAAAAACAGATAAATAAAAATAAAAATATTGTTTTTTTCATAATAACTTCCATTTCTTTTGGATGATATTATATCATAGAGTTTGATTTTTATAAATTTCTTTTTATAATTATTTTTAATTATGTATCAAAAAAATAAATAAAAAAAGCGACATTGTCGAATGTCGCTTTTAAAATTAAAAGAACTTTATTTTTTTACTTTTTCTAAAGCTTTATTTGCTTCTTCAATTATAGGTTTGCCATAATTGGTAGAATTTTTTACTTTCAAAAGTTCATCATAAGCAATAGGTGATCCGATACTTCCCAATGCTCTAATTATAGCAATTGTAATTTTTTCGCCTTCATCTTTACCAAAACCAGTACCATATCCTTCTTTTGCTTTTAATGTAAGGAATGCTAATTTTGTTATTAATACTTTTGCTGCATCTTCTGTTGCAATTTTTTGTAAAGCCTCTATTGATATTAAATTTCCATTTGTATCTTTATCTGTTGTGTTCCATTTTTTATCGATCAATTTTATTACTTCTGGGTCTTTTGCTTTTAATTCACCGAGATAAAAAGTAGCCTCATCTCTAATATTTTTTAGAGTTTCTATAGATGTGTTTTTATCAGAATTAACAAGCTCATCAAGTCCAACAAATAACGCTGTTTTTGTAGCACTTATTTTTTCTGATTCTGGAGATTTTGATTCAAAAGAAAATCTTAGTGCTTCCAAAACAACATCCATATTTTTTTCATTTTTTATTACTTTTTCACAGTCTTTAGATGGACTATCTGTCATTTTTGATAAAGCATTTATTGCCAAAAGTCTCAAATTTTCTGGATAATTTGGTAGAGATGCGTAAAATAAAACAGGAAAAGATGAATAATCTTTAAAAATAGTCAATGCTCTAATTAATCCATCAACAGTTTCTTCTTTACCAATTATTTTACCATTTTTTTGCAAATCATTATAAACTCTTAACTCGTTGTTTAAAAATCCAATTAGATCAGTTGCTCCTACTTTACCAATAACCAAAGCAATTTCTCCTTTATATCGAGGATTTTCTACCTTTATATAAAGAGCTTTTAATAAATTGCCAGTGTTTTTAAATTCTAATTTACCAACTAATAAAATTGTATAATAAACCCATTCTTCAAAATATTTTATTTCTTGTGGATTTTTTGTTAAAGCATATTCAACTTCTTCTTGTAAGATTGAATAAATCAATTTTTCAAACTCTTTTGTAGCAATATCACTCATTTGTTGTACTTTTTCTTTTTTTTCTTTAACATCTCTTGCTTGTTTGTATAAAATTTCCCATCCTTTTACTGATGTTGTTGTTTGAGAAAATAAAAGTCCAGTTACGATAAGAAAAGAAACTATAAGATATATAAATTTTTTTGTTCCCATAACATCTCCTATCAAAATTAATTAAAATATATAAAATTATTTTAAGTAATTTTTTTATCAAAGTCAACAGTAAATCTTTTTATTTTTAGATTTTGTATTTTTTTATATATTGTAGGGATAATTAAATAAACAATCAATATCATTATGGGTAGTGATAGATATGATAGCGCAACTGGAATTTGTGGTAATTTTGTTGCAGGAATATGATTTAACAAATTAACTATTTTTAAAAATAAAATAACTGGATATTCTATTAAAAACTTTAAAAAGAATATTTTTGTTAAGTAAAAAGCAATTAATACAAAAAATAAAAAAATAAACATATATTCAAAAAGAGGAACTACAAACAAAGAACTAATTAATGAAAAAAATTGAATCTTTTGAAATAAAGCCCATTGTAAGATAAAAACAGAAGAGAACGCAGATAATGTAACAGAAATTAATGATTTTACCTTTTGTGGTATAGATTGTGGTAGTTTTTCTTCTATTATCTTTGAAAAAAATAAAATTCCTGCTGTTGCCAAAAAAGAAAGTTGAAAACCAAGATCAAAAATACAAAAAGGATTAATAAAAATCATAAATATTCCACAAAAACAAAGAATACTTATACCTTTAGTACGCATCCCACTTACAAAATAAATTGCCTGAATTGCATACATAATATACGCTCTGGTACTTGATGCAGAATACAAAATTAACATAATGTAACAAAATAATAACAAAAGACTAATTACAAATGCTTTTGATTTTGATAAGAATATTCTTAAAAAAAATAAAAATAGAGTGCCGATAAAACTAATATTCATCCCACTTATTGCAAGTAAATGTAACATTCCTGTATTTTGAAAGTCAAGATAAACATCGTCGCTAAGTCCTTCTCTGATACCAAAAAAAATAGAAATTAAAAAAGCATAAGTTTGGTCTGACAAAGTATTTTTTAATTGTAAAAATAATTTATCTCTTTCGAGCCATAGAGTGTCTTTAAATATTTTATCTATAATAGGGATACCAATTTTATCTTCTATTATTTTTATGCTTTCACATTTTGTTTGTAAAACTCCATAAATTTTTTGATAAAAAAGATATTCTTTATAACTAAAATTACATATTTTTTCTTGAGGTAAAATAATGTTATCCTTTATTATTAAAACATCCCCTCTTTTTATTGGAATGTTATTTTCTTTTTTGACTTTTACCATAATGTCGAATGGTTTAACTTTAATGTAATCTGTTGTATCATTTTTTTTTATTCCATAAATTCTAAATTGAAAGTCTAACCTATTTTTTTTATCAATGGTAAAATTGTTTACAAAACCAACGACCTCATTAGATGATAGAATATTCTCCCGCACAAAAAAATAATCTTTTTTTATATCATTAATTGTTTTTTGAATAAATAGTGATATAATAGAAATAGTGATAGCAAATATTATAAAGTAGAACTTTCTGAATATTATTGATAATATTATAATTATAATCGATATACTTACTACAAATAGGCTAATTATTAAAGAATTCAATTTAAATTTTTCAACAAAAACAATTGTAATAGATAAAATTATAAATGTAAAAAGTGGTAAACTGACTAAGTTTATTATTTTTTTCATATAACCCCCTAATATATTAAAGGATAAAAAAATAAAAATTTGTTACAAAAAATATTTAAAAACGAATTATTTTGTTGACTATAATAAAAAAATCTTTATAATCAAGATAGAACTATTTTATCAGGAGAGAAAAGAATGAAAAAAATATTTATATTGTTTTTAATAGTGATTGGATTTTCATTATGTTTTAGTGAGGATAATAAAAAAAGTAGAATAGCTATATTGGATTTTAAAGCAATTGGAATTGATGCAACTCTTGCTTCGGGTATTCAAGAAAATCTGTCTTCTTCTATAATTGACCAAAATACTTTTATCGTTGTAGAAAGAAGCCAATTAAACAAAGTTATGCAAGAATTAAATCTCGCAGGTGCTGATGAGTTTAATGAAGAGTCAGCAGCTAAAATTGGTAACCTTTTGGGTGTAGAGTTTGTGTTACTTGGAAGTGTTACAAAAATAGGTGTAAATATAACAATCAATGTAAGAGCGATTGAAGTTAAAACAGGTCTTGCTGCTTTTGCAAAAAAAGTAACAACAAAATCAGAAACAGAACTTGTTGATGCAATTGATAATCTTGCTTCATTGATAAGTACTAAAGGTAAAAGAGATGCTGTTGTAGAAGCAACTACCACTACGACAACAACGACAACTACAACAATTCCACAAAAAGATACAACAAAACCAACAAAACTTAGTAATCTAAAAATTGCTGGCATTGCTTTAGTTACTACTGGCTCAATTTTCTTTGTCGGTGGGCTTACACTATTTATCCTTGATAATACTGTTTTTGGAACTAATTATGTTTTTGCAAAAGATATAACCCATGCACAATTTATACAAAGACAGACTTTTTATCAAATGCTTTTTGGTGTAGGTATTGGTGTAATGGCGTTAGGAGGCGTTTTAGCAATAGTGAGCATACCGCTTTTTGTTATTAAAGAGAAAAAAATGAGTTTAGAAATTGGGGTAGGGCAAAGCATAAGTTGTGGATTTAATATAAAACTGTGATTTAAATTTAAATAAAAAAAAAGCGACATTCGCGAATGTCGCTTTTTATTTCATCTCTTTCCTTCCGTATAGGAGGAGTAGAAATATAAAAAAAGTTAGATTACAATTAGATTTTGGTATTATTTTTAGACTATATTCAGTGAAGGATACAGTTTAATTAGTATAAATTTTAAGGAGGAAATCAAAAATGAAAAAAATTATATCTACAATTTTTTTGGCTATATTTATGATAATAGGCATGTTAGCCTGTAATGGAGACTTATTTAAGAATTTGAGTGAGGAAGAATGGTCAGATAAATATAGTGGTACTACTACGAGTACGGCTGCGATTACGACAACTACTTTGGGAGTACCAACAGAGCTTAGTGCTTCAAGTGATAAAACTGATGGAATTTATCTTAGCTGGAATAAAGTTTTGGGGGCTGATAGCTATCAAGTTTATAGATCAGATGATGGGATAAATTTTACTGTATTAGCTAATGTTAATCAACCTACTATAATTGGTAAGGTTTTATATACTGATACTAACGCTACTGTTGACACAGCATATAGTTACAAAGTAACAGCAAAAAAAACTTTGATTGAAAGTGGTTTTTCTGTAAGTGCACAGGGAATAAGAATATCTTCAACAACTGTTTTACAACCACCGCTTGGTTTTGGAGCAACAGACAATTTGGATACAGGAATAGAAATTAGTTGGGATAAGGTTATAGGTGCTGATAGTTACGTACTTGAAAGAGGTGACCAAAGTGGAGCAAATTTTGCTGTCTTAGCTATTGTTGATCAACCTCTCGCAACTGGTAAGGTTAAATATGTAGATAATGCTATTATTTTAAATCAACTTTATAGTTATAAAGTAAAAGCAAAGAAAAATCTTTCTCCTGATAGTAATTATTCTGTAACTGCTTTTGGAAAAAAAGTTAGTGTAGCTACTACAACTACTACGGATACAACAACGAGTACATCAACTACAACAACTACAATCTCAACTACAACTACTACGGATACGACAACAAGTACATCAACTACAACAACTACAATCTCAACAACGACGACAACATTAGCCGATGTTCCATTAACAATTGATATGTGGACAGATGGTCTTTTAAATGACACAACTGTTTTCTATATATGGTATAGTTTTAATGCAACAGTAAACTCACAATATAGTGTATATTTTGAAGATGCTAGTAATAATAGTGCTACTTATACAGTTGATGGGGTGTTTGATGTTTATAAAGCTGATAAATCAACAAAATATAATGCTACTCCAGAAGACCCTGTAAATATGGGTTTATCTTATGATTTTACTGCAATGGACACAACTGTTTATATAAAAGTATATGCAAGTGCAGCTGCTGCTGTTAAAACAGGAAGTTTTCAAATAAAAATTTCTAATTATGTACCAACAACAACTACTACTACGACAACAACAACAACTACCGTTTATACACCATCATGGAAACTTGTTGGTAATTCGAGTATTGCAACAGCAGGTGAATTATCATTATTTATAGATGGAACTAAACCTTTTGTTGCTTTTGAAAATTTTGTAGATAATAAAATTAGTATTTATAGCTATAACGGTACATGGAATGATCTTGGAAGAACAGGATTAGTAGCAGAAACACTTACAGATACGATTTCTCTTTATGTAAAAAATGATATTCCTTATACTGCATATCATACTTACATGCCAACACATAAGATAAATACATTTAGTTACAATAATACTAATTCTCAATGGGAAGGTGTAAAAGATGCAGGCAATACTTCTATTGATGTTGTTATGGGTAATAAATATCCATCTATTATAATTGATAAAATAGATATGTTGGATACTCCTATAATTACTTATATAAATGACTCTAATTTTACTGATCAACCTATCATAAAATATACTACTGCTCAATTTTGGGAAAATTATGGTAGTTATGAATATGTAAATGAAAGTAAAGCTACTTATCCATCTATTTTTGTTTATAATAATGAAGTTTATTTTGCTTGTGCTTTTTCTGATACAACAAGAAGATATGTACATTTTGGTAAACAGGCTAAAAGTGGAGGAACTACTTTTTTACCTACGACTTTTAGTTATCCTTTTACAGGAACGACAGATGTTGCAAAATTTGTTTCATTATATATAGAAAATGGCAAAGCTTACATAGGACTTTTGGGTAATGGCAATGTTATTCTTATTAGAGAACTTTCTGCTTTAGACTCAACAGGAGTATGGTCAAATGTTGCAAATGGAGATATTAGTATCACTAATGGTGTAGTTCAGGATGTTGCTTTTGCTATGAAAAATGGCAATTTTTATACTGCTTATATAATAAATAATAGTGGCACTTATTCTACTTATGTAAAAAAGATAAGCAATGGACAATGGGTAGATGTTAATAGTGCGTCAATTACTACTACAAATGTAGGAAATATTGATATAAAACTTGATATTAATAATGTTCCATATATTGCATATAGTGATGCTTTCGGCTCTAATGGACTTTTTGTAAAAAAATTGGAATAATTTGAGTATCTAACTCAATGACTCAAGCGGGGCTTTATGCCCCGCTTTTTTTGAGAATAACTCACCATTATTTATTATATAATTATTAGACTAAAAGTCCACTATATTTAGACTAAAAGTCCACTATATTTAGACTAAAAGTCCACTATATTTAGACCAAAAGTTTACTATATTTAGACCAAAAGTTCACTATATTTAGACCAAAAGTTCACTATATTTAAACCAAAAGTCTACTATGTTTAGACTAAAAGTCCACTATGTTTAGATTAAAAATCCACTATGTTTAGATTAAAAATCCACTATGTTTAGATTAAAAATCCACTATGTTTAGATTAAAAGTCCACTATGTTTAGATTAAAAGTCCACTATGTTTAGATTAAAAGTCCACTATGTTTAGATTAAAAGTCCACTATGTTTAAATCAAAAATATCATTTATAAAATATAAAGAAACTGCCTCAAATGTCATCCTCTTTTTTATTTCTTTAACCAAACCCTTAGACTAAGCGAAAACTTACCCTAACTAAGCGAAAACTTAGTTGATTTTTAAGATAAATTAGCATAAAATTAAATGTTTAAAATTTGGAATTTATACAATAATTGTTTGTTGCTAAGACTAAATTAATAAAAATATGAAGGAGAAATATTTATGCAAACTGATTACGACGTAATAATAATCGGTGCCGGTCCTGCTGGTGCGAGTTGTGCAAAACATCTTGTGGAGAATGGACTTAAAACGTTAGTTGTTGAGAAGAGGAAATTGCCGAGGTATAAATGTTGTGGAGGGATTTTAATAGATAGAAGCGTTGATTTTATTAATAGGAATTTTGGTATTATTCCAGAAAATATTATCTTGAGTCCAAAATATATTAAATTAAAAGTATCTTCGTCTGGGTATTCTTTTATAGATTATGATAAAAATGAATATTTAAGTATAAAAAGAGATTTATTGGATTATTGGTTAATTAATGAATCAAGAGTAGAAGTTAATGAGAATTCATTTTTTTTATCTTTTAAAGAAGAAAATAATATAATAAAAATAAAATATTTAAAAGATGATAAAGAATTTGAATTATCTTGTAAGTATCTTATTGGGGCAGATGGAGGATTAGGAAAAACAAGAAGACTTATAGATAATATAGATATTAAAAACTACGCTTGTTATTATAAACAATATGTTTGTGATGGATATATAGATATTTCAGAAAATTACTATTATTATATAACAGGTAAAAAATATACTGATCTTTTTGCTTGTTTTTGTAAGAAGGATAATTTAATTTATTTTGGTACAACTCAATTCATAAAAAACATAAATATAAATATGATTAAAAATATAGAAAATAAATTAAAAGAGAAATTTGGATTTGAAATTAAAGAAATTATTAGAAAAGAAATTTGTATTATAGATACTAATTTAATAAAATCAAGATTTAATTTTGGAAGAAATAATGTTCTATTAGTAGGAGAAAATTCTGGATTTATTTCAAGAATGGGAGAGGGAATTTCATCTGCTCTAATTTCTGGAAAGATTGGAGCAATTTCAATTATAGAATCAATTAAAACAGGTAATAAAGCAATTGATTATTATTTGAAATTAATTGAAGAAGAAAAAAATCAAATTTCTAATTTACTTAATATAAATTGAATATGTTATGATTTAATCTGACACTAGATAAAAATTAATGCTATAAAGCAAAAATAAAATAAGGAGTGTCGAAATGACAAGTAGATCAAAAAATAATAAAAAATAAATTAGGATTATTACAACCTTACAGGTCTTTTATATTTCAGATATTTACTTAGATTTGATAAAATTTGATTTTTTTACGATAATTGTTTATTATATTAGTCAAATTGTTAAAATAAAAGGAGATAGATTTATGAATACAGATTACGATGTAATAATAATTGGTGCTGGTCCTGCTGGTGCGAGTTGTGCAAAACATCTTGTGGATAATGGAGTTAAGACATTAGTCATTGAGAAAAAAAAATTACCGAGAGAAAAAGTTTGTTCTGCTTTATTAGTAAAGAGGAGCAAAGATTTTGTTATTAAAAACTTTGATGAAATACCAACTAATATTTTATGTCAAAATTCAATGATAAAAACTAAAACCTCTTATTCTGGTAAACATTTTATTGATACTGACATTACAGAGTTTACAAATGTTTTTAGAGATAAATTTGATAATTGGCTTATTGAACAATCTAAAGCAAAAATAGAAAATGATGAATTTATTAATTTTATTAAAGAAGATTCTATTATAAAAGTTATTACAAAATCTAATTGTAAAAGATAATGGCTATGGTATCAAAGATGAGCAACAAAAGCATATTTTTGAGCCGTATTATCAAGCTTCACATCTATTTTTCTGTAATATTTAATAAAAAAATCAATTTGTAATGAAATATTACAACCCAAATACTTGATTTTATTTTATGATAATAATATATTACTTTTTTAAATGTTTAAAATTTTTAATAATTCAAGGAGAAATAATTTATGTCAAATAACGAACCAAAAATTACAGCCGAAGTTTGTAAAACTGAAGAACAATATATTGAATTTGAGAAAGGACTTTATAGAGAGTTTACTACAAGAAATCCAAATTATTGGGTTACTTTAAATTATAAAAACATTGATAACTCCAGGCTTCAATCTCCAATATCTTATGAACATCAATTAGTTATAATACTTCGTAATGAGAATGGAAATGTAATTGCAGGAGTAAATGCAAACCTTACTTATAAAGAAAGAATGCAATTGGAAGAAGTTGGATTTTATTTAGATGAAAATATAAAGAATAGTCCTTATGTATCCGAAGCACTTTCTTTATATATAGAAAAAACAAATATAAACCCATTTGTTGTAGGAGGACTGATAAGAAATAGCTGTTTTTCTGAGTTAAAAAAAATGGGGTATAAATATTATTATGGAACATGCTCTGAAGATAAACTAATACTGTATAAAACATTCAAATTTAAAGTAATAGAAGAAAAAATAATTAATGGGTTGAAAAAGTTTTTAATAATGAAAGAACTTTAGTATTTTAAATAATTTTCTTATCATATAGTCTTTTTTCTATTGATTTGGAGGATTATAAAAAATATGAACTGGACTGATTTAATCAATTTTTTTATAATAAGTACTGCATTTTCACTTGGTTTTTATCATTTATATATTTATTTTGAAAGAAGAAAGATTAAAGAAGAAAAATATAATCTATATTTTTTTATCTATGCGATAAGTGCTATTGTATATATAATTTTTGATACAAATTTATATAAATATTTTATGTCTATAAAAATAAAAAATATTTTAGGAGGAACGGCTCAAGTTTTTTTTATATTAGGAATTTTATTTGGATCAATAAATTTTATTTTGATTATATTTAAACTTAAAAAAGATGTAAAAAAATATTTTATCATACCATACATCTTAATATTTATTGCTACAATATTAACATTATTTAATATTATTTATGGTAAAAAATTTTATACTAACCATATATATAAAATTGTAGTAATTATCATATTTATAGGTGTATTATTAGGTACATTAATTATTGTTTATTTATTTTTTAAATATAAGCTATACAAAGAAAAAAGACCAACATTAATATTATTAGGATATTTGGGGGTTGCTACATTTTTTGTGGTAGACAAAATATCTGATGTTTTTTCATTTACATATATTCTAAAATCTAATTATATAGGAATTGGCTTATTTATATTTCTCTTTGCTGTTGCTTTATTTAAAAAATTTAATGAAGAGTATTATGAATATCAAAAAAAACTTATAGAAATTAATCAATCTCTTGAACAAGAAGTGGCAAAACAAACAGCCCAATTAAAAGAAAAAAACGAAAATCTTGAAGCATTAAATAAAGAATTATCAGCCCAAAAAGAAATTTTAGAAAAAACTAATACTGAATTATTAGACGCAAAGAAAAAACAAGAAGAAGATTTTGAAAATTATATTACTTCTTTTTTTAAAACTAGAACTACATTAATTGAGATGATTGAGACAGGGACTATTAATAAAGAAGATTTAATAAAAGGGATTGATATTATATTTAGCTCTAATTTTGTTCTTGATAGAGAGCAAATTATGAAAGATTTTAATCTAAATGATAACTATATGAATGTTTTATATGAAATGTTATTTTGTGAAACCAATAAAGAAATTGCTAGCCGTGTACATTTAGAGGAAAATACAGTTGGGGTTTACAAAAAAAGAGTAAAAGAAACCATTCAAGCTTATAGTAAAGGCGAAATAATTGCCAAATTATTAAAATATATAAAAAAATAGACTAATTATTTACTCATGTAATGAAACATTACTGCATTGTAATATTCTCTTACTTGATTTTCTCAAAATATTCCCGTAGAATAACCAAGTAACCAAAAATATTTTACGGAGAAAAAAATGGAAGAAATAAACAAAAAAGAATTAAATGCTCTTTGTGATTTGATAATAGCAAAGGCTAACAAGATTGAAGGGATTCTTGGGATGTTTGCAATGGCTAATGTTAATAATGTTTCTCAAGACGAGTTGACAAACTCAATGCTTGGGCTAAAAGAAGACGCTAAAAGCATTAAGGATAGAGTAATCGAAATATCTCAAAAGTTTTAATTTTATATTTAAGGAAGAATAAAAATGGAAGATATAACTGAAAAAAAAAGAGAAATTCTTGATACTTATAATGAATTAGATTTAAAGATGAATAAGATTTGGGGAATATTAGGAATATTTGCTAGTTCTAAAATTGATGATATTAGGCAAGATGAATTTAGTTCTGCGATGTATGGATTACAAGATGATGTTTCCCAAATTCGTAATAAAATGGGAGAATTATTAAAATAATATTATTGGCATTTTGTAAAAAGTAGGCACAAGCTTTTTACTCCTTTATAGATTCTGGGACTTTGCATAACACTGATTGGCACAGATTAAGACAGATGATCACAGATTACGCTTGTTGGTATAAAAAAATCTAATCTGTGAAAATCTGTGTTATGCAATGTTCTTTTTTTATGGAAAGTATTTTATTGATACGATGCGTTATCAGTAAAATAACCAATCGTTCGTTTATTGTAATAGGTATATAATGGCAATTGTTAATTGCTATTATATACCACCTTTAAAGATGTCTCCTTTTTTTATGGTTTAATATAATTTAGAATTTGCATTGCTTGCTTTCCATTAGAACTCCATTATGAAAAGCAATGCAAATTCCCTTTTGTAAAAAAAAAGAGTTGCCCCACTCTTTTTTAATAAATATATTTTGTGGATTTGCATTGTCATTTTTTATTAGTTTACTTTTTGGGCAATGCAAATTCTTTTTTTTAATCTATCCTAAGGTGATATGGTACTGCCATATTGCCTAAGCATAAATTAGATATGCTCCTTTTTATTAAATAACACTTGAACTTGCGTTGATAGGTTTAATACCTACAATGTAAGTTCCTTTTTTTCTTGATTTTGATTTCTAATACTATGAAAATAAGCTGGATTAAAAGTCTCGATTGATATGTAAGTTTGCTATATTAATTATTGATATTTTCTCAATAAATAAAATTAATTTATTGACTTTTTGTAAAAAAAGTTTGATAATATATTTAGAGCATTATATTTAGGAGGCAATAATGAAACAAAAACTTTTTTTCCCAGTGGTTCTATTTATTACTTTTTTATTTGGGTGTTCCAATCCAGCAATTATTATTAAAGAGGTTGTAAAGGAAGTCCCTAAAGAGAGTGTTAAGCAGGGTTTTGTTCAGTTTTCTTTTGGTGAAAGCAACACTTTAACGCCAAATGAAAATATAATTGGTTTAAATAAAAGTGTATCGAGTTCGAATATTGATGGATTTTTAGTATCTATTGAGTCTGATACAAAATCTATTTGTTATCTACAAAAACTTAATGTTTATAGAGCTGGGGATGAACTTTTTAGTGAAAAAATAGCATTAGACCCAGGTAATTATAAACTAACAACATTTTTTGTAATTGATACATCAAGAAATATAGTCTATGTAGCACCAAAAACTGGTAGTCAAAAAGCCTATCTTGTTGCAAATCCATTAAATATAACTTTTACAATAAGTAGTGAATCAAAGATTATGGTTATACCTGATACTGTACCAATAGAAAATTATCCGATTAGTCAATTTGGTTATCAAGGAATTACTCTTTCTAAGACATTCGATTTACCTGTAAAACTTTTATTAGAAACTCCATCTGGTGATATTGCAACAAATGGAAAAATGACAATAGAAACTAATAAAGGTGTTATATATGATAACAATTTAGTAGCAGGTACTAATACTATACAGATAAATGATATAAATAGTTATTATAACATAAAATTTTCAAAAGATGGTTTTTCTACTACTACTAAAACTTTTAATTCAAATTCAGAATTAAAAACTTTTATTCAAAATAATTTAGTAGTCGAAAATATATTTTATAATCCTTCTGCTGATGTATGGGCTTTTAAAGCTGGAGATGTAAATAATGATGGTAAAAAAGATGTAATAATAGCTTGTAATGGTACTAGAGAAACGAAAGGATATATAAAAACTGCTATTTCAGATGGTGATGGTACTTTTAAATTATATCAGCAAACATTTAATATATTTTTTAATACGAATATGTGGTTTACTGGTGATTTTAATGGAGATAGTAAAACAGATATTTTATATATTTGTCAATATTCTTCTGGAAATACTATAACTATTTGGTCATTCTTATCAAATGGCGATGGTACTTATACTTTGGGAAACTATGTTTTTAACAAGTCTGTTAACTGGGATGGTAAAAATACAATTTTTAGGACTGGATTTATCAATAATGATAACAAAACAGATTTATATATGATACATAATGAAAATGCTGGTGGAATTCCTTATGTTTATTCATTTATATCAAATGGTAATGGAACTTTTAATTCAAATACTGGATATAATACATCATTAGCATTAAACTGGGATGGTATCAAAACAGTTTGGCGAACAGGTGACTATAATAATGATGGTTTAACTGATTTATATATAGTAAATAATGTTAATAATATAGCAAAATTTTATTCAATTGTAACTAATGGTTCTGGGGGTTTTTCCATTAATCAATTATCTAGTGCTTGGTCACCAACTTGGGATGGTATAAATACTCAGTTTTTTGTAGGTGATATGAATGCTAATAATATTTCTGATGTGATGATTATACATAATGATAATAACTCAAATATACTTATACAAACAACAGATGTTATAAGTTCTATAACACAATATAAATTAACTGGCTGGAAAGCAAATTGGTTTCAAGATAAATGGTTTGTAAATCATATAAATAGTTCTTACGATAAAAAAACAGATGCATATATTATTGGTCATAATCAAGATGGAGCAATAAGAATACATCCAATATGGTCTTATGGGGATGGAAATTTCTTGGGTGATGGTATGGGACAATATCCTACATGGCAAGCTAATTGGAATAATATCAACACAGAAAATATCTTATGTGATGATTTTAATGGTGATGGCAACTCAGATTTTGTTTTCATAGCAAAAGTTAATAATTATATTAGTTTTTATAGTGCTTTAGGGAAAGGTTTTATTGGTGCTAACTGTTATCAATATCCAGCTGGACAAAGTACTCAATGGATTTATTCATCTCTAAATCCTGAAACTGATAGAGACGGGGATGGTGTATTAAATAATTATGATAACTGTTCAAATACTTCTAATGCAAATCAGGCAGATGTAGATGGTGATGGTAAAGGCGATATTTGTGATAACTGTCCAAATACTTCTAATGCAAATCAGGCAGATGTCGATGGCGATAGCAGAGGCGATATTTGTGATAACTGTGTAAATACTTCTAATGCAAATCAGGCAGATGCAGATGGAGATGGTAACGGCGATATTTGTGATAACTGTCCAAATACTTCTAATGCAAATCAAGCAGATGTTGATGGTGATAGAGTAGGTGATGTTTGTGATAACTGTGTAAATACTTCTAATGCAAATCAGGCTAATGCCGATGGCGATAACAGAGGCGATGTTTGTGATAACTGTCCAACAGTTTCTAATAATGACCAAGCTGATACAGATGGAGATGGCAAAGGAAATGTTTGTGATAACTGTCCAAATACTTCTAATGCAAATCAGGCAGATGCAGATGGCGATAGCAGAGGCGATATTTGTGATAACTGTGTAAATACTTCTAATGCAAATCAGGCAGATGCAGATGGAGATGGCAAAGGCGATGTTTGTGATAATTGTCCAAATACTTCTAATGCAAATCAGGCAGATAGTGATCACGATGGCATAGGAGATGCTTGTGATCCAACACCATAATTAAAATTTAGTAAATAGAAGCTATAGACTTCTTGATATTATTCTTCGTGTTAGCTTTTATTCAAATAAAAACTAACACGATTTTTTTATATGAGGATTTAACAATGAGAAAAATTATTTTAATTATTATATTTTCTTTTTTTATGTTTTTTGCTTATTCTCAATCAAATACAATAAATACAGAAGTTAAAACAATAATAAATAAACTCTTAACAGAAAAATCTTTTGATAAAACTAATTTTTTAAATCTAACTAAAAATTATCAAAAAGATAGTAAAGAACTTATAAATTTATATAACAACATATTAAACTCTTATAATGAAAATTATTTAACAAATGATAATAAAAGAATCATAGAGTTAGAAGATTTATTTAAAAATTTTTACACAGAAAAACAAATAAGAGATAATATTTTTGATTTTATTAACAAATTTGTATTTAATGAATATATCGAAAGCGAAATTAAAGATTTGAATGATAATAAACAAAAATATAACGATTACAAAATAATAAAAGATATTGATTATATTACATTTCTTTATAATGGATTAAAAACTTATAATAAAATAATAAATAAAACTAAAAATGACTGGGATTATATTTATTTTAATCTAAAAGAAGCAGATAAAAGATTCTCAATTGAAAAATATAATTATGTTTTGTTAGATGTATATAAAAATCTTTCTTTAAAAAGAGAATATTTTGAGTTAAGAGCCTTTGAATATTATAATAATGAAGACCCTTCATTTGCTAAATATATTGATTTATTTTTCTTGTACTTAGATATTAAAGATAAAAAAGATTCTTTTTTTAAAGAAAATGACAAGATTATTTACCAATTAAGATTAAAAGTATTTGAATATGCAAGAAAACTAAAAAGTAAAGATAAAATAGATGAGGAAATTTTAGAAGATGTCAATAATAATAAAGTTGTCCTAAATACTCAAAATAAAACATCTCCTTTTTATAATAAAAAAATTATACTTGTGTTTTTTAATACAGATTGTGTTTATTGTAAAAAAGAAATGAAAGAATTAGTAAAAATAAATAATATAATAAAATCAAAAAAAATAAATACCGAAATTATTGGAGTAACAACAGTTTTTAATAATGAAGACTATAAAACAATAGCTGATATATCAATACTAAAAAAAGAAAATAATATTAATTATAATCTACTTATGGATAAAAATAATATATCCGTAAATTACAATATTCCAACAGTACCAACTATTTTATTAATTGATGAAAATAACAATATAAGAGAAGTGATAAGATTCAAAAAATCAGCTAATTTAAAAATGAAATTGAAATTTTTTCTTGATAGTTTCTTAAATATTACAATCTAATTATGAAAAAAAGAATATTTTGTGGATTTATACTAATTTTCAATATTTTCTTTATATATTCTCAAGAAATAATAAAGATAGACCCATCTAATTATGATTTTGGTACTGTTAAAAAAGGTGAGATAGTTAGAGGTAAATTTGTTTTATCAAATTTGATAAACCAACAAATTGATATAACAATCCAATCTTCTTGTGAATGTCTTGAAATAGATGAAAATTATTTATTATTAAAACCTAAAGAAGATAAAACTATTTTTTATCAATTAGAAACAGAAGATTATGACGGATATATAGAAAAAGAAATTATAATAAATGTTAAATCTGATAAAAATCTTTTATTTTTTGTTAAAATAAGTGGTAATGTTGGTGTTAAAAATCAAAATCAAACTGAAGTACAATATAAAAATATACAAAATAATAATTTTGATATAGATAATATCGAAAAAGAGAAGTCTATAATAGTATTTTCATATAAAAATTGCAGAAGTTGTATAAAAATAATAAAAAAACTTGAAGAATTGGCAAATAATACCAATAGCAATGTAAAAATATTTTATATAGAAGAAAATGATAATAAAAAAAATATATATGAAATATCAAAAAAGATAGGTTTTTTCCCAGAATTACCGATTATAATTAAGGATGGAAAATATTATTTTGGAAAAAATGCAGTAAAAGATTTAATAAATGGTAATAAACCCAAAAAAGAAACAAAGGCTAAATTTAGAACTTTAAATACCATAACTGTAATATTATCAGGTTTGCTTGATGGGATTAATCCCTGTGCATTTACAGTAATAATACTATTACTTTCATATCTTTCTTTACAACTCAAAAATGCTAAAAAAATATTGATTTCTGGTTTATTTTATATAATTGCTGTATTTATTACTTATTTTTTAGTTGGAATAGGAATTTTTGAGTTTATTAGAAGGTTACAGACATTTAATATTATATCAACAATATTTAAGTATATTCTCACATTCTTTTTGTTTGGATTGTCTATAATAACCCTATTTGATTTTATCAAATCTTTGCAAGGAAAAAGCAATCAAATGTTTCTTAAACTTCCAGATTTTTTACAAAAATCAATAAGACAAAACATAAGAGAGCAAATGAAAGATTATAAAATCTTATTTGGTTCATTTTTGCTTGGCTTTATAATATCATTATTTGAATTAGTTTGTACTGGTCAAGTATATCTTCCAATCATAGGATATATAATTAGAAGTTCTGATCAATTTTTGAATGGAATATTTTTTCTAATAATTTATAACATTGCATTTATTTTACCTTTGACTGTTGTTTTTATCCTTGTTTATTGTGGAATATCATCAAAAGAAATTGGTGATTTTTTTGGCAAAAATATACCATTAATAAAGTTTATGTTTTTTTTATTATTTATTTTATTTGCTGTGTTAAATATAGTTTTGTAATTTTTATTACCCCTGAACTTCTTTCATTTTATTCAACTATTCAAAAAAGAATTTAAAACAACTCCAAAACAATTTAAAAATCCAAAAGACCGAATTCAACAAAAACACGCCTTATATTGAAAGATTTTTTTTATAATAATGTTAACTTAATATTATATAAAATTAAGGTACTGTCAAAAGTTTTATGAAAAGTTTATGAAAGTGCAAAATTGTTCTTTGAAATAAATATTATCCAGTAGAAGCAAGAAGATTGATCCATTTATCTTGATTGTATCAATGTTATCAAATAAATCAAGTTTAATAGGAGCATCATAATTCAAAGATTGATGAGGTCTCAAGTAATTGTACTATGTAACAAATTTTGTCGAAGGAATAGAAATATTCTAAAACATTGCCACGAAATAACTTACTCAATACCAAGAAAAATCATATATTTTTCAAATGAAATAAAAATTTAGTTCCCAAAAAAAGAGTTATCATGTATAATACATGTATTAAACGTCTGTGTAGAGTATTACTCTTACCAAAAGTAAGAATTCAATGGATGCTCATCAATCGTTAGTTCAGGGGTCAACTCATGGAAGATGCCCCAGTTTTGCAAACGACCATACTTGGATTCTTTTTATATGTTTTATTATCATATACTCGTTGTACGAAAAGCATTGAAATAGATATTATTTAGGAAATTGAGTATGAATAAAAAGATTTTAATATTTTTTTTTATATATACTATTCAAAATATATTTTCTCAAAATAATCAAAATGACTGGTTATTGCAAAAAATACTAAATAATAATTGGGTTGGAATAATTTTTACTTATGATCAAAATCAACTTTCCTATATTATTGATGGTAGATCTCCAACAGCACATTGGACAAAAGAATATGGAAAAGTAAGTATTTTTCCAAACTCAAATGAATTATTATTTAACATTGATTTTTCTGAAATTGATAAAGATAAAATTAAGTCATACAAATTAAAATATTATACAACAGATAAAGATTTGTTTTATACTGAATTTATAGGAACTTTCCCGAATAAAAACTCACAAGTTAAAGTTGGTTCTTTAAGAAAGTATGATGATATAAATATAATAATTCAGAAAAACAAAAAAATTATTTCTGATAAAGGAACTTATTTAAGAGAAAAACCGATAAAAGATTCTGATTATTATGAATGTAAAATATTTTGGGTTTGGGATAGAACACATGATATAAAAGATGATATTATAAAAGAATATACAAAAAATGTATTAAAAACAGATGATTTAATGTATAATGCTGAATTAATAGCAAGATCAGAAAAAAAATATAATATAGGTAATAAGCAAGATTATTGGTATCTAATTAAATATTACTCGATTGATTTTCCTGATCCTGATCGTTTAATAAAAATTCGTGGAAAAATAGTTAATAATGTATTAGCATGGGTTTTTGGAAATGATATTGAGTTAATTGATAAATAATATTTCAATGCTCTTCGTACAACATCCCGTGCATACATCACAACCTGTTTGGATGTTTCGAACTAACCATACTTTGTATTTTATCTGATACGCTTCGTTAGTTTTTTTGATAAAATATAAAACGTAATGTACATACGCTAGATGATAGAAAAAGTTCACAAGAATACTCACAAATCAATAAAATTATGGTATAATACGTATAATAAAAAATAATAGTTGCATATAAAATATCTTTGACTGCCTAAACGTGGATATCGGAAAAAGAAATGGGGAAGAAATATGGCAAGTAATTTTGAAATACTGAAAAATGATTGGGAAACATTAGCAAGTGTTGGTGAATTGGCTGAAAAAAGTCTTTATTCTGATCCAAATACAACTCTATTTAAAATCAGACAGCTTGCCGAATTAATTTCTAAATTGATATTAAAAGAAGAAAAACTTGCAGAACCAATATCTGGAACTCAGCAGGATAGGCTTAAGTTAATGGAAAGAGAAGATTTAATAGAGAAAGAAATATCTCAAATATTTCATAGTATCAGAATAACAGGTAATAAAGCGATACATGAAGGTTATTCTTCTTTAAATGATGCTAAAACATTTTTGAAAATGGCATTTAATCTTTCAGCATGGTTTAAGGAAGTATATGGAAGTGACACTACTTTTGATTCTTCAAAGGTTAGTTATGTTGAACCTAAAAATAAAGACTTTACTAATGAATTGAAAAAATTGCAGGAAGAAAATGAGATATTACAGAAAAAATTTGAAGAGTTAAACAAGCCAACATCACGAGAAGAGACGAAAGAGATAAAAAGAGCAAGAGCAACAAATGCAGCAAGAAAAATTTTGTTTGATGAAGCGGAAACAAGAAAACTTATTGATGAACAGTTAAGACTTGCAGGCTGGGAAGCTGATACTGAAAATTTAAGATATTCAATAGGAATAAGACCAGAGAAGGGAAGAAATATTGCTATTGCAGAATGGCCAACGACAGAGAAATATGTTGACTATGCTTTATTTATCGGGCTTGAGTTTATTGGAGTTGTTGAAGCAAAGAAAATGTCAAGAGATGTTGTAACTGTTCTTGATGAAGCTAAAACATATTCAGAAAAAGCCCAATTAGTTGAAGGTGTTAAGTTTGTAAATAATGCACCGTTCGGGAAGTATAAAGTACCTTTTATGTTTGCGACAAATGGCAGACCTTATATAGAGCAATTAAAAGAAAAATCAGGAATTCATTTTTTAGATGGAAGAAAAGCTACAAATCATTCAAAGGCACTTCAAAATTGGTATTCTCCAAGAGATATTGAAGAGATGTTAAAAAGTGATGTAGATAAGGATAATGAAAGATTAAAATCAGAGCCATATAATTATTTGACATCATCAAACGGTTTAGGACTTAGAGATTATCAAATAAAAACTATAAAAGATATTGAAACGGCAATTGTAAACGGTAAAGATAAAGTCTTGGTTGCAATGGCAACAGGAACAGGAAAAACAAGAACAGCAATTGGTTTAATATACAGATTTTTAAAATCAAAAAGATTTAATAGGATTTTGTTTGTTGTAGATAGGGCAAGTCTTGGACATCAGGCTGCGGATTCGTTTAAAGAGGCAAAAATGGAAGATTTGCAGTCTTTTTCAGAAATTTATGATGTTAAGGAATTAAAAGATAAAATACCAGAAGATACTACAAAAGTACATATTGCAACAATACAAGGGCTAGTAAGACGAATCTTATTCAATCCTGATGCGGAAGATAAACCGAGTGTAAGGCAATATGATTGTATAATTGTAGATGAAGCACACAGAGGGTATATTTTAGATAAAGATATTGAAGAAGAAGATATAACATTTAAAGACCAATATGATTATGTAAGTAAATATAAAAAGGTATTGGAATATTTTGATGCTGTAAAGATAGGATTAACAGCAACTCCTGCACTCCATACAATAGAGATATTTGGTGAAATTGTTGCTAAATATGGATATAGACAGGCAGTAATTGATGGCTATCTTGTAGACCATGAACCACCTTATGTTATTGCAACGGAATTAAATACAAAAGGAATAGGATGGCAGGTTGGTGAAGAAGTTTCTGTTTATAACAGAATAAAAGGGCAGATTGAAAAAGAAAAACTTAAAGATGAAGTTATAATAGAGGTTGAAGGATTTAACAAACGTGTAATTACCCATAATTTTAACAAAACTGTTGTTAAATATCTCGTGAATGAATTAGACCCTGACGGAGAGGGGAAGACTTTGATATTTGCTGCAACTGATGAACATGCAGATTTATTGGTTGAAATGCTAAAAGCGGAATTTGAAAATATAGGTTGGGAAATAGATGACAATGCTATAACCAAAATTACTGGATATATCAAAAATCAAGAAGAGGCAATCAAAAGATTTAAGAATGAAAAATATCCAAATATTGTTGTAACTGTTGACTTGCTTACTACAGGAGTAGATGTACCTTCAATTACAAATCTTGTATTCGTAAGAAGAGTAAAATCAAGAATTTTATATGAACAGATGATAGGAAGGGCAACAAGACTTTGTGACAGGATAAATAAAGACTATTTTAAAATTTATGATGCAGTTGGGCTTTATGATGCACTTAGCGAATATACAAATATGAAACCAGTTGTAAATAACCCTAAAGTTACAATGAAACAGCTTATTGATGAAATGCCATTGATTGAATCAGAAGAGAGACTGTTAAACCAAATTGAAGAACTACTCGCAAAAATGCAGAGAAAGAAAAAGGCTATAAAAAAAATGGGCAAGGAAGAAGTTTTTGTCATTAAAACGAAAGGGCAGACCCTTGAAGAATATATAGAAGCAATAAAGAAAATGCCTTTAAAAGAGGCAACAGAAAAACTGATAAATGATGCAGAACTTTTTGAGTATCTTGACACCATAAAATATATATCTGAAAAGCAGTATATATCTGACCATCAGGATAAAATTATTGAAATTAAAAGAGAATACGGAAAAGATAATAAAAAGCCCGGTGATTATATTGAAGAATTCAGAAAATTTGTAAATCAGAATAAGGATAAGATAAATGGGCTAAAAATTCTTTGTCAATCTCCCGAAAAATTATCAAGAATTGAGTTGAAAGAATTGAAAATTATACTTGAAGAAAACGGATATTCGGAAACAAGTCTTAATGCAGCTCTAAAAGATGTAAAACACAGTGATATAATGGCGGATATAATAACACTTGTAAGAAATGCGGCATTGGATGAACCACTTGTTAGCCATGATGAAAGAATAGAAGCAGCAGTTGAAAAGATTAAAAATCTAAAAAAATGGAATACTATTCAAATGAAGTTTATAACTGCAATAGAAAACCAACTATTAAAAGAAAATATTTTGACAAAAGATGATTTTGACAGAGTAACAGCATTTAAAGACAAAGGCGGATTTAAAAAAATAAATGAAAAGGTATTTAACGGAGAACTTGAGAATATTATTAAACTACTGAACCAAGCTTTATATTCGGCAGCTTAGAAAATGGAAAAATTAATGAAGAGAAAGTATTAGGATTTATAAAGAAGTATGGAGCTATAAACTATAAAAATAGAATATTTAGATAAATCGGAGGCTATAAAATGGGGACACAAGAAATTGTACAGAAACTTTGGAACTTATGTAATGTTTTGAGAGATGACGGGATAACATATCATCAGTATGTAACAGAGTTGACATATATATTATTTTTGAAAATGATGAAAGAGACAGGACAGGAAGATAAAATACCTGCCAAATTTAGATGGGATGTTCTTGTATCCAAAAATGGTATAGAATTAAAAAACTTTTATAAATTGCTTCTTCTCGAACTTGGAACAAAAGGTGAAGGAAAAGTAAAGATTATTTACAACAATGCACAAACAAGCATAGATGAGCCTAAAAATCTTGAAAAGGTAATAAAAGAGATAGATAAAATTGATTGGTATTCGGCAAAAGAAGAGGGACTTGGAGACTTGTATGAAGGACTTCTTGAAAAAAATGCAAATGAGAAAAAATCTGGAGCAGGGCAGTACTTTACTCCGAGACCTCTTATAAATGTTATGGTAAGAGTGATTGATCCGAAAATAGCTGAAAAGTGCAATGATCCTGCCTGCGGTACTTTCGGATTTATGATAGCATCTGACAGATATTTAAAAGCTAAATATAATGATTATATGAATTTATCTGAAGAAGAAATTAAGATTCAGAAATATGAAGCATTTACAGGATGTGAGCTTGTTTCTGATACTCACAGGCTAGCACTTATGAATGCAATGCTTCATGACATAGATGGAGAAATAAAACTTGCAGATACTTTGTCAGGACTTGGGAAGAGTATGAGCGGTTATGATGTGGTCTTGACAAATCCACCGTTTGGAACTAAAAAAGGTGGAGAAAGACCTTCGAGAGATGATCTTACTTTTTTGACTTCAAATAAACAGTTAAATTTTTTACAGCATATATATCGTTCATTGAATAAAGATGGAAAATCAAGGGCAGCGGTTGTTGTGCCTGATAATGTTTTATTCCAAGACGGAGACGGACAGAGGATAAGAGAAGACTTACTGAATAAGTGTAATCTTCATACGATATTAAGACTCCCAACAGGGATATTTTACGCTCAGGGAGTAAAGACAAATGTAATGTTCTTTACAAGGGGGACAACGGAAAAAGACAACACAAAAGAAGTTGCGTTTTATGATATGCGTACCAACATGGAAAACCTCGGAAAGACAAATCCGCTTACAGAAAAACATTTTGAGGAGTTTGAATCAACTGTAAACTCATCAAAAGAAGAAAAGCAGAAGATAGAGAGATGGAGCGTATTTACCATACAAGAGATAAAAGCCAAAAACTTTAACCTTGATTTGGGATTAATAAGAGATGATTCGGTTATTTCTCATGAAGATTTGCCAGACCCTGTTGAGTCAGCAGAAATGGCAATAGGAAAACTTGAAGAAGCAATAGACCTCATATCAGAAGTCGCAAGAGAGTTAAAGATATTGAGTGCAAATAAGGCGGTGGAATAAAATGGAAGAAAAAGAGCCTTATAAACTGCCTGAGGGATGGAAATGGGTAAAGTTGGGGGAAGTAGCTGAAAAGGTACAATATGGATATACAGAGAAAGCAACCAATGAAAAAATAGGACCGAAATTTCTTAGGATAACAGATATTCAAGATAATTTTGTTGATTGGGAAAATGTTCCATATTGTAGTATAACTGAAAAAGAGTTTGAAAAGTTTAAACTTAAAAATAATGATATTGTTATTGCTAGAACAGGAGCTACAACGGGCAAAAGTTTTTTGTTGAAAAACCCAGATAATGCAGTTTTTGCATCTTATCTAATAAGAATAACTTTAAATGAATTAGCAGAATGTAATTATTCGTGGTTTTTTATGAAAAGTCATTATTATTGGAAACAAATTACAGAACAAATACAGGGAATTGCTCAACCAGGAGTAAATGCAACGAAATTAGCCCAATTATTATTCCCTCTTCCACCATTAGAAGAACAACAACGAATAGCCAATATCTTAGACAATCTTACTTCAAAACTTGCCGAAGCAAAAGAATTGATAAATGATGCAAGAGAGACTTTTGAAAAAAGGCGTATGGCTATACTGCACAAGGCATTTACAGGAACACTGACAAAGCATTGGAGAGAGGAAAACAAAGACCTTTTAAATACAGATGAATTTGCAAATATAGAAGAAGTCGCAGAAAGTGAAAGACCTTACGAGTTGCCTGATAGGTGGAAATGGGCGAGGTTGGGGAGTATTTGTGAAAAGATAACTGATGGAACACATCAAACGCCAACATATACTGATAATGGAGTTATTTTTCTTTCATCTAAAAATGTAACCTCACGAAAAATTGACTGGGATAATATTAAATATATACCTGAAGAATTGCATATTGAATTATCAAAACGAGTTGCACCAAGACTCAATGACATTCTTCTTGCAAAAAATGGAACAACCGGTGTTGCTGCAATTGTTGATAGGGACTTAATATTTGATATATATGTTAGTTTGGCACTATTACGTTCAAAAAAAATGGTATATCCTTTTTATTTACTAAATCTTATTAACTCTAGGATTGCAAAAGAACAGTTTAATTCTAGACTAAAAGGAATTGGAGTTCCAAACTTACATTTAAAAGAGATAAAGGAAGTTAAAATTCCTCTTCCACCACTTGCCGAACAAAAAGAAATAGTCAAAATCCTTGAAAATCTTTTATCAAAAGAGGAAGAGGCAAAAGCACTTACTGACCTTGAAGAGCAGATAGAATTGATGGAGAAGAGTATATTATCAAAGGCATTTAGGGGAGAGTTGTAAGAAATTAATAATTGGTGATCCAATAATACCATTAATTGAGATTTAGGCGAAGATTACCCAAAGTTAAACACAATTCCCAAAGAATTAGAAAACAATGTTTTTCAACACGCTTTTGAAATAGCCAGAGTATCAGATTACATCTTGACTATTACATATTATTTGAGGAAAGAATAAAAAAATACCTCTGATTTTTTCAAAGGTATTTTGAGATTTACACAGACTTTTTTACAGTCTCTTATCTATCCAAAATGATGTGTAGTTATTCAAGTATTACGACCCTTTGGTGGTACAAAAACTTTTATTTTTTAATAATTCGTAATTTTTAATAATTTCTATGTCGTTAGAATTCATTAACATTTCTTCGATATATGGAAAAGAGTCTAAGGTCTTTTCTAATAGATTTGTACAGTACTTTTCTCTTTCTTCTTTTCCGTCTTCATTCAAATAAAATGATTTGCCAATCCAAGTATGATAAAACAATAGCTCATTCTTTAATGAATTTGTTTTATGTTTGTTATTTGGAATGTCATCGTATGCAAACATACCGAAATTCATAGGTACTTCTGTCACCCAGTGAGGTATAGCTCCGTCTGAGAAAATATTTCTATTATGATTTCTTTGGCTTGAACAAATCCATATTTTATTAATAAAACTATCTATTGATAATTCATTTTTTTTTGCCATCATCCCTAACATTCTTTGATCTGCAAAAATAGCAAGAGATGAGTGAGAAATATTACATTTATCCCTGAGACATTTTTGGATGTAATCAATTGCTTTTTCTGGAAATTCTGGCCATATTTTGTTATTTTTTATGTAGAGAATTGCAATATTTGGGATCATCATAAATTGGTCCCAATCTTTTTCAAAAACGAAGTCTTTTGGTTTATACTGTTTTTCTAGTAAGGGATAAGTTGAATTGTCTGGGATTTCCCAATGAAAAAATCTTATGTCTATATCAAAAAAAGATTCTGGAATTTTATCAAATGATACCAAGTCATAATCCATTGATACAAATGGTGGTATTAATTTGCTAAGTACATACATTCTACCTAAACATGGTGCAAGGTGAGCATCTTGTATTATTTTATTATATTCATCAAGAATAGACACATTGATTTCGTCATATATCACATCAAATCCGATAGATTTATAGTAGTCTAAGCCTGGAGTATCTGTATAGAGTATTATTTCTCCATTATTTTTTTTCCAGAATAATACAGAGGCAATTTGTGTTAAGATATCAATATCAAACATAAAATATTTTTTATCTTTGCCATTCTTATCAAAGAAAGGCTTTGTCCAATTAACATGAATTCCTTTCATTTTTTTAATCTCCCAGAATATATTGTTTTTTAAAATATCTATTATAAATCCAATAGCAATAATACTATGAATGAGTTTGAAGAAATTAGAAGTTGTCTCTTAAATATTTATAATTTATTTTTCCCATTGATGTTTTTGGAATATTCTCAATAAAATGAATCTCTGATGGTATCATATAATTAGGTATTTTTTTACTTAAATATTTCAATATATCTTTTTTTGTTAGAGACAAATCTTTTTTATTAATAAATGCAACTATCGAAATATCTTCGGAAGATGTTTTTTTTGTTATGATAGCAGTTTCAATTATACCTTTATAAGATAAGATTGCATTTTCAATCTCTTGCAACTCTACTCTATTACCAGCAATCTTTATTTGATTATCTTTTCTTCCTTCAATTATTAAAAATCCGTCATCATCAAACATTCCCCAGTCACCAGTTTTATATAATACATTTTCATTTTGGCTATAATTTCTAATAAATTTTTTATTTGTTAATTCTTCATTATTATAGTAACCTAGAGATAGTCCCTCACCACTAATGCAGATTTCACCTCTATGATTTTTTCTGACTATATTTTCTGTATCATCAATTATTATTATATTTCCTAAAGAATTTAATTTTTCTCTAATAATGATATTATTTTTAAGGTAATATCTTTTTGCAAAAACATAAAAAGCTTCACTTAATGAATAATTATCATAAATTTTTACATCTTTAAGTAATTCTAGTATTTCTGAAACTAGTTGAAACGGTAGCCCTTCTCCTCCAGAACAAATATGTTTAAGATTTAAGCATAATTTAAATTCTTGTAGAGAAACGAGTATTTTTAATATAGATGGAACAAAACTTACAACAGTAATTTTTTCTTTAATTATAAAATCAATTACAGAATTTAAATTAAATTGCATATTCTCATTAGCAATTACAGCTATTCCTCCTGAGAGCAAAGGTAAAAATAGTTCTCTGTGACTGACTAGATATTTTAATAAGTGTATATCATTGTCTGATAAATCTAAATTTTTTATTTCATAGAGTAATGATTTTACACATGAATCATGTTTGTGAATTATTAAATTAGGTTCTCCTGTTGTTCCAGATGTTTGAAGAATCCACGCATTAGCTTTTGAATAGTCTATTCCTTCTATATTATTTGTAGGTAAATTCTCCAATTCAGAATCTATATTATCTAATTTTATATAAATAACATTGCCATTATCCAATATTTTATTTTCAAATTTTAAGTCATAAATTAAACATTTTAAACTGCTTTTTTTAACTAATGAATCAATCTTTTCGTTCGGTAATAAGGGGTCAATATAGAAATAAGTTGCACCAGACTTTAATAATGCAATTACGGATATTAGAAATTTGATTGATGGTGAACATATAACACCAACAACATCATTTATCCCAACTCCTTTAGTTTTTAATAAGTAAGCTAGTTGATTTGATTTATTATTCAAATCACTATATGATAGGTAGGAATCATTCCATTTAACACAAGTATTATTACCTTTTTTTTGTACAACTTCTTCAAATAATCTAACTATATCTAAATTCATAATAAATCCGTATTTATTTAATAATCATATCAATACTAATTTCACAAGCAGCGATAGGTTTTGAAATACCCCAATTTGTGATAACTTGAGGATGAAGTTCTCCAAAATGCCCAACAGTATTTCCGTTATATATAATTTTAGCACATCTTCCATTTATATAACGAACATCTTCATGTTTTTCTATACTATATTCTTTTGATAGATAGTTAAATAGAACAGATACGTGCGATTTTATTTTATTAAAGTTAGAATCATCTCCAACGTAAGAAAAGCCTAAATAATTATATGTTTTTGATCCGGAATCATCTGCATTGTCTATTGATACGATTTTTCCGATTTCAAAAATTGAATGTGGATAGGATGTGTTGCCAGATACAGATTCAGATTTCAACAGACCTGGAAGTATTGAATTTCTAACATATTCATAATTTTCTGTCATTGGATTTTGTATTTTTATTAATTCATTGAGTGGTATACACATGTTCTCAATATATTCTTTTTTTGATCCCAAGTAACAATAAACCATCTCTTGATAACCTAATCCAACCAAAATATCTTTTATTTTTCTAGAAAATTCTGTACTTTCTGTCAACTTTCCAATAGTGAATTGTTTTGGCATTTCTGGAGTGAAATTAGCAACTCCATACCCAATCATTACATCCTCAACAATATCTACTGGGTGCATAAAATCATTTCTATAAGGAGGTTGCTCCACTATGATGGAGTTATTATTAATAATATTGCATTTCAATCCCATTTTATTTAAATAATTTTGAACTTCTGATATATTAAAATTTTCTCCTAATAATTTATTAATATATGATAATTCAACAGATATAGTATCTTGAGTGTGGTATGGAAAAACTATTTCTTTTCCTAATAATGTTTCATAATCATATTCTATTTTAACTGGTAGAATTTCGTAACCCATATCATGAAAATTACAAGCAAATACAGAAGATGCTAATACCAATAAATAATAATCAGTTCCTGTTAATTCAATAAATAGTTCGGTATCTCCTTCATTAACATTCCCAATATTATTACTATTGATAATAGGAGGTAGACTAAGAATATTATCTGTATTATCAATAAGCAAAGGATATTTAGCAAAATTAGAAATAAGATTTGCAAATTCAATTCCTTTGGGATGTTGTTTAATAATTTCTGTTAAAGTTAGTTCTTTATCCATCCCTAGAGGTATAAATTTATAAGAATCAGGGTTAACTGCTTTATAGTTTACAGGAAACTTAATATCATTTGATTTATATATACCAACCCCAATAGATTTACGTTTCCTACCATAATTCCAAGACAGTTTTTCTTGAGTTTGTATCAAATCATTAAGAAAATATTTATTAATTGGTTTACCTTTAATACAAAAAGCAGCAATAAATGGACGTATATTTAATAATTCATTATCTACTTTTATAACTCGATCAGAATAGTTTTTAAAATTATCTTTTGTCGAAAAAAAATTATAAGAAGGTATATTTATTTTATTAGAATATAAAAGTATCTGTCTTGCCAATCCTATTGTAGACCACAAGTCAGGTCTATTAGTATCGTTAAGTTCTACTTTTAAAATATTATCTGACTTATTATATTCATCTAATTCTGCCTTTGCACAAGATAGAATTTTAACAAGAGCATCATTATCGTATTCTTCTTTTAATAGATTAAAAAACAAATCTCCATAAACATCAATCTTTGGCATTATTTAATCCTTCTTCTTCGAGCATTATCAATTTCAAAACTAAACAAGTCTCTTAAGTCTGAAAGCCCACTACTCATTAGAGCCATTCTATCAACACCTAATCCCCATGCTATAACTGGAGTATTAACTCCCAAAGGAACGGTGACTTCTGGTCTAAATATTCCTGCTCCGCCTAACTCAAACCACCCAAGTTTAGGATGTTTTATATGTACTTCAAGGGATGGTTCTGTAAAAGGAAAATAAGCAGGAACATACATGACTTCTGTTGCCCCAGCGATTTGTTCTGCAAATACTTTTAATAATCCCATAAGAGTTTTAAGATTGACATCTTCTCCTAGTACAATCCCTTCTGTTTGATAAAAATCAGATAAATGAGTAGCATCAACCTTATCGTATCTAAAGCATCTAACAATCCCAAAGTATTTACCAGGTATATTAGCAGTTGATAAGTTTTTTGCAGATAATACTGTTCCATGACTTCTTAATATCAATCGTCGTGTGAAGTCCTTATCAAATTTATACCCCCAGCCTTTACTGTTGGTTTTTCCTCCATTTTCATGTGTTTTTGATACTTCATCTAAATACTTATTGTCAATTTTTTTTGCATATTTAGGGTTATCAAGATAATACACGTCGTGTATATCTCTTGAAGAATGAAATTGAGGCATATAGAGAGCATCTGAATTCCAAAATTCTGTTTCAACAATAGGTCCATCAAATTCTTCAAATCCTAGAGCGACCAATTTATTTTTTACATTTTCAAGAAAATCACAATATACGTTTTTTCTACCTAAAATTAAATGTTGTACAGGAGAATTAATGTTAAAAGACTTAAATTGCTTTCCTTTCCATTCTCCAGTTCTTAGTATAGACTCAGTAATATTGGTAATTTCAAAGTTATTAATATTTAATTCTTTTATTTTTTTTTGAATAGAAAATCCATTTTCTGTTAAGATGTAATATTTTTTTTCTTTTTCAAACATCCTAAAAATATCATACTTAGAGCCTCTCTTTTTACTTATAGTAGATATAATTTCTTTTTCTTGCATTGAGAGGCAATCATCATAAAGGGTCTTTTCTGTAATTGCTTTAGAAATTAAATTACGTTGAATTTTAATTCTATCTGTTTTATTAGGATTATTTATAGTTATTTGTTTATTATTATTTAATATTAATAAGCCATCTTTTTCTAATTTTCCGTAAACTGTACCAATATCTTTTTTATCAAGATTAGTAAGTTCTATAATTTTATCAAAAGTTAATGGTCCATTTGTTTCTAATAATGTAAGTATTAATTCTTCATAAGTATTTTTATCAGAAAATGATTCTCCAAAATTGGTAAGTTCGTAACAAGTTTTAATGTTACTTCGTATTTCATTTATTATTCCTTTATCGACTAGCCAACTAAAAGATTGATTGCATTGTCCTTCATTTAGGGATGTTTTTTCTATAATTAAATCCTTATCAAATTCTTCACCATCCTTAATAAAATTTAAGATTTCTATTTCTAGTTTATGAAAAGTCTTAATATCAATTTCCATATGATACCCTTCATTATACGTCTTGCAAAATTTATTATTTGGCATATTCAATGAATTGAATTTTAAAAAAGCCTCAAAAATATATCACAAAAAACCTATTATGGCAAGCCATTTTAAGTAATTTTAATTATTTCTCATAATTTAACACTAGTTTCAATCTGAGATATTATTTTGTTTATAGAGTTAAAATTATTAACTCCTAATAGATTACTATCAAATTTTATATTAAAATATTTCTCTAAATTGATAATTACTTTAATTAAATCCAATGAGTTAATGCCAATTTCCATAAGATTTTCATCTACTTCAATCTCTTCAATCTCGATTTTATTTAAATCACTTAATACTTTATTAATCCCAATTAAAATTTCATCATTATTCATAGAATCCTCTATTTCTTATAACAGTCTATTAATATTTTGAGCAGCTGCTATTCCAGTAGCTCCAGCATATGTAATTCCTATAACCTTTGATGAGCAATCGCCTACAAAATATACCCCTTCTTGACTAGTTTCCATATTTTCTGATAGGATTATATCTGGATAAATTGACTCGATTACAGGAGCAATAATAAGAGTATCATTTGTAATATCTTTTTTATTTATCTTATTTATTTTATCAATCATAGAAAGAATATTGTCTCTTATTCTAGTATCTAAAAAATTATTTAAATTTCCTAGAGTAAAATCTTTTAATGTTGGTATAACCTTATTGTCTTTCAATGTAGTTGTAGAACGATTAAGAATAAAATCTTCCAATCGTTGTAATAATACATTATTTTCCGCGCCCTTATTTATTTTTTTTGCATAATTGAGAGAAAAATCAGTTCCACTTATTTCATTTGATTGAATTGTAGTCAAAATACCAAAATTGATATTATTTGTTTCAGAGGAGTTCTTATGTTGACCATCCAATATTATTGCATCTCCAAGTCTATATTTCATAACGCGTCCACCATCACATACACAAAATGTTCTTACTACATCTTCATATTTATTAATAAATGACAATTTGGGATTTGGACTATATCTTAAAAATTCTTTTAATTCATTTCTACTTGTTTCAATTCTAACACCAATATCACATTTTTTTGAATTGTTATAATCAATTTTTAAATCATTAATAACTTTTATAACCCAAGGTAATGATATTTTACCAACAGAAATAATAATATTATTGGTTTCAAAAATAACTTCTGTATTAGTTTTATTATCCATCCCTCTTAGCTGCCATTTTTTTAAAGAGCCTTTCTTTATATCATGGATTTGTGTATAAGTATATATCTTACCTTCAGAACTTATAATATCGTTAACAATATTATTTATTAAATCATAAGCCTCAGATAAACTTATGTGTTGAGATGGTGCAAAATCAATATGATCAAATTCTTTATTATCCACATTTACAGGAGAATCATATAAATAATTTTTTGGTTTATAACCATAATGAATAATTTGATTATTTACATAATTTATCAATTCTTCAGCTCTTTGGAAAGACCCTAATACACGCTCTAGTTTACTAAATTTAACAGGATTTCCATTGCTATCTAGTTCTACTTTTGAAGCTGAAAATTTTCCAAAATATCCTAAGTTTGAACCAAAATGAAAAGCAGCTCCTCCAATGCCATTTAAACAATTACATAAATTGCATTCTTTTCTAAAGACTTCAGCTTCATCTAATGGAAAAGTATTTAAGTTTTTCCTTATTGATGGACACAAACTCTCAATAAATTGTCCTCCCTTTTCAATGACTGCAATATTTTTATTCTTTTTTAATAGTTCTAAAGCACTAAATAATCCAGCAGGTCCAGCACCTATTACTATGGAATCATAATATAATATGTTATTTTTCATTAAGAATCCCCTTAATACATTCTTCTTGTTCATTAATAAATCGATCATGAAATGGTTTGTAAAACATATTCTCAGTACTTCTTCCTTCACTATGTATTCTAAATATCATTGATTGACAATATAATGGGAAAAAAGACAAGATTTTTTTAGGAGGTATTTTTATTATTTTACAGTATTCATCAAAGATTAGTCTAATTAATTCTTTAAAATATTTATCCTTGTAAAAAACTAACTCAAATAAATTATAAAAACCAATTTCTCTATAATCTTCAAATAAGGCTAATGGAATTGTAAAAATAAAATTTAATAAATCTAAAATGCCTATATTAACTTCCTGAAAATCTTCCCAATCAATAAAAGATATTATATTTCTTAATTTATCATAGCGTATATTCCATATACCCAAATCACCATGTAGGTTACTTAGAGGAATTAGATCATCTTTATTAATATTCAGATATTTTGTAACATTTATCTCCGTATCTGGAAGTACTTTAGTTATAATTTTTTCTATATCTTTATTCATCAGTTCATATTTTGTTGAATACGAATGAAATAGAGCAATACTTTTACTAGTATTAAGAAGTATAATCTCTAAACTTTTCGTTCGTTTTAAGGTATTTATTGTAATAGCGAGATTTTCACTTGGAACATATTCCATAATAAATCCATTTTGATAATCTTCTATTATTTTGGTCATATTTATATTATCATAAAAATTATATTTTTTTAGTATTTCATATTCATTAATTACTTTATAGTCATCTTTTGATGTTGGCAGTTTTAAAACTAATTTTCGCACATTGTTATATAATAATATATAAAATTCTCTGACTTTGTGTTTTCTGGCAGAATTAGGGATTTCCAAATCAAAAGTAGTTTTATCCAAATCGTAAATATTATATTTTTTCTTGTAACAATTTAATAATATATTTTTTATGTCATTGTCAATTGTGTTCATATTATTCCTCATTATAGATAATTTTCACTGCTTCACTTAAATCTAAACCAGTAAATAAAGAGTTTATTTCAGTTAATGCTTTATCAATAAAATTATCATTAAGATTTATAAAATTGTTTATTTTAATAAATGTTATATCACAAAATTTTTTATATAAATTCTTGTTTTTTAGGATTTTTTCAGTATAATTTATTATTTCTAAAGAACCTTTATAATCATCATTTGTTATTACAATATCAGAAAAAATATTCTTTAATGAGAATGAAATATCATATAACAAAGTTCCATTGAGGCTTTCATAATTTATATAGCTGCCATAATGTTGTTCACTTAACAAAAAAGGTAGTTTATTTAATGAAACTGATTCTATTAATGTTGTTAATCCCGCAGGAGAAAATATATACTTTGATTTTTTTAATGATTCAACAAAAATATTATGTTTTAAAAATCTATATTTAATATTTACAGAATTATTATTTATTTCTTTTTTCTCTTTATCATAAGCTCCTCCTGCAATTAGAATTTTCTTAAATTGTGGAAATTCATAAGAGAAGTCTATTATCCATTTTTCTATCAGTTTTAAATAATAATTATTTTTATCAAAATCTAATATAAAGTTTTTAAATCCACCAAGATTAATAAGTATATCAAAATATTCATTTTCTATACTTTGAGATTCATCAATTTCTTCTTTATTAATATTAATAATCGGACCTGTTAATATTATATTATTTAAACCATACTCTTTTAATAATTCTATACGATTTTGAACACCAGGATAATTTTGTGTAAAAGATTTAGTTGCTAGAATATGAATAACGACTTTTCTCTCGTGTACAGTTAGAGTATGAAATAATTCATAGGCAGGTAATAACTCCATTTGTTTAATTTTATATGCTTTATCAATGAGACTAGTTAAATCATTTGATATAATCCAGAAGAAAAATAAACTATCAAAAAAATATAAAGGTTTATTATATTTAATCGCCCAAAAACCGATTTCTTCATCCATAACACTAATTACTTTATCATTTTCTTTAAATATATTGTGATAATTTTTACAGTCTTTAGGATTTATATTGTATATATTAGTAAATAACTCTCTATTTGATTCAGAATAAATAAGAGATGTATCAATACCTAAAAATGATAAAGAATGATTCTCATTTAGCAATTTTGCAATTGTTATCATTTTTGAAACAGGACCAAATCCACATGATTTTGCGCCAAGTAATATTTTCATATTTTTTCACCTATTATTTTCAGGATTTCTTTTTCGATTGATAAACTATCTAATTCATATAACTCTAGCAAGTCCTTATAGTTAGCTATATCTTTCTTAAGACTTTTAATTGCTTTATAATAAAATCTGCATGATTTTTTTCTATTATGAAGAATCAATGATAATATACTTCCTAGTCCTCCGAAATAAATATGTTCTTCTATTACTAAGATATTTTCTATAGATCCAATAAGTTCTAATAGACAGTCTTCATTTATTGGTTTTATAGTAATCATGTTAATTATTTTTACACTGATTCCATACTTTTCTACATTATTAGCTGCTAATATACTCTCATAAACACAACTGCCAGTTGTTATTATAACTAAATTCTTCCCATCTCTAACTAATTTAGGAATACCTACCTCAAATATATCATCTTCATTATTAATAACAGTTGCTTCTACCGCATTAAATCTTATATAACATGGCGATTTTATATCAAGACTTTTTGATAAAGCCCATCTCGCGTCAATATAATCAGATGGAGAAAATATGCACATATTGGGCATATTATTCATTAGAGCAATATCATCTATTGAATGATGAGATGTTCCAAGTGTCCCATAACTCAATCCAACACCAATGCCAATAAATATAACATCTAGGTTAGGAACGCATACATCGAGAAGAATTTGTTCATAAGCTTTTCTTGTTAGGAAACATGCCATCGTTGATACAATAACTTTTTTTGAACTTCTTGATAAACCAGATGCGATACCTACTAGATTAGACTCAGCAATTCCAACATCAATATATCTATCAGGGTATAATTTTATAAAATCTAAAAAGATTGATTTACCATCTGCCCCTAACCCTATTAAATTATCGTATTTAGCCCCCAATTCTGTAATTAAATGTGTAGCTGCTATTCTCATTGATTTTTTATTATTCATATAATTCTACCTAATTTAATTCATTCTTTGCTTTTATATATTCCTCTTGATTTAACTTTGCCATATGAAAATGAGGATTGTTTTCCATAAATGAAACACCTTTTCCCTTGATTGTATTAGCAATAATAACTTTTGGTTTATTATTTATTAATTTAAAATCTTCCAAGGCGTTTTTTATCTCTTGAAAATCATGCCCATTTATTGTTTTAACATGCCATCCAAATGATTCCCATTTAGATTCTAATGGTTCCATAGATAAAATATTCTTGGTTTTTCCCTCTTGTTGTAAATTATTTTTATCAATAATAACTATTAAATTGTTTAGAGATTGATGGGCAGCAAAGGTAATAGCTTCCCATACAGTTCCCTCATTTAATTCTCCATCTCCCATTATTACATATACATTATAATCTTTCATATCTATTTTAGATGCAAGTGAAATCCCTGCTCCTATAGATAATCCATGTCCTAAAGACCCAGAACTAACTTCAATTCCTGGAACTATGTCATGAGGATGTTCCGAGAGATTGCTATTATTAGAAGCAAAATTATCAATAGAGAGTTTATCTAATATACCACGTTTATATAACACTGCGTACAAAGCTAAAGCTCCGTGTCCCTTACTTAAAATCAATCTATCTCGATCTTCTGATTTGAAATTATCAACAGAATAATTCATTTCAAGAAAGTATAAAGATACAAGTATTTCAATTAATGATAAAGAAGAACCTATATGAACTCGTTTTTTTAGAGCGAAATCTAATAAAATTGTTCTCATATCAAAAGCTATTTCTCTTAATTCTATCAACTTAATATCCGATAGAGTGTTATAAGTATCCATAACTTAACCATCCTCCATCTACGACTATTGTCTGCCCATTAATATAATTGGAGTCTTCTGAGGCTAAAAAGAAAATTGGACCAACAATATCATTTGGTGTTCCAACTCTCTTGGCAGGAACTCGTTGCTCTATCTTAGAGGTAAACTCAGTTTTATCTATTGGATGTGGCGTTTCTATTTTAATCATACCAGGAGCAATAGCATTAACATTAATTCCTTTATCTGCCCATTCTACTCCTAATACCCTTGTTAATTGTAGTACAGCTCCTTTACTTGCAGCGTAGCTTGCTCTTTCAGGGAAAGCAATAAATGATAATAAAGACGCCATATTGATTATTTTTCCATATCCTTGTGCTATCATTATTCTTCCAACAGCTTGAGACATTAAAAATGTTCCAAGATAGTTATTATTATACATTGCATTAATTTCTGAAATATCCGTAAGAAGCGAAGGACTCATCATAAAACTTCCAGCACAATTAATCAAAATGTCAACTCTATTGTATTCTTTCATAACTTCTTTAACAAGTTTTTCTACCTCATCTTGTTTACTAACATCACATGGTATTGACAATATTTTATGACCATCCTTAGCACACTCCTCTGCAACCTCATCGATTTGTTTTTTTGTTCGACTACATATAGCTAACAACGCTTCTTCTCTAGCAAAGGACTTAGCTAATACTTTTCCAATACCTCTACCACCACCTGTTATTATGACTACTTTATCTTTAAATCTTGACATGAAACTCACCTTAATGATAATTATTATGTTATTTCTTAATCCAAATAGTAAACCAATGCCATTGTTCTGGTTTATCTTTAGTTGGAAAATTCATAAAACGCGATAAATGTTCGCATTTAAAATAAGGCATAAATGTTGTTAAAATATCTTCAGCCGACAATCTTAAAGGTCCAGAGCCAGGTACCATTTTATCTGAGAATCCTCTGAGAATAAAGATACCATCTTTTTTTATTATTCTGCTAATCTCTTTTGCATAAGTATCTCTTTCTGTTATTTTTATATTATGGAAAATAAAATTATCGGAAACCACATCTGCGTATTCATCTTCAATAGTTGTTTTTAAAACGTCCGCATTAATCCATTTTACTTTAGTTCCATAAATATTTTCTAATTGTTGACCAATATTTAAAGCTGACTGAGAGTTATCTACTCCTATAACCTCCATTCCATGTACTGCCATAAATAAAGCTTCCATGCCAATACCACAACCAAGGTCTACAAATTTAGAACCTCGTTTTATTATTCCCTTTCTTACCAAATCACATAATTCTGGACCTGCTGTGCCAAAAAACCAAGATATTGCAGATGGTTTTTTTTCTTCATAAATATCTTTATACTTTTCATTCCAATGATTTTCAAAAGAAAATGATTCCATAAAATAACACCTCTTTATATTTCATATATTTTTTAAATTTAAAGACGAACCGCCTTAGAAATAATACTTTTCAAAAGTAACTAGACACCTCTTGTGTTTTTGTCCCAGATAATCTTATGCAATTGTATCCCTACTCTTACATCAATATTATCTTGAACTACCATATCAACTAATTCTCTGGCTTTTATCCCACCAACGGGATTAAAAATAACATTAGTTTTTTTTATAAGATTATATTCTTTAATAATACTTAAAGAAAAATTATAATCAGTAACATCTTCTATTATAAATTTGCATTGATCATTAAAACTAAGATGTTCTAAATTAGAAAACTTCATTTTATCAGATTCCATTGAAGAGGGACATTTTATATCTAATGATATCATTATTTTTTTATTTATCCATTCAATTGGCTGAGACCCATTAGTCTCAATTGAAATACTATAATCATTCTCAAGTAATTTATCAAGTAACTGACCTAGATCTTTTTGAATAAGTGGTTCTCCTCCTGTTATGCACACTCTTTTTATGCCAAGGTTTTTAGTAATTTCAATTATCTCTTCAATAGAATATTCTTGCCCTTCATAATATGAGTAAGTCGTATCACACCACTTACATCTTAAATTACAACCAGTTAAACGAATAAATATGGTAGGCAACCCCATTAAAATACCTTCTCCTTGAATACTCTTAAAAATTTCATTTACTTTCATAGTCTAATGGGTCCTTTATATTAAGATTATTAAATGCTTCTAATCGTTCTTGACATGAACCACAAACACCACAAGCTTTTTCTCCACCTTTATAACAAGTCCAAGTATTAGAATAATCAACATTTAATTTAAATCCTATCTCTAATATTTCTTTTTTAGTAATATTAAGATATGGAGCATTTAATTCCACTTTAGCCCAATCAGCTAATTCAATTACTTTTTTCATTGCATCAACAAATTCTGATCTACAGTCTGGGTAAATGTCATGATCTCCTGCATGAGCTCCATAAAATATTTTAGTTGCACCTATTGAAATAGCATATCCTGTAGCTAAGGACAATAAAACCATATTTCTATTTGGGACAACTGTCTGCTTCATATTTTCATCATTATAATAACCATCAGGAACTGATGTCTCTTTAGAAGTTAATGCACTTTTTTTGAAAACACTTTGTGATAACATACTTAAGTCTAAAACAATATGTTCAATATTTAATTTCTTACAAATATTCTTTGCACAAACTAATTCCTTGCTATGTTTTTGTCCATAATTAACACTTAAAGCAAACACATCATAACCTCTAGATAATATATCATACAATAATGTTACACTATCCATTCCACCTGAAAGTATAATGACAGCTTTCTCTTTCATTTTATTCTCCTCCATAAGTTACTGAAGATGTGGGGGTTTCATATAGTTGGATGGAATGCAATTTTACCTTATCAGAGTTAAATTCAGGAATTAATTTATTCCATATCCAAACAACTAAATTCTCTGCAGTTGGTTGTTTAATAATATCATTAAGATATTTATGATCTAAACTTTCAATAATCACATCATTAACTATTTGTTTTAATTTAACAAAATCAATTATAATGCCATCTTCTTTAATTGTTCCTGATAATGTAATTAATAACTTATAAGTATGACCATGTAAATTAGCACACTTACCATCATAATTTTCTAACTTGTGTGCAGAATCAAATAAGAACTCTTTTGTAATTAACATATTTACTCCGTTTTATAACTAAGACTTTATTAAGAAAAATACTTCTTCCCTTGTTTTCATATTATCTTTTATAATGCCTCTTAATGCAGAGGTAATTGTTATTGAGCCTGGTTTTTTTACGCCCCTCATTGTAATACATAAATGTTCTGCCTCTATTACCACTGCAACTCCTTTTGGATTTATATTATCTACTAAAAAATCCGCTATTTCACTACATAATCTCTCTTGAATTTGTGGCTTTTTTGCGAATGTATCAACTATCCTTGCAATTTTACTCAATCCTAAAACTTTACCTTCACTAGGTATATATGCTACACTTGCTTTACCTATAAAAGGAATAAAATGATGTTCACAAACAGAATATAGAGGAATATCTTTTACAATAACAAGTTCTTCATGACACCCTTCCTCAAAGATTTTTATATCTTCTCGTGGATCTTTATGTAATCCATCAAAAAGTTCCTCATACATTTTTGCAACTCGTAAAGGTGTCTCTTTCAATCCTTCTCTCTCAGGATCATCTCCTATTGCAATAATGATTTCTTTGAAACAGTTTACTATTTTTTCAACATCTACCATAGTTTTATTCCTTTCTTATTTCTTAAAATATTTTGTTTTCTCTTTTGCTGATTTATAAATACCATCAATTATTTCTTGTGTTTTTATTGCCTCATTAATATCAACATCAATCTTTGATTTATTAATTATTGAATTATAGAATTTAATAATATGCTTGGAATGGCTTACTCCCCAATAATCTTTTACACCACTACCGTAATCAATTACCTCATTATTATTCCTATAAACCCATTGCTCTCTTCCATCATTAAACTTTACGCATGCAGAATCGTTAAAATGTTGAATTATTCCATTTTCACATTGCAATTCAATCATCACAGGTCGATTTGAACTATAATAATTAATTAAATAATAATTTATATTAACTCCATTTTTATATTTTATTAATCCTTCTGATGAATCCTCAACCTCAATATCAGTAATAATTCTATTGTTAATATTTGCCTCTATATACTCATAGTCTGATTCTACAAACCAATTAACTAAATCAAATGAATGAATAGCTTGGTTAATTATTATCCCCCCACCTTCTTTATCCCATGTTCCTTTCCAGTTACTATTCTTATAATAATTACCAACCCTATTCCATGCTAGAATAAGAAGCCCATCCTTAATTTTACCCATCTCATTTTTTGTCAACAAGTCCTTTACAAAAATAGAACTATTATTATGTCGATTTTGAAATACCAATGTAAAATAAACATTGTTTTTTTCAATGACAGATTTTAGTTCATATGCATCTTTAATATTAATTGAAACAGGTTTTTCTAAAATAATATGTTTCTTCAACTCTGCTGAAAAAATCGCCATCTCAGAATGAAGATAGTGAGGCGTACAAATATGTACCACATCAATATCCTCTTTTTTTAACATTTCTTTATAATCACAATAATAGTTGCATCCATAAATATCTGCCTTAGCCTTTGCTTTTTCTTCAATAATATCACAAACAGCAACTAACTTAACAATATTACAACTACTTATGACTGCAAAATGAACTGTAGATATCTCTCCACAACCAATAACAGCGATATTTAATTTTTTGTCTTCCATAAAGCACCTCACCGATTATTCCAATCTTAAAATTATAATATAATAATCACTAATTTAATTTTAACGAATAAAATTTACACTTCGTTATATAATAGTTAATTACAGTCTTTTTATTAAAAAGCAATAAATCTAAATTTCGAGATTATGATTTATCATTTCTATTTATTTTTATATTAGAAAAACTAACCACACAATCAATTTTGTCCCAAGTTCTTACATATAAACCAATTCTTTCAATTTTATTTAAGGTTTGATTTATCTTATGAAAAATATTCCAATTATCTGTCTGAGCATTTTTAAAGTAAAAAGTTATTGTTTCATCTTTTTTTTTCACTTTTAGTTTTATTTTTTCATATAAATACGTTTGTTCTTTAATACAATATTGATTCTTTTCTTCAGGACAATAAAGAGACAACATATTTTTTGTGCATTTTCCATACATATATTTTATACCATTATCATATTTTACTATAATTCCAGATTGAAAAGAATCAAATATTTTAAATTGATCATTCATTACTTCCAAATCACACTCAATTTCAAATCCTTTGAGATTTAAAACATTAACTAATAACTGAGGAGCATTATCTTGAAATGACCAGTTATCATAAATAGTTGTGTTTGATAACGTTATATCAACATTCTCATATGAATTACTATGAGCAATTTTTGCATTGTAGTTATTTCTTATTTCATACAAATTGTTTTCAATAATATTACTATTAAAAGAATTTTCAATCCTTTTAAAAATACTTAAAAACAAAAGTCTAAATTTTTTTTCTTGTATTAAAATCAATTCACATTTCTTGAGAATTTCAGTATATTCCTTACTCTCGCTATTAATTATATATAGCAAGTTCATTCTTATTACATCCCATTCAGATAAGAGATTGTTTTTAGTTTCTTCGAGTTGTTCTAAAAGTTCATCATTCTTCATAACCTTTTTTAATAATTTTGATAATATATCATAATAAACTTTTTTAAAGTTAAACCTATACAAAATATCATAATGAATATTATTTATGTTTTCGTTTAATTCTGCAATCTTTTTTATATACTCGTATTCAAGAAAAGTCATTTTTTCTACGCCATTTTCAACTCTTTCATAAAAATCATATATAAACTTTAAGGATTTAAATATAGCAGACATACTATTTAAATTCTTATATTTCCTTATTCCCCATAGCAATGGTTTTTTTTCTAAGGTAAAATTTTCTGCCCACGAATAAGATGTAGACTCTAAGATAGGATATGAGATAACAAAATCTTTATAAATTGTGTTTGCTCCTCTATCATAATGAATATTATCAAGAGTATAAAAAACTTTTTTATCATCATCATATCCTTTTATAATCAAATTGTGAAAATGATGATCTTCTTTATATCTCGTAAAATAAAACAATTCGTAAAGGTCTATAGGTATCAATATTCTTACATCATTATTTATAAATTTTATAATCAAATCAATTAAAGTATTTTCTTTTTCAATTGTTTCATTAATAATCTCTACACCAAGATTGTCTTTTATATTATTATTGTAGTAATTTATAAACTCTTCATTTATATCATTTGATGTATAATTTGAGTATTCGTTAGTGGTTACCTCAGATATAAAGCACTCATATAAACTTGCATACAATAATAGTATATCAAAATAGTCCGAATTAAAAGATTTAAATAAAATAGCAAGTGGTCTAAAAAAGCAATTTAATTCAGCCCAAGTATATTTATCATCATTTTCAACAACTGTATCAAACACCTTCATATTTTTAAATATCACTTTATTCTCCACTTGTATATATATAATTTAGCTTCTGACAAGCTAAATTCTGAATTAAAATTGGATAACTCTATTAGAGTATCATTGAAAACAAAATGTTTCCTAATAATCCAACGGATTGTCTTCTCTTATTGAGAAAATAATTTTTATAGCAAAAAAAGTACAATTTTAATATTATTAAAATTGTTTTTGAAGATACTAATAATTATGATTTTTATCTACCATTTTATTTATATTCTATCGATAAAATTGTCTATATGAAATTCTAAGAACTCGTTAATTTCATTCTTATAAACTAAGAATAAAATACTCTTTTGAAGTTGCTGAAAGGTTCAAATATTTAGCAAGAGAATGTTATTTAATAAATCAAGTTTATTTAGATACCGTTAGTAATTCTTTTTTAGTTCTCCCAAATTTACCATATCTAAACAAATTTAATTTAATGTTAACAGTTCTTCTTTTCTTATTGAGTTCCTTTCAAAATTTGAATTAACCCCAAGTTCTTTAGAAAAAAATTTATCTTTTATTAAATTTATCATATAACTTATTGAGTCTGAATAACAAATTTCGTTAATATTTTGCAGGCTAAAATAAATCTTTTCTCCTAAATCCTTGATATTTATTTTATGAATAAAAACATCCCAATCAATCTGATAATAATACTTATTAATAAATTCTCTTATTTCTAAAAACCAAATATATTTTATATTTATATTCTTATTATTATATCTTAAATTTAATATATAATGAGTTTTTAGTAGATTAAATATTAAGTCATTCTCAAGACTTAATACACATATATCTAAATCCTCAAACTTAACAATAATAGGATTTTCCCATATATTAAAATCAAAAGTTAAATTATTATTCTCTAACGAAAAATTGTTTATTATCAAATTATTAAATTGAGTATCAGTTGTTAATTCAATAAATATATCCATCGAATTATTGTCACTCAATGAAAATTCTTTTTTTAATATATAAGTTAAAACATGATAATTTCTATCATCTCTCTCACAATAAGTAAATCCTAATTCTTTTATTAAATAATTCTTGGCATTTTCTATACTATTATTATCTAAGATAAAATAGAGACTATCAAAATCTCTAGTCCAATAAACAGGATATAAATCATTAGACTTAACAATCCCATTAAATGTAAGATACCTAAAGCCAGATTTATTAAAAAACTGAATAATACTAACAAATTGTTCAGAAACCTCTTTTAAACACCTCTTTAAAGATTGAATATCTTCATTCCATGTATCACAAACAATCTTATCGCAAAACTTCTTAATAATTTTATCTGAATAACACCAAATCAAATTATGAACTTTTTTTACTGAACCCAATTTATAGACATAGCTCCAATCATCAATCTTAGCAGCATATTCCCATAAATCATTATAATCTTTGTCTGTTAGTGTAAATTTAGCAGCAGTGGTTATAAACTTTTTCTCAATATCATACATATTAAACTCCAACAATTAATTACCTTTTTATACTATTTTCAATAAAATCAAAAGAATTTCAGTGATATAATTATTCTCTTCTATACAAATAAACTATTGCGTTCCTTATAAATCTCAACTGATTTTTTTACCACAGGGTCTTTAAATAATCTAAACCATTTTTCAGCATTATTGTATTTTAAATCTCCATTGAAAATCATATCATAAACTCCCCAGTCATTAAAACAACCAATTCTACACTGGAAAGGAACTTCATTCTTCAAGAAAATATTAAAATCTTTATTTTTAAATGTCTGATTATATAAGAATGTCCTACTTTTTTCTGAGAGAATATCAAAACTACCAAGGTTTATTACCCCTCTAACACCACAGCCATAACTTTTAAACTTTCCACCTTTAACTATTTCATCACCAAGAAAATGTAGCCCTAACATCCAATTCCAAATATTACATTTTCTTTGATTATATTTTGTTAATAAATAATTGTTTAAAAGTTCATAAAATGGATAGATTCTCTCAATCATTGGATATTTATGTCCATCTGATTTTATAAAACTAACATACTTTTCAACTTGACTCATGTCAGGTAAGAAATCTAAATATCCATATTCAGAAACACAGTGTGCAGGAAAAGCGAGTTGTCCAATATCAATATAATACGAAAATTTATTTGATAAGAAATCAATAAAATACGGAATATCATCTATATTATGTTTTGTTATAGTACATAATACTAAAACATTAATATCTTCTTTCAGCAGATTTTCAATATTTTTTATAATGGTATCATAATAATGTAAATTATTGCCAAAACGAGGTCGATTTGCTTTATCCGTTGCACCATCAAGACTAATACCAAAATACGTCTTTCCATGATTCTTGGCGGATTTAATAATATCATCATTAATTAATATTCCATTTGAAATTATTTGAATCCATTTATTCGAAAAAACATTTAAAACATTTTTATATAATTCAGGATAGTATAGAGGTTCTCCTCCCAAATAACTTACAAGAAAAATATTATCATTTTTCTCTAAAATGGTTTCCCTTATAACCTCTAAATTAGATTTGTTTTTTGCAATCTCTTCTTTCGTTGAAGGACAATATTTTTTTCTATCCCAAGTACAGTATGAACATGATAAATTACAAAAATTAGTCATACCTAAAATTTCTAATAACATTTTAGTCATATAAATCCTCAACTTACTTTTTGATCTTTTTTGATTTATATATCTTTTTTTTTTTTTAGTCAATTAATATTAATAAATTCTATTTCTCATATTAGACTCAAAAATATAGCAATTATAATGTTTCTCGGAAACTTGAAGTTCTTCGATTGTTAAAATATACTTGCATTTTAATTCACAATATATTAAAACCTCAGGATATTTTATTAATAATAATCTTGGCTGTATACTCAGGTAAAGTTGCCAAAGCAATTTTAGATATTTATAGTATCCAAGGTTCCGTCTTTTCTAAAAGAAAAGGTTTATTCTCAATCTAAAAAGTTAATTAGATGTTCTGATTTAAATAAACATATTTGGAGATTAGAATGTATGATTTTATTGTCATTGGTTCAGGACTTGCTGGTAGTATAATTGCGGAGAGGATAGCGAATGTCTCACACAAAAAAGTTCTTATTATAGAAAAAAAAGACCACGTTGGTGGGAATGTTTATGATTATGTTGATAATAATGGAATATTAATACATAAATACGGTCCTCATATTTTTCATACTGATAATAAAAAGGTTTGGGATTACATCTCGTGTTTTACAGATTGGAACCTCTATCAACATAAAGTGTTAGGATATGTTGATGGTAATTTAATACCAATACCTTTCAATCTTAACTCAATGAAACGTGTTTTTCCTAAATTTGTTTATAATAAGCTTGAAAAGAAACTATACGAAGAATTTGGATTTAATATAAAAGTTCCAATTTTAAAATTGAAAGAATCCAATGATGCTGATCTTAAATTTCTTGCAATATATGTATATGAAAAAATATTTTTAAATTACACTTTAAAACAATGGGGAGTTAAACCAGAAGATATAGACCATTCTGTTACAGGAAGAGTTCCTGTATATATTTCGAGAGATGATAGATACTTTCAAGATAAATATCAGGGAGTACCAAAAAATGGATATACTCAGACAATACTAAATATCCTTAATCATAAAAATATTAAAGTAATATTAAATACCAACATGAAAGATGTAATAAAGATTAATTCCGAAAAAATATTTTTTATGAATGAAGAATTTAATGGAAAACTTATATATACTGGAATGATTGATGAGTTTTTTGATTATAAATATGGAGAATTACCATATATATCTCTAAAATTTGATTTTGTTTATCAGAAAGAAGAAAAATTTCAAGATGTTGGAACAATTAATTATCCAAATGATTATGATTTTACAAGGATTACCGAATTCAAACATATAACAGGGCAAGATATTTTTGGAACCACCTGTATATATGAATATCCTGGCATGTATAATAAAAACTCAAAGGAATTTAACATACCGTATTACCCTGTATTTAAACAAGAAAACCAGCATCTTTATAATAAATATAGTGAAGAAACTAAAAAACTCAAGAATGTTTTTATGCTAGGACGACTTGCTGAATACAAATATTATGATATGGATGATATAATTGAAAGATCGCTAAATTTTTTTGAACTTATAAAATAATGATCAGATTTTTTGATACTATTAAATCCACAAAAATATTTTTTATTCTTTCCACAATTAGATTCTCAACTGCGGACATAATAATTATATTATTGATTAAATTTAATCTAAATTATAAAAAATTATCTTTAAATATTAACTAAAAGATGATATATTCTATATTATATAAATAAAACAAACAAGGTATATTAATGACAAGAATTGGCGATATACTAAAATCTTATAATATAATCAGTGATGAAGATATTAAAAAAGCACTTGAATTACAACGAAAAACAGGGTATCTTTTTGGCGAAGCCTTATTATCATTAAACCTATGTAAAGAAGAAGAAGTTAAATTTGCTATATATAAACAAATTGAAAACAATAAAATATCAAAAAATAGTGGATTAAATTTTAAGGTAATATATTCTTTATTTAAAGAATTTAAAAATTATAAACTCCTATTAGTTGTAATAATAATTTTTAGTTTATTTTCAGCTTTATTTTCAGAAACAATTATTATTCCATTTGTTCTTGGTTTTATCATAGATCAATTAATTGTTGGAGAAAACTTAAATCAGATATTGATTTTTATTACCTTAGGAATCGCAGGATATATAATAGGTCTTATTTTTGAGTTTATATTAGTCACATGTACTACACTTTTTACATCAAAGTTATCAAGCAATCTCCTCAATAAGCTTTATCAACATTTAAATTCTATTCCCTACGTCTTTTTCATGAAGTATAACAAGGGAGATATTACCAACAGATTTACAGATAATATTGAAGAAATTTCGCGTGTAATACAATTTATTATGAGCTCAATATTTTTAAATTTATTTTTATTTATTATTATATTAGTATCATTGATAATGTTTAACCTTATAATTACCATTTTTACTATTATACTACTAATAATAAGCTTAATTCTTCCATCTTTAATTAGCAATAGAGCAAATATTTTTGTAAACAATGCTCCCTTTCTTTTGGGAAAAATATCTTCATTTCTAAAAGAGGCATTAATAGCATTTAAATTTGTAAAAACTAATCATAAAACAGAAGCTATTATCGGTAAATTAGAAAAAATGACAAAAGAATATTATAAAAACGATTATGGGAAATGGATTAATTGGAATATTTCTTTTAATATCAAAGTCTCTCTAAATATATTAATACTGGGGTCTGTTATGTTTTTTGGAGGATATTTGATTATAAATGGAAAATTAAATATAGGTTTTCTACTATCTTATTACCTTATTATTTCAAGGTTTTTTTCTAAAATGGATTATTTTTATTACGTATATCTTGTTATTCAATCACTAAAGTCAAACTGGCTTAGAATTAATCAATTATTTCATATACCAAAAAATCCTGAAGAAACAAACATAATACAAACAGACTCAATTAAAATTGAAAATGAAATTTCATTCAACAATGTTTCTTTTGGCTACTTAAAAGGTTCTACAATCATTAATCAATTTAATATAAAATTTAAAAAGGGTAATAAGTATGTAATTATTGGCAAGAGTGGTTCTGGAAAATCTACTATTCTAAAATTAATAATGGGAATTTACAAACCTAACAATGGGGAAATATTAATAGATAATAAAAATTATGATAATATAACCATGAGTGTTATATGGAATAATATAAGTTATATGGATCAATTCCCTTTTATTTTTGAGAATAAAACTATCTATGAAAATATTATTTTAGGATTACCTGAAAAATTAATAAATTCAATTAAAACTGAAGATATTATAAATATTTATACTGGTAAAATTAAAAATTGGAAAGAATTAGGTGGTGCTGATCTAGAAATTGTAGTAATTGGTAGGGAAGAAGGCGATAGTTCTAGAGCAACTATTG
>Ga0209727_1000293_pt1 | contig 59892 bp, 59 predicted proteins | sample RifGroC1_FD_183995 | JGI IMG/M metagenome (GOLD analysis project Ga0209727, IMG submission 183995) | Groundwater microbial communities from Rifle, Colorado, USA - Groundwater C1 (SPAdes) (version 2) | ecosystem: Environmental > Aquatic > Deep subsurface > Groundwater | place: Rifle, Colorado... | reverse complement strand
GGCAGCCTGATCTCCGGATGCCAGGGCTGCATAATACTCGGCCACCGGGGGATAGGCCCATCCCCGCAGGGCGGCATAGTTTGTAACCCGCCATTCGGCCACGGTTTCGGTGGCTTCAAAATCAGTGAGGTGCTGTTGGATTACAGCATCCAGGGCCGTGTCATCATCGCCGGCCTGAACAGCGGCAGCGACGTCAGTAATTAATGTTGGCATGGTTTTAATCCTCCGAATAGGCCAGATAATTAACGTCGCCCGTGGCCAGGATGGAGCCGGCGCCAATATTGCAGATACTTTTTAAATCAGATAACGTCGCCTGCGTATATGAACCGGAGCCCCCATAATAGCCAATAGTCACTCCAAATTTTATGTTATGAACCCCAGCAGGCACATTACTCAATATTCCAAATACTTTAGTTATTATGAGACTTGGATTTCTATAGCCGGACAAAGATTGAGAATAGAGTGGAACCTTATTAGAATCCCAGTAATAGTACACTTCTACAGAAGCGACAGTATTGTATTGCGTAGAGTAATATTCCCAAGCAAGTGTGCCGCTGACTGTTATAGTCACAACCCCAGCAAGAGTAATTTTTACATCTGTTTCTGTTGTGACATATTGCATGCCTTCCCAGGTAGGCCCAGTTTTATAAGCAGAAATGTTTGACCACGAATAGTTACAGACACCAGTGCCAGTATTCAACCGGGCATAAATCCTCGTCTGCCACTTCCCAGTGGATATCTGTGCCGGCGCGTCTACCGAAAAGTCCATTCGCTGGTCTACTGTCGAATAAGCTGCTTTATAAACAGGCATGCCTTTCAGACTGGGAAAAATCTGCGGTGCTGTTCGCCAGTAACCTGGAATCGTAAACAGCACTCCGTTGTTTGCAACACCGGGCAGCACCTTTTTAAGCGACTTATAGGGAAAAAAGTTACCGATACCGTCATTAAAAAAACAAGTCAGATCGCCCGCTGTAAGCTGAGAGTAATCACCGGAAGTGACATTCCGCACGATTAATCCACCTGTAGTGGTGTCCACCCCTGCGTCCACCGCAGCCTGGGGGGAATAAGACGTCAGTACATTAACCGCCTCCCCAAGCCGGGCATAGTAATCGTCCACATAGTCAATCAGTTGAGTTGCCGGGCTGATTACGGCGTCATCGTCCGGATAACCCCACACCTGCAGGGTTGAGGTCAGATAACCTCCCAGGGTGGAGTAGCTGACAACCAGAGCGGTGATATCCGGGTCAGCTCCCAACCCATAGGCGGCCGCCTGATCGATCACTGCATTATAGTTGGCATCCATGCCTGGCCACTGCACCCGCCAGCTCGCTTTTTCCTGGGCCGATAAAACCCCGTCAGCGCTCATATTGGTGACGGCCTGCATGGCCGCTGCTGCGTTGTTGGCCACCGTGGCAGCCAATGAGCCGGCCACATGGGCCGTATCATTGGCTGTGTGATTGCCTGTCACATCCGCCCCGTCCTCCGGTTTACCGGCGCCGCTTACCTGATCCCACTGCGCTGTCAAGGATGCGGCAGCAGCCAAATCATGGGCTACATCATAGATCTTATTAAGCAGCGACTGCCGGGCCGCATACACGCCGGCAAACGCGGCCCGGAAGGCGCTGCCGGCGATGGTGGTGTTGCCGGTCAGGTTGGACCACAGCACCGGAGTGGTAAGGGTGGCCAGGTAGGTGGTCAGGGACGCAACCGCCGTGTCGTAAGTCGTCTTCTCCGCGGTGATGGCATACGCCGTGGCCTGGGCGTCAATGCCCGCCTGCTCCGCTACGATCACATCCCGGTCCATGATCACCCGGGGCTTCTCGTCCGGGGTCAGGATATCATCAGAGGCGATATCGGCCAGATCAGTATTGGCTGTATCCGCTGCATCCTGAGCCGTATCCGCCGCCAGTTGCGCGTCATCTGCCGCCGCCTGGGCAACGGCGGCATTAAGCAGGGCCTGAGAAATACCGTAATCCTGCACCGATTCCCACCCCGCGCCGTCCCAGCGATACATCTTGTGGTTGTTGACGGTGCTGACCGGCACGCCGTCTGTCCGGATATAACGGAAAGGGCCCGGACTAACCCCCTGCGTTATCATGCCGCCATAAACATTTATGCCGGACACGCCGTCGCCCTGGTAACTGGCCAGGCCGGCAGACGATTCGATGTAAACCAGCCCGCCATGCGTGGCAACCGTGGCTGTTGCTGTGTGGCCGATGGATATCCGCCACCAGCCGCCACCAACATCCTCGGCGGCGTAATATTCCGGGGTGCCGGTGATACTGCTGATCAGGCCGGTGGTCAGATTAACGCTTATGCGGCGCAGGGTGGCAAACGCTGTGCCCACCAGCGCCAGCCGACAGTAATTCCTGCCGGCCGCCTGGACGTAGCAGGATGCCACGTAGAAATTCCCAGCCACATATTCGAAGACCGGGTCCGAGATATAATGATAGCCATTGACTACTGACTCTGTTAGACGGTCCGCCGTCATGGCGCCGTCCAGCGGATTAGCGGCAGCATCAGGCGCCACAGTTAAACCAGCATTAGGCAGCCAATACGGATTATCAAACTGCTCTGAATAGCGCAGCAGATTCAAAGACCCTTTATCCACCCACAAGTCATCCAGCCGGTTGGGGATCGGGATCTCTGCCTGTACCCATGTGGTGGTCCGCGCATCAGCGGCGTTTTGCGCCAATGCCGCTGATGCTGCCGCATCGTTGGCCGTGTCTTGGGCTGCATTGGCCAGCGCCTTAGCGGCCTCATAGATTTTATTAAGCAGCGCCTGCCGGGCCGCATACACGGCGGCAAACGCGGCCCGGAAGGCGCTGCCGGCGATGGTGGTGTTGCCGGTCAGGTTAGACCACAGCACCGGAGCGGTAAGGGTGGCCAGGTAGGTGGTCAGGGACGCAACCGCCGTGTCGTAAGTCGTCTTCTCCGCGGTGATGGCATACGCCGTGGCCTGGGCGTCAATGCCGGCCTGCTCCGCCACGACCACATCCCGGTCCATGATCACCCGTGGCTTCTCATCGATTGTTAATAGATCGTCGCTGATAATTTCCGACAAGGAGAACAGGGCCGCGTCGGCCGCAACCTGAGCGTCGTCGGCCGCAGACTGGGCATCGTCGGCGGCCGCCTGGGCCGCGCCGGCGGCAGCGCCGGCGCTGGTAGCCGTTTCCTGGGCCGCATCGGCCAGGGTTTTGGCTCTCTCATAGATCGTATTCAGCAGCGCCTGCCGGGCCGCATACACGGCGGCAAACGCGGATCGGAAGGCGCTGCCGGCGATGGTGGTGTTGCCGGTCAGGTTGGACCACAACACCGGAGTGGTAAGGGTGGCCAGGTAGGTGGTCAGGGATGCAATTGCCGTGTCGTAAGCCGTTTTCTCCGTGGTAATGGCATAGGCCGTGGCCTGGGCGTCAATGCCGGCCTGCTCCGCCACGACCACATCCCGGTCCATGATCACCCGTGGCTTCTCGTCCGGGGTCAGGATATCATCAGAGGCGATATCGGCCAGATTAGTATTGGCTGTATCCGCTGCATCCTGCGCCGTGTCCGCCGCCAGTTGCGCATCATCTGCTGCCGCCTGGGCAACGGCTGCATCAAGCATGGCCTGAGAAATACCGTAATCCTGCGCCGACTCCCACACCGTGCCGTCCCAGCGATAGGGCTTGTTGCCGTCAACCGTGCTGACCGCCGCCCCGTCAGTCGGCACATACCTGGTAGGGCTGGCATAGGGTGCGGCGGTGGCAGTCACCATCGGTTTGCAGCAGTACAGGCCGGATACCCCGTCGCCGTTGTAGCTGGCAATCCCCGCCGTGGACTCCAGATAAAACAGAGCCAGCCATTGCGACGCGGAAATCGTCGCCATATGGCCGATGGCGCACCGATACCAGCCGTCACCGACATCCTCCATCGCGTAATACTGTGGGGGGGACGTGCCAATGACCGTGATCTCCCCATTAGACAGATCAAAACTGACCCGCTGGGAATATGGCTCTCCGGTAACGGCGGCGGCGAGAAATAGGCGGACGTGGTGACGTTCCGCCGCCTTGAAGTACCAGGTGATAAGGTAGTGTGTCCCGGCCTCAAAATCGAAAAATGATTTTCCGAAATAGTGCTGCACCCCGGTATCGAGGTTTTCAACAATCTTGTATGCGTCGAGCGCCCCATCCGTTCCTGCCGGTCCGGCAATGGCGGCAGGCACCAGGGTGGAGTTGGCGCAGTACCAATACGGATCTTCCAGATCTTCGGCAAAGGGCACGACGTTTTCAGACCCCTTGTCGATCCAGTAATCGTTGACAAAGTTTGGCACTGGCACTTCCGCCTGCACGAACGTCGTACATCGTTCATCCGCCGCCGCCTGGGCCAGTGCGGCTGCCGCTTCCGCATCAACCGCCGTCTGTACCAGCTCGCTGGCCGGCATACCGTCGATAGTGCCGATCACATCGCCCTCATAGGCCACACTGGCGGCGGGCCGGTAGGGGTTCTCGCCGGCCACGGCAGACTGCACGATGGCGGACTGGATCAGGCCGCCGGCATTGATATCCTGATCCACCCGGCGGTAGGCTTGCACGCCGAATGTATAATGAAGCTGCGGCGCCACGCCGAACAACACAAAGGCCCGCTTGTGGGACGGTACGACATAGGCTGTCTCCGCCGCCGGCGTTGTTCCGCAGACATAGGCAGTGGCGGCCGTATCCTGATGGGTATAAACAACAAAACCGTCAATATCCCCCTCAGCGCCCGACCAGCTCCACTCAAACGAGATATCCGCCGAAGCGTTGCTCTGCAGAGCGTGGTCAATTGCCGTCCCGTCGGCCGCCACGGCAGGCGCAACAACTGCCGTGGCAATACGGTTATTGCCGGCATTAAAGTCCTCGATGGCCCCGGTGATATCCTCCACCGGCACGCCGTTGATCAGGGTACCGGCTGGGGCTCCGTCCTGGATAAAAACGGTCCAGTCAGAGGCGGTATAAACACCTGTTGCCCGCGCCGTCGTGCAGCGCCGGATGATTCTCGGGTTACCAGTGGCGTCAAGCCACAAATCCCGCAGATCGTAAGGGGGAGCAGGCTGCACCACAAAAATTCGCCTCTTCCCGTCTGCCAGATCCCAGGCATCGCCAGCCAGGGCGAGAGCCTCGGCAGCGATGGAATCAGTCAGCAGTACCCATTCGTAGGCGGCGTCAATATACGAGTAGCGATAGCTGACCCCGGAGGCCCCGTCATAGTAGAGGTCCCCCTTGTGTAGAATGCGCGTATCCGGATCAAGCCAGTCTGATTCAGGCAACACCGTAGGCCCCGGCACACCATCGTAGAACCATGTCTCAATGGCCCCATCGATCTGGTCCTGCAGATCGGCGATATCGGCGGCATGGGTGATGGCGTCGATAAAATTCGTTACCGTCCACGACTCAATCCCGGAATCGAGTTTCGCCCACTCCTCGCTGCTGATGTCGGCCAGCGACGTGGGCGTGCCGGTCAGGCCGCCGTAATTGATCACCATCTGATAATTGTTGAACTCCGCCAGCCCCTGCGCATCTATTTTCCAGCCAGCCACTCCGGGCACGTAATCGCTGGAAGCAATGGTGGCCGTGTAGATCTCCGTGGCGGAGATGTGGCGGGCCAGCAGGCTATGGTCAATGAGCATGTCGCCATGCACCCCCACGGTGGGAATACCGTCGATATTGCCGATGGTGAAAGTCGGCCACGGCTGGTCCACCGCCGCATCGATATTCAACCAGCTGCTGCCGGGCGGCTCGGTGGCGTTGTCGTCCGTCAGGGATTGATAATAGCTGTAGCCCGGCCCGGGCAGGGTGTGCTTGACCTTGGCGTACTTGGCGTAACTGCCGGCCGTCCAGGCCGGCACGGCACCGCTGGGCTGCAGGATCTGGAAGGCATCCAGGATCATGGTGTAGCTGGTGGTGTAGCGGTCCATCTGGGTCAACTCATTCATCAGATCGTTGACCGTGGGGATGTCGGCCGGCGCCACCACATAGCCGCCCTGGGCGTCCGGGGGCTCCCATGGGGAATAGCTGGAGCCGCGCAGAATCCGGATCCAGAAATAGGCGGCCGTATCGGCCGGGAAGCCGCCGAGGGAATATTCGGCGACCGGGAAGGTAATCAGGGCGATGCGCGCCGCCTCCGACCTGGACGCGGTCCAGGAACGCCAGACCTCCACCGCATCGAGCGCCTTGCTGTCCAGGGGCCAGGTCCAGGTAAACTTACGGCTGGTGACCCCGATCGCGGCTACCACCAGACTGGTTGGCGGCTTGGGAACAATGGCCGGATAGCCTCGCGGCCCCTCGACAAATGAGCTTTTGAAGGTGCTGCCGGCATGGTACTGCTGCAGGTCTGCGAAGGTTACATTGCGGTCCTGCATGTTGGTGTGGCCGACACCCTCGCGCACCTCCAGTAACGACTTGATGGCCTCCAGCAGGTCAAGCAACGGCTTGTCTCCGGTCTTGGGTACCGGCGGCAGGGCCTTGATCAGGGGTTTACTGGCCATGTCGCAGTTCTCCGGGCGAACCGGCCAGCAACACCGCGTCGATCCTGGCCGTGCCGCTCAATGCCACCTGCCATTGACTGCCGCTGCAGCCCATGGGAAGCCTGAATTGCCCGGCGGCGGCAATGGCACGGGTCGCCTTCACTTCGCCGTCCACCAGCACGGAAAGCGTGACCGTGGCCCCGCCTGAAAAATCGCCAAGCACCTTACCGCAGGAGCAGGACGCATTGGCCGGCTGCAGCTGGGGGCCGCTGGTATACTGGTTGGTCAGAGGGGCGGCCGGCGCCGCCTGCCAGTCATACACGGCAAATTCTCCACCCTCCTCCAGCAGCAGCTGCAGGGTCCTGGTTCCCCGGTGGTAGCGGCCGCCGCGAAATACCGCGCTGCCGAACGAAATCTGCTGTACGTCCAGGTTGACCGGATCCACCACGATGCCGGCCGCCGTGCCGAGGAAAAACCCGCAATAGAGGCCATCCACAAAAAAACCGTGCATATTCTGCGGACCAAGGGCTTGCCACTGTTCCTTGGTATACATGCCGACCGTTACCTCGGTGTTGCCGGCGGCATGGGCCAGCACCAGGAAATCCCGGGCCGCATAGAAAACACCGCCCTCGTAGCTCGCCAGGCTTGACCTGGAAACGCAGCCATGACTGTATTCATTGGAATCCTGGTCCATATACTGCGGATCCGTGCCGGTAGCCCGGTACTGCCTGGCCGCCGTCACGAACACCACCGTCTTGTCGAAATAGCCGGCCGCTACGATGTTTTCCTGTGCCCGCTTGGCCCAGTTTCTCGGCATGGCGAAATAGACCCCGGCCGGGGAAAAGAACAGATCCTTGCCGGCAAACCCACACAGCACATTGTTGCCGAATAGAAACAACCCGGCCAGGTCATCCGGCGGGCAGTCCCAGTCCGTTGACTCGATCAGGTCAGGCCCGGCATCATCCAGGCAGTTGTCCGTGTATTCCGCCTGCGTGATGGGGATCTCGGCCAGGAACTCATACTCGGCATCGGTATTGCCAGCCTCCAGCCGGTAGAGGCGGATCATGGTATAGTCATTGTCCGCCCCGGCATCCCAGGCGAAACCGGTCAGATTGACCGTCTCTCCTTCGTAAACGGAAAACACGGCCGTGGGATTGCTTGGCCCGCTCTCCTCTTCGTCCAGGTCAGCAGGATCCCCCCACACCACCACCATGGTGTAAACATAGCTCACCTCGCGCAGCACCGTGCCGCTGCCCACCGGGTTATTGATTTCCACCGTGGCCGGCGCCGTGGGACGCTTGACCCCGAAGCGCCGGATCTGCGTCGGGTATGTGGCCGGATCTCCGCTGGTGGCCAGAGATGGGTTGGTCTGCTTGGGAAACCCGTCGCCGGTATAGGCGATGCGGCCGGCCGGTACCGGCAGCTCCACCACCTCCACCGGGGAGGTCCAGGCCAGCCAGTGGCCGGCCGTGATTTCGTAGAAGGAGCGCAGATCCCCGGGCTGGAGCAGAACGCTGCCGGCGCCCAGGCCGGGCAGCGGCGCCAGGGATTTTTTACGCAGATCGCAGTTTACCGCGGTTACGGCAAAGCCGGCCGGCAGTTCCAGCGGATCGGTGCCCGGCCTGGTCAGCCGGAAACCGGTGAATACCAGACGGGCCATATCAGGCCGGCCCCCCGCTCTTCTGTCGGGCCTCATCCTGCACACCAAGCAGCTCAAAATAGGCCCGGCGGAACTTTTCCGCCATGGCCATGTCCAGTGTTTCATCCCGGTCCAGGGCCTTGGCCCTGGACAGCATGAAAAACAGCAGCGGCTCGGCGAACTCGTCCCCCAGGGTGATTACCCCGTTCTCGGCCACATCGGCCGGCAACTGGGAAAAAATTCCCTGCACATAGCCCTGGCCGCTGGACGGCTGCGGCGGGTAGACCGCATATTGCCTCGGGTTATTCTGGCGGTCGTACATCCAATACAGCACCTCACTGTCCGGATCGTCCGCCGGCCAGTAGGGATTCACCGCACTGATCTCGGCAAAGCTGCGCTGCTCAATCATCCGGCTCCAGACGCTGCCGGTGCTGCCCATGTTGCAGCGCAGCCCGACCAGGGCTGAATAGATGGCCGGCACCTCCTGGAAACTGCCGGCCGCCAGCTGCACCGTCGCCGTAACCGGGTTGGCATCAGGCCGCAGACTGACAATATCCCGTTGCCCGTCATTGATGGACTTGAGATGGAACGCGGCATTCCAGCGTTCCCCGGCCGGATCATCCAGCAGTTGCGAGGCCAGGGCGATGCGATCAGCGACGGTAATGGTTCCCATGAAGTTATATTTCCTGTATTTTTTACATCATCCCCTGGTCCGGAGAGCCCTGCAGGATAGCCTGCGCCCGGTCGATCTTGTGCTGCCGGATCTCCGCCAGGAAAAGGTTGTGCCATTCGGCCTTGGCCTTAAAGCCGTTGTTCCGGATGGCGAAGATATAGGCTCCCTCGGCGGCAATGGCCCGGCCGGACTCCGGCGGCAGGCCGAGAAAGGCATAATCGTGATAGATGGGCGGCGGCAGCACCACGCAGGGCAACGTCATGGTGTCGCCGCTGTTGGCGCACGGAGCGTCAAAAAGAAGTGTTTCACGGCTCTCCGGCCGCACCACATAGCTGTTGCCGTTGACAAAGGAAGACCGGCCGGTAGGGAACATGGCACAGGTCAGGCTGGTGCTGCCGTTGACGGCCAACACCAGGCCCCTGGTATTTTTTGTGGTGTTATGCACTATGTCCCGCACCATGACCCCGCTGAAATCAGCCAGGTCATCAACCAGCTCGACCACTCCGCCGCTCTTACTGCCGTCCGCCGTCACCGTGCCGCTGATGGGATCCGCGGCAACAGCCCGCTGCCGGATGCAGAAACAGGATGGAATTTCCACCTGGTCCGTGCGGTTGGCCAGGAAAATCCGGCTGTAATCCGTTTTGGGGATCCAGGAGGTGGCGCCGGCCGCCGTGGCATACCGGACCACAAACCGCTCGCCGCGGGTCCTGACCAGGGGGCGAATGAAATCAGGCGGCAGGTTGTAGCTCTGCTGGCCGGCCACCGTGATCAACACCGCTTCGCTGGTAAGAACGCCGGTAACCCTGGCAAACTGACAGGCCGCCTCATCCAGGCTGCCATAGAGGCGCCGCGGACCGAGCAGGTCGAAATGCGACTCGCTCCGGTCCAGAAAATCCAGCATCTCCAGGATCAGGGAATGGCCGTCCATTAGCGCTTCCTCTCCGACTGCTGCAGGGCGTCATCAAGGGTCACCTTGACCTGCTTGCCGTGCAGCGCGCAACTGCTCATCTGCAGCTCAATGTGCCGGCTGCCGTCCCAATCAGAGGTGGTAATGCCGACCAGCTTGCCTTTCAACACCACGGTTACCCGCTCATCGACCCCCACATCAGACAAGCCTTCCGGCGTCACCCCGCCATCCTTGGGGAAATGCAGGCTTGTTCTTGGTTTTTCCTTGATTTTATTCACCGCTACCTCCACTGATTTGCCCCTCATCTTCATCCTCCCCGAATAGCGCCGCCGCGTCCGTCGGCTGCTGTTTTCGTAATGCGCTGTACTTCTCGCCCGTCATCTCCATGATGTCAAGCTGGCCGAGCATCTCGGCGCCGCGCTCCTCCTCCGCAAACAGTACCCTGGCCCGCTCGATGAACCGGCGGATATAGCCGCTGTCCTGATTGTCGGTGTAATACTCGCCACCATCCCACAGGGTGATTTTTACTATTTTCACTTCATCCCCTCATGCGCCAGGCTGTAGTGGTTGCCGTCGGAAAACCGGCCGCCCCATGTACCGCCGATACTTTCCCAGTATTCCCCAAGCGGCTGATGGGCCTCCGTGGCAAATAGATACAACCCGTCCCGGAAGAGATTGAGATCCACGGCCAGCCGCTGCCGGTGCAGACTTTTCTCGCTGCCGTAAGGGACCCGCTTATCACGATAGGCATCGCCAAAGGTCACGGCATAGCCCAGCTGTTCGGCGTGCAGAATCAGCAGGGCCACCATATGAGTAAATTTTTGTTGTTTTTCCGACAACATCATGACGGCATATCCTTGGGAATCACAAAATGGAACACCTGCGGCCCGGGCCGCTCGACCGTCTCGTCAAACAGGGATCCGCAGCGCGGACAGCGCTGCGGATCCACCCACTCCCGGTCATCCTCGATGCTTGGTGTCTTGCACGCCAGGCAGATCCGGACATCACCGTCCGCCATATCTTATGCCCCCGTGTCGCCGCCGCTGCCGTCGCCTTTAAGCGACACAAGGGGAGGCGTAAGAGAAGAGAGCGGAATGGTATCTTTTTCATCCACCAGCTCATCCACCCGCTCATACACCCACTCGCCCACCTCGATCATACGGGCCTGGCCCCACCAGTCCGGACGCTCCGGGAAACCAGTCTCCATCCAGCTCTTCGGCCCGGACACGGCTGACCCTGGCTTGACACACCGGCGGCGGTACATGGTCATATCCAGGGCGCTGTTGGCCCCGTCATCCAGCATCTGGAAGTCGGAGCTGGCCGCCATTTCCGTCTGCATCCTGGCCGCGTAGTAATCCTCTGCCAGTCGTTGGCCGATACTTCTCCACCAGCGCACGGCGATGGCCTGCTGTACCGGGGCGTGGATCCCGTCCAGCAGCTCGCTTTCGCTCCTCACCGGTGCTCCGTCCTTATAGCCATACACCCCGTTATGGTGCAGGTAGATGGTAGTGCCTTTGGCGTTGGCCCAGCTGCGCAAAACCCTGACTTTCGTTGAGGTATTTGATCCCGGCTTTTTCACCTTCAAAATCTGCATCTGCTTCCTCCATCAGTTCGCCCGGCCGTGTGTGGCCGGGCGAATCGTTCTTATCGATTATTACGCGGCGGCCACGGCGCTATCCAGGTTGCCCCAGGTTTCCGCGGCATGCTCCACCACCAGCACCGGCCGGCAGGCCCCGGCGGCGCCGGTGCCTGCGGCGATCTGCGTCAACTGCATGACCACCTCCTGGCCGGGCTCCAGTTCAACCCGAGAGGTTGGCATAAAATAAACAAATTTCCCCTGGGCCATGGTGCCGAGAGTGAATACCCCGGCATCACCATCGCCGCGGCCGGTGTCCGAGCCGGCGGTGGGCCGCTTGTCCAGCTTGACGATGGGGGTAGTGGTTAAGCCGGCGCAGGCTGTCGTGACGCACAAGGCGCTGTAGAGCAGCACACACTTGAACGGCACGGTAAACACGGCCAGGTCTCCGGCCGCCTGGGTCAACGCCAGCCCGGCCGCGCTCTCCGTGCCGGTCAGATCGAACGGCAATGAACTGATATGATCACCTAACATCATAAACCTCCTTATCCGGAATCACGATCCGGGTTGCTGATTACAGGGAACCGATACGCACGATTCTGGCTTCGCGGTCATCCGCTGTCATGAATGTGCTGCCGAAGGCAATCAGGCCATACCAGATAATCGCCTTACGCCGGCCGAAATCGCCCTTATAGTTTGGATCCGCCCGCAGGTGCGGGGAATCAACCTCGACCCGGCGCACGGCGTCGTCTCCGAAGATCAGCCCTTCGCCCAGCACGCTGCCGGTGCCGACCCCGTTGGACAGGGCCTGCTCGTGGCTCACCTCGACAAAGCGGACATTCTCCACCTTGCCCACCTCGCTTTTAAAAATGATGTCACCCTTGGCCAGGTACTTATGCCACTCCTGCAGGGCGGTATCGTTTTTCAGGCCGCGCAGACCCTTAGTGGCCACGGTGCCGATATAGTCGCCGCCCTCAAAGTACGGCACATGCAGGTCATTAACCATGTAGTCCCTGATCAGGCCGACATGGGCGGCGGTCAGATTGCTGGTGGCCGCCACACTGTGAGCCCCATCCGTATCGATGGTGCCGGCGGAAGCTGAGGTTGGTGTAAAACACACCTTAGCTTCCTTGAACCCGGCGGCGGCCCCGGTATCCATGCAGGCGTTCATCTGGTCCAGCAGCCGCTTCTGGCCGCCCTTCTTGGGGGAAACCTTGGAAAACTCATCCGCCAGATTTGTGTAACCGCAACCACGGCCCCACTCCACCACAGTGATGGACCGGCCGGCCATTTCCAATTCATCGATGGGCACCCGCATCCGCTCATCCAGCTGCGGGGTGTCCGGCTCGTCCAGGGCTTTGTAATAGGGCAGGGTTACGCTCTGCCCCATGCCGGCGCCGAAATTCGGCTGCTTCTTTGTAAACCGCACCAGGACGAAATCCCGGGCGGCGATCTTCAGTAATTCGTTGGACAGGGCGTGGTTTTTCCATACCCCGTCCGTTGCGTCATAAGTCCATGTAAACATCGTATTCGCTCCTTATCAGGCTAAGGTGCGACCGCGGTCAGCCTCCTGCATGGCATCATCAAGGGACAACTGCCTATTGGCGTACTGCCTGGCGTCCTCCCCGGGGGCAGGGCCGGAGTAACTCCCGCCGCGCTCCAGGGGCAGATTCAGCTCCTGCATGAGTTGGCTGCGCTGGGCCGCATTGTGCTGCCTGGCTTTCTCCATGGTCATGGAGATTTGCTGTTGAAGGGTTAATTTGGCCCCGTCCGGGCCATGGGTTGGTGCGGATCTGGATAAACCCCAGAAGGCAATTCTTTCCGCCTCGGAAAAATTCTCGGCATCCAGCATGCCGGTTACCAGGGCGCTGGAGTCATCACCGGCATCATTGTCATTGCCGGCCGGCGGTTGTCCGGCCGCTGGCGGCGGGGATGGCTCCTGTTTGCTCATCCGGAAATCATCCACCGCCATATTTGCCTCGGCCCAGATCTCCGCCACCCGCTGATCATGATCTGATGATTCAGGATTCAGCTGATTGATGGCAGCCAGGGCCTCCTTGTTTTTGGTGACGGCAAACTGCCGGATCTCGCCCTGCTTGTTTTGTTTGGCTTTCTCGGCCTGCTCTGCCTGGTAACTGGCCAGCTGCCTGCGCAGCTCGGCATTTTCCTGCTCCGTTTTAGTGGTCCTTGACTGCAGCGCGGTATAGCCTTTCTCGGCATCGTCATGGGTCTTAAACCTGGGGGATGGCGCTGGACTGCCCGCCTCCGGCTTTGCACCTGCAGCGGGTAACTCACCCGCCTCCGGCTTTGCACCTGAGGCTGGCAACTCTCCCACCTCCGGCTTTACACCTGAGGCTGGCAACTCTCCCACCTCCGGCTTTACACCTGCGGCTGGCAACTCACCCGCCTCCGGCTTTACGCCTGCGGCTGGCAACTCACCCGCCTCCGGCTTTACGCCTGCCTGCGGCGCTCCATTTCCCTGGCTTTCCGCAGGCGGCATTTGGAAAATACTGGCGCCGTCTTTCATCGCTTGCTCAAGATCAATACCTGTTGGCATGGTCAAAAACCTCCCGTGGCGTCGTCCTGTTTGCAGGGGCCACTGTTTGGTGCGGCGTGGTCCTCTGTGAGGGGCCACTGTTTGGTGCGGCGTGGTCCTCTGTGAGGGGCCGCTGTTTATAAAGTCCGGCGTGGTCCTTTTTTAAGGGGCCGGACTGATTGCTATGATTTCCCGTACTTCCGCACCAGCTCCTTGGCGGCCAGCTGGGCGGAAAACTTCCGCTCTCCGAATTTCTTCAGCAGTTCGATGAAGGCCTTGGCCTCAGCATCAAGACTGACCAGGGTATGAACCCTGGCGGTCAGACGCTCCTCGATCAGCCCCAGCAGCACAGCTGCCGCCTCGCTTTCCGCCACCCCCATGAACCCAGCCTGACGCAGCATGGTGCCTTTATCCTCGGCCTCAGCCGCCTGCTGCCGCTCCCGCTCCACCAGTTCTAAGGGTAAGCCGGTGACAATATCGACCTCTGTGCCGCTCATGGCTGCCCTCCTGATTGGTCTCCGCCGCCGGAATCAGGGGGGGGCGGAGATCCGGCAAGCATCTGCTGCAGCTGCAGCTGCTGTAATTTCTCTCCAACTTCCTTGGGAATAAAAATGTTTTCATCCTGCAGGCCGGTGCGCCGCTCCATGGCTTTCAGCACCGAATAGGGCATAATAAACGGGGCGAACCTCGGGTTGCCGGCCAGGGGGATAATGGTGCGGATCAGGGTGGATACCGTCTCGGCGTCTTTCATCAGCTTCTGAATACCCGACACATGAAAAGCCCCGCTCATCCTTGGCAGGCCATCGATGACCCCATCCTGCCCTAACCGCAAGCCGAATTTGCTTACCCCCTCATCGCCCAGCATCTCCTGGTAATCCTTCCAGCCGGCAAATGCCTCGACCACCTCCTGCCCGGCGCTGAGTCCCTGGATGGCGCCCAACTCCACGTTGGTGCCCATCAGGTTAAACACTTCCATGGCCTGTCCGAGGTTCTGCTCGCTTTCCCGCCAGGTGATATCCTGTCGGTAACCGGGCAGGCCTTGTACGCTGTCTGACACAGACGTCCCGCGCTGATAGTTCTGGTCGTGATACTGCATGTTGGCCAGGGTGGAATTCGTCACATCGCGGCGGGACACCGGACGAACAGCCTGCTGGCCATTCAGACTGTCGTGGGTCAGATAGGTGCGGCCGGGGGCTGTTTTGACATCCTCCGGATCAACCAGGGCATCGACATTAATTTCGGTCATGGGATTGACCAGCCATTTCATGGCATCCTCATGCAGACACATCAGATTACACATGGCTTCCCAGATGGAGCGGACCCCCTCCAGCAGGCCGCGGCCGCCAAGCTGCAGCAGGTCTGGCTGCGGGGAAAACATGACGCTCGGCCAGCGCAGGGTGCGGTAGCGTAGCCCCATGGGGGACTTGATCAACCGTCCGCCCATGACACTGTATGTCGCCCTTGGCAGCAGCGATTCACCGCGGGGGGACAGCACCGTGCCAAAAAACTCATAGACCCGACCCATTTTCCTGAATTTTGACCTGGTCCAGATCTGATCCTTGCGGGCCGCCAGGGCCTCCTTGGTCATAAAAGGATTGTCCGGGTCTTCGTCGTTGACATTAAAACCCTCATCAATGTTCTGCAGCAGCTTCTTGTCAGCCAGCAGCTTGAGCTGATAGAAATCCTTCCACTCCTGGTGGATCCAGAAAACTCCGGACTGGGGGTCCCTTGGCACGGCGTCCGGATCCCGGCTGATCTTCCACGGCTCGATCAGCTCATAATACAGGCCCTTGCCCGGTATCCAGCGCGGCTTCATGTCCATCGATTCCCCCACCGCCAGTCCCATGGTGGTGGAATCGACAAAGCGGATAACGAAGTTGGCGTGTCGGCTGTCCAACTGGACAGACATTACCTTCTTCCAGAAATCCGCCGCCGCCTGCACCACAGGGTCCTCGATACTGAGAAAATCAGGGGAAAAACTTTTACGGATAGCGGCGGCGGCGAACTGCACCGTGGCGTATGGTCTGGGCACCACAATCCTGCTCTGCCATGCCGCCTTACGGGCAAAAGAGGCAGGTTCCTTTTCTTTGTACACCCGGTAACATTCCGCCTGCGCCTGCCGCACCTCCCGACGTGAACTTGCATCCGTCTTGACACAATCCATGCAGTAATCCACCAGATGCTGTTCGTCCTCCATGGAGTAGCGCCGGGCCGCCTGCTCCCTTTCCGCCTGCTCCTTTTGGTCAGGGACGCTTTTCCCGTTACGCATGATTCGCCGGAAACTGTCAAGCAGCGGATACATGGCGTTTTGCCGCACGGCGCTCAGATTAATCATGCCCGAATACCGCTGCATAATTTATCGCATACTTTTTGCTTACCGCGCCGGGCCGCCAGTCGGTGGTGGCATGCTCATGGTTGGGACACCCCTTCTTGCACCTGCCTGGCTTGGGCTCGCCGTTCCAGTCCTTATCCATCTCGGTCACAGTGTTACAGCCGGTGCACTTAAAGACCGGGTCCCCTGCGTCATAAGGCCCTCCCTCCCGCATCTCCCAGTAGCCGTCATATTTTCCTTTTGGTTTTATCTGCGACATAGCTTCTCCTTTTCCTACCCCTGGCCGCCTGGTGCATAACTCATGGCAATGCGCAAACTTTCATCCTGCTGCGCCCGGCGCTGGGCCGCACTCGTCTTTCCCCGGCCGCTGTCATCCAGCTGCGGCAACAACAATGGGACGCCATGGCTCAGAGGATCGCCGATATGGGAAAATTCGTCCTTCACCGGCCCGGTGCCGATGGGTTTATTATTGTTGTCCTTTTTCCAGTGCCAGCCGCCATTCAGCGCCTTGTGCAGGACATGGGCAGTACTGGATACCTGAATTTTTTCATCGCCGTTGACACACTTGGTCAGCACGGCCTTCTGCAGCGGTCCGATTCGTTGCGGCCAACGGCTCGGACCAGGCTCGAACCTGGTATGCAACATCTTCTCGATCAACTTTGCCCCGCTCCTGGTCCTGGTGGACTGGTCCGGGGTGGCCATGGTTGGATCGCCGATATCACGCCACTGGTCGATTTTTCCCTTATATTTCTCGCTCTTCATCAGCGGAATCACCATGTTCTCAATCAGCACATCCACCCCGCATCCCTGGCCCACCAGCACATCGTGGAACCATATCCGGCCAGGCGGCAGAAACTGACCCACCACGCACACCGGATTATGCCAGCCGTCCCACAGCCGGATGCCAAGACCGCCGGGAATCACCGGCAGCTCTTTATCGGCGAAATGAGACTTGGCGTTATATCCCGTCACCACCTTGATGCCGCGCTGGATAGGGGCGGCCCGGCCTTCCACGTACCGGGCGAACTTGCCGGGATCACGCTGGAAGGCGGCTCGGTTGGCCGCCCTGGTGTGGGGGTTCAGAAATTTGTTGTCACCGTAGGGAATACGAAAGCATTGCTTACGGATCTCCACCCCGGTGTCCGGGTCTTTGGCAAAAATCTCCGGCTCCCAGAAGAGGTCCTCTGTCCAATGCTCCTCATCCGCCGGATTCTGTGTAATCTGCACCCTCATTTTGGTGCCGGTCTGGCGGGAGGCCCTGGCCACGGCCATGTCAAACACGTCACGGGACAGGCCGGCGTTGTTTTTTTCCAGCACCGGGGCCGGCTCCTCCAGCATGATGAAGGACACTATCAGCGATTGGAATTTCGACAGGGCACCCTCATCGCCGGCGCCGAACAGAAAAAGTTCTACTTTCGGCTGGGTGTGAATCACCAGCTTCTTACTGTCGTCATGCACGGAGACATAGTCCCCCAGCAATTCAACGAAATCCGGCACGGTGGTGTTTTTTATATTGATGTGGGTATCGCGGATAATGGCGCCGCGGATATCGCGGCCACAGCGGGCCGCGTGGGCCAGAATGGCGACAATGCCGGCTGTTGTTTTCCCCTCCCCCATGGGTCCGCAGATCTGCACAATCTCGGCCTCGGAATGGACAAAGGCCGACTGCGTAGGGGACAGGTCAAATGTCAGATCTTTACCCACGATCCCCCCCACCGATGGAGAACATCACTCGGCCCTGTTCCTTGCCCCGGTCCGCAGACTTTACCTCATGCACAGGGCCATCCGTGGAGCGATCCAGAATAATGATATTCCCCCTGCTGTCCGCGTCCAGGCCGGTGGCGTGCCGCAGTTTCAGTTCGATGATGCCGGCAGCTGCCTTAATGGCCTTGAGCCGGTTTTCCAGCTTCTCGTCGGCGATAGAGATATAGGTCAGGCACTGTTTGATGAAACCCTTGACCATAGAGGCTTTGGCTGTGGGGTTCTTGTGCAGCTCCAGATGATAGTTGGTCAACTCCATAACCCAGGCATCCACCTCGCCGGCGATGGCCACGGCGGCGTCTGCCGTGCGCTCGATAAGCACCGGCATATCCATGCGCGACCACTCCAGACAGGTTGATTCCATCTCCTCCAGGGCGTCCAAATCCTTGGGCAGTTCCTTGTTGACGTGGTCATAAACCACCTGTCGGGCCGCGGCCCGATAGTCATCCTTCACCCTGGCCAGGTAACGGGCCACTGAGGCATCGGAGATCTGCACCCCGTCCGCCCGTAGTTGTTCCGCAATGCCCTTGGCGGTGCGGATATTTTGCGCCAAATACAAATCACGGACCAGGCCGGCCTTGCCGAGTCTCTCTATTTTTGAAATTTCGTTTGCCATTGGTCCCCGCTTTGAAAACGGCGGCCGGGGTGGGTTGGGGTGGGCGTGAGGGAAACAAGAAAAGAGGAAAATAAAAAAATGGGAAAGGCCACCCCGGCCGCCTTCAATGGCCAGTGTACCTTATGATTTACAGACGATAGGAGAGAGAGATAAAAATGCAGAATGACGAGCGGTGAAACCGCCAGAATCCTGGCAGATTACAGGGGAGAGCTTGCGTTTCTTGCAAAAAAAGAGGTTGACAGGTTTCAGGAAAAGACGGCCAGGGCATACACGGCCAACGGCACGCAGGAGAGAAGCAAAACCAGCAGGGTATAAGCCAGCAGACTGAATAGGAGTTCCGGGCCATGCTGGTCAGCAAGTCGGCTGAGAATAAATCCGGCCAGCAGGGAAAGAAAAAACAAGGAGGAGGGCGGATTCCACAGACGACAGAGCGAAGCCAGCACGGTCAGAACACTGACCGCCCCAACCGCCCCGCCTATACGTTGGTATTCGGTTAATTTGTCTGTTCGATCCACGCCACCCCCACATGCCCACCTTATCATACTTCCCCCTCCCCCTACCATATTTTTTGGACAGGGGGTCATGGATGGTTGAAAAAGTTTGGAATATCCCAGACGGTGCATATTGATAGGGGGGGAGGAGTCCCTGATCCCGCCTTTCCATCTGGCCGTTGCCTTCTCCCCCTGTACCCATGCCATACCTACCCCCCCCCATGCCGCCAAGCCCTGCCCAGCTGCAGCCACCCACGGCAGGCATGTCCGGTACCGGCGCCGCATCCGATCCGGCAGCCGACCACGGCGCCGGCCCGAAGAAAAGAAAAGGAAAGCGGATCCCGCGGTTTCCCCGGTTAGCTGCTGTCAAAAAAGGTGTACCTTATTTTACAATACCCGACACCACGGCAACCGTTGTCAAAAAAGGTGGCAACTATTTAATTGACACATCAACCAAAAAGGCCTATAACCTTTATAGGCAAATGTTTAACAAACGACAACAAACGACAACAGGAGCAAACACCATGACCGGCCACAGCGTAGGATACATCAGAGTCAGCAGCACCGATCAGCACACCGACCGGCAGCTGGACGGCATCACCCTGGACCGCACCTTCACGGAGCAGATCAGCGGCAAAGACCGGCAGCGTCCCCTGCTCACCGAATGCCTGGCCTACCTGCGCCAGGGAGACACCCTGCATGTCCACTCCATCGATCGCCTGGCCCGCAACCTCATGGATCTGCAGCAGATCATCGACACCCTCACCGGCCGCGGTGTAGCCGTCCGCTTCGAAAAGGAACAACTGGTATTCGACGGCGCCACCGGCAACCCCATGCAGCGGCTCATGCTGCAAATGTTGGGGGCCTTTGCTGAATTTGAGCGCAGTATGATCCGCGAACGGCAGCGCGAAGGGATCGCCGCCGCCCAAAAGAAAGGGCGACACCTGGGCGCACCCCGGCAGCTCTCCGACGACCAGGTGACCGAGATCACGGCCAGGGCAACCGACAGGGCCAGCGCCCTGGCCGCTGAGTACGGCGTCAGCCGGCAGACCATCTACAACATCCGCAACGGCGTCTACGCCACCACGGCGCCGGTGGCGGCGAAAAGAGTTTGATTGACAACCATCACGAAGCGAGTTACAAGCAAAAAATCCCCCCAAGCCGGCCGGCAATCATTTTGCCGGCCGCAACTCGCTTTTACATAATCATCAGAAATCACTCAACTTTTCCAGGCTTTCCCCCTCCCCCCTCTCCTTATTAACCTGGCCACGCGGATGACTTGCCTGGTCTCCCCGTCCACGTTTTCACCCGCAAAAACCACCAGCCCTCGCACCCTATGCATTGTTTTGCCGCATTTCGGCAGTGGACAGGTGGATGGACAAGCACTTTGCAAACGTCTTCGGCATCCAAAACGCTTGGTGGATAACAGTTTACTCACATGAACCGGCTGGACAGCCTTTTTCCCGGTCCTCTTACATATTTCATATCTTCCTTTCAAATTCTAGCTGGAATATAGAGAAAAGCCTGTCCAGCCTGTCCAGTCAAAAAAAATACACAATTACAAATAGATACACATCTTCCAATTTATGGACAAGCTGTCCCCCCTTGTCCACCATTATTTAGGAAGAGGGGGGCGGGAGGGCCGCGCCCTTCCCCAAGCGCCGCTCTGCTGGCGTTTTGCTGGCCGTTGGGGGGCGCGTGTGGTGAGGATACTGTAGTACATATGCGCATTTTTTTTGTTGACAGAAAAATTACACATGTGTACTACAGTTATGTAAACTTTTCGATTACACCGGTATGTAGCCAAACTACGGAGAAACAACCATGAACACAGAGGCGAAAATGGAAACCACTGATGATGTCTGGACCCCTATAAATGACTGTAGCTGGAAAGACGAAGAGGATGGGACCTGTTGTCATCCTCGAAACATTACTCCGGAATGTCATATAGGATGTTGCCCGAGGATCCACCTGAAAATTGCCAAGAAATTTGAATGTTGATTACCCCAGCCCTATGTACTACGGAGAAAACAACCATGGCCCTTTACCCGACCAGTATCAGATTGCCAGAAAACACCAGAACCTGGCTCAATGCCGGGATTTTCGTAACCCGGCACATGGCTGCCCGTGTCATTCTCAACACCGCCCCAAATCTGTACATCATGACATTGTACGAGATCCGCGGCCGCTTCGGGCTAGAAGAGTTACAGCTTATCCTGGACCTCAGCCCACGCATCCAAGAGGATGACACTACCGGGCAGGGGCTGATCCAACTCATCAAGCAATACCAAGTCATGGGCTCCCTGCCCCCGCTGCCGGACCTGTCCGGATTCTGCAGCCGCATCCGGAGGCTGACAACCTACCAGGGCGCCGTCCTGCAGTGGTGGGCAGGAGGCTACCACCACCTCGCTAAACGCGGCGCCACCGGCCAGCAGCTGCAGGAATACATCCAGCGGATGCTGGATGCCGAGGAGGAGCCATAAAAAAACAACCCAATCTCCAGAATCTTAACGCAAAAAAAAGGCCCGACCCCCATTGGAACAGGGACCGGGCCAGCACACACAACAGCCATAATCTACAGCGCCGACAAGAATCTACGGCACCCCAACCTTACCCCACCGCCAGGACGCCGGCAGATCCCCCCCCAACCAGACACCATTGAACATAGCCACAGCCCAGTGCGGATCCTGGGTCAAGACACAGACATCCAGCATCAGCCGCGCATCAGCCTGCAGCTTATCAACCAGGCCGCCCCCCAAATAATACCGCGCGTCATGCCAGAAACAGGCCCCGTAAATACTCACCCCGCGCCAGACGTTCGGACAGCCGCCGCTGCAGCCGTCAGATACAAACCGCTTGGCCGGCAGCTCCTGCTCCAGCCGGGAGACAATATCAGGCTGGCCGCCGTCCTCCCTGGCCAGGAGCAGCAACTGTTGGGCCGTGAGGATCTCCCCCGGCGCTGGCAGGCCGCCGGTATCCAGGACCTGCAGGCGGGCACCGACGGTCCGGCCAGCAAACACCAGCACGCCACTCTGATCAGCGGCGACTGCCGGCAGGCTGCCGGCCGCACTCAACAACAGCAGCAACGCTGCCAATAGTTTTTTCATGTCACCTGTCCCCCTGTTACTGTGTGTAATCATTTCCGCTTATTACGCCGTTGGGGGGCGTAGTCTACAACCGCCCGGTAGCGTCAATCGTTCGGCAATGATTACCGGCAGGGGCAAAATCAACGTAGAAGATGCCATCCTTGGCGGCCCGCTTAAGACACTCAGACCGAAGCGCGTTGATGATCACCAACGCTTCGGACGGGGAAAGGCGCTCCATGTGCGCTTCACAATGCTCGTTCCCATCGTGAAGCCCTCGGCACACAAGCAGGCCTTCGTCATCGGTGTCGAAGTTCCAGCGGCGATACTTCACGCTAGCATCGAGGACTGGCGGCAGGTCTCCCAACCCGGCGGCAGAGATAGACCGGCCATCAGCGGCTTCGTTTTCGTTTTGTTTGTCATCCATCTTACTCATCCCTCCCTTCTGCAACCTATCTATCTCTGCCGCTATCAGCGCTCCGGCTTTGGCAAGATCACGGATGCGGTCAGCCACTCGATTACCATTGCTTGGTTTCCACCAGCTATAGTGCCATGGCCAACCGCCTGGGGTATGCCCATTCTCTCGCTGGTAGTCTCTTGCTGTGTCTGATTCTGCTGCAAACCGGACATAATTTTCAGCAGCACGAGCGAGTTGCCCATTAGGATGAACCTGGGCGTCTCGCTCTGCACTCCAGCCCTCCATATCAATCTGTCGCTGCCTTTCAGCGGCAATTATCTCAATTCCGGTCATAACCGTCACTCCCATTGTCAGTCGCCTCTTTCGCTTTGTATCTGTATTATTTGTGGTGATACGAAAATCGGAGTTTCTGCCTCATTTTGTCCTCCGAATTTCAATCCAAGTTCAAGGCCGCCGCAGGTGGCCTCAGTCGTTGGAAAGCCTACGCGGCCTTGTGCCGGTAATCTTCCCATGTGCAAGTTTTGTAAATCGCCCGGTGGTTACACCAGCGGGCAAACGCCTTCTGGTCGGCGGTCGGTTCCGCCCCATCTGGTGCCCGGTACGGCTGCGCGAACGGCACCACATACATGCCCTTCAAAAATCGCACCCGCTCCAAGGCGTCCTCAATATCCCGCACCAGCACATAACAAAAGATCTGGGCACAGGCCAGCCGGATATGCCGTATCCATTTCAGCTTGCTCAGGCGGCGGGCGGCCCCGTCATCAATCAGGCGGGCGTCCAGGCCCTGGTTAAAGTCCACCCGCAGGCCAAGCCGGGCCATCTTCTCGATCTGGTCCAGGCCGTGGTGGTGCGCCAGCACGTTGTTGTCCATCAGCACCACATCTGGATGGCGGGCAAACTCCTCAATGTCGGCATGGGCTCGGATCTTCCCTTCCTTACTGGGCACAAAACACCACTCACAGGCCCGAATGCAGCCCCTCGTCAGGAAGCCGTAACTCTCATTACAGCCGTAAAGCGAGTAATCCGGGCATGTGTGCTCTATCTCTTCCGGAAGTGTGGCGGTAATATCGTGGCCTGTCCCCCCGCAAATCGCATCGGGCGGCAAGTACGGATCGCGGCGGCTCCAGGTAAAAACCTTGGCGGCATAAACCCGGCCATAACCTCCGACCAGGGGATTAAACCATTCTACCGTGTCACCGGCTGCACGGTAGTGGGCTGCCAGTTTCATCAGAGCCAAGTTCGGGTATCCCGTGCTGTCGCTATCGTGTAGGGCTATTTTCATCGTTCCCAAATTCCCCCGGCTTTCCAACCAGAAAACAATCAACACGGTAGCCGTTAAACCTCTACCGACAACCCGAGGGGGTTGGGGATGCGCGGTGGTTTTAGCTGGGCTCATTGGGCCGCCGCTGGTTATGCTGGTCGTTATGATGCTTACAGTGATCCGTCCTGATATTCGGCACGATATCCACATTTCGGGCAGATGGTGATACCTCTGAATCGGTGGTCTGTTCCTTCCTGAGTCCCCTCCGTCCACGTTTCCTCCAGAATAAAGGTCGTCCCGGTTTCATCGTCGGAAAGGGTACACTGGTCGCAATCTTCGGCCCCGCAATGCCAGCACTCGCATCCGTGGCAGTGAACACCGGCAGTGGTTTCACCGAGGCGTTTTATCATCCTTGCTATCCAAGGGAATGTGCGGCGATAACCGCCAGTCCAATCACAGAATGGACGCCAGCCGTCCCATGACAGCCAAGAACAGAAATTAAAGATGGTTTTATACAGCAGCCACCAGTGAAGATTCGGCCAGCGCCAGCCCCAATACTCCTCACGTTTCGGAAGCAGCCGCAGCCCAAACGAACCACGTCCTAGCATCCTGCCGAAGAACCAGCGCCGAGGACGAACAAATATCCAGCCATACCAGTAGAAAAGTGTTGTTGCCATCAGTGTTCCTCCGTGGCACCAGCTCATCATAACAAAACGCTGGTGACTGTCTGCGCTGCGCTTGCAGCACAGCTAAAACCGTTCTATTTCCTGTCATCCCACAACATTGTCGCTTCTTTGCGAAGTCTCGCAATCCGTATGTCAAAACATGGCGCGCCATTTGAATGACAAAGCAATTCAACGAGCACCCGCAACTCGTCTGTACTCTGGATGGAAATACAACCAGTAAATTCAGTGTTTAAACGCTGTCTGCCGGGCATTCTACCGACAACCCGAGGGGGTTGCCCCCCATAACTGAACTGATGACCTTGACCATTTCGGCATCATTGGCTGTAATACTGGTCAAAAGCCATCGCCCGTCAGGAAGTGGGTAATAATTTGTAAGGGGGGCTCCATAACCAAAACTAACGGCAAGGCTACCCGCTCGCATTGAAACCGACGATTTACAGGAAAATTGCGAGCGAGGAATCCCTGCTTTGTCAGCCGCATTGCCCAAAACTTTACATGGGCCATAATCGACACCAAGCCATGGCGGAAAAAGTTCTCCGCTCTGGGGTTCATCGCGCAAACGAATGAGTTCGGCGGTGAGCACCTGCCTGAATGTTTCAACTCTGGCGGCTATGTTTGGTATTTTTTCCTTGTCGTTTTGGATATTCATCAGCGCCAACATTTGCGTCATGGCCCCCGCTAAAGAGTTGTCCCCGTTATCGAAAACAGGGGTGAATAATTTTTTGCACCAAATATCTACAGCCTTGTTAATAATCAAATCAGGGACTTTTCCTCTCATAGCAACCTCCTTCGAGTTATGAATTTTGTGCTGGCAGACCCAGATTATGGGCCACGATCAAGCCCGCACGATCTTATTTGTCTCGACCACCCTGCCAGCCACAGCCGGCGTGCCATGCACCCAACATCCGTCAATGCTGGTAGCCATCCAGCCGTAAAACGTGGACGCATATCCCTCCACCGGCCGCTCATCCCTTTTCCCGTCCGTTACCTGATGGAAACAGAGCGCCGTGCCGGTCAGGTCGGAGAAGCTGCCGGCATACTCCAGGGCATGGCCCGGCAACATCTTGAACCTGGTAAACCCGGCCGAGGTCTTTTTGCCGCCGATTTCCACAAAACGGTCCCCCGGGACCATCAACGACCCGTCTCCCAACTCCACGGGAGCAGCGGACAACTTAGGGGCCTTGCGGAAGAGAAACATAAAACATTCCCACATGGCCAACCGGTCATACAGGAATCCTGAGTAGCGGATGGTTTTGGCTGTTTTTTTCCCCATTTCACCCCTCTCCTCAATGCACCTGCATGGCCGGCATATCCCCGCCGGCGGCAATTGCTTCCACAGTTTTCAGCAAAAACACATTGGCCAGCTTCAGTAGTCCCATGGCGGCATGCAGATCATTACTGGACGTGCCGGCCACCAATATGGACACCTGGTCCCCCTGGCCGGCCGCCGGCGCCGGATTATGAACCACAGCCAGCATCTGCGGCTGCCCGCCCCCGTTCTCGAGGATCAGCATGGTATTTACCACCAATCGCAGCAGTCCCTTGACCGACTCCCCGGACGGCCCAATCAGGAACCGATGGTTAGCCATGGCCCCCATTTCCTCAATCAGCCGGACAAAATCCCGCCGGAAAAGCTCCATCTCCTCGTCCGTCGGCATGCCGTGATTTTCCCCACCATTATCAGTATTCATTGCCCCCTCCTTGTTTTAATGACGACCGCTTTAGACATGCCGGCGGATCCGCAGGCCAGGGCATCCAGGCCGTTGCCAGTTCAGTCGGGAACTGATCCAGACCGATATCCTGCGCCCATACGAAATCATCACCATCCCACACCAAACCAAGGTGTTGGGCCTGCCGCTCAGGACCGGCGGCGACAATGCAAACCTGCCCATGATCAGGCTTGACCTGGGGAAAGGGGAACCACACCATGGCGGACCCTTCACACTCATGCGGGTGTTGGATAGCATAAACTTTTCCGCACCCGCATCTCACGCAAACACCGGAACCGTCAAAGATATGATGGGAACACGGAATACGCCTCCCTATCTTTTTTTTGTGCAATAACTCCCACGCTATCTTCTCAACCATTCGCCTTTGTCTGTAGTTCATCCACCCTACTCCTTTTTCAACGCTGGGAAATGATAGGAACACCTGGCCCGCCGACACCAGCCGCCGACCGGATCCAGTGAGGCCCTGGTCCTGGCCTCCAAACACCACGCCTCATCCGGCCCGGCCGGCTTATCCCTGATCTTCTCCGGCCAGGCCGGGCAACCGACATGAATCGCCGGCTTTTTCTCCGCGGCCGCCGGCGGCCGGCCTGGCGCCACAATCACGCCAAGGCCTCGGCAGACTTATTAACCCCCTGGGCGGCCCGCACCTGGTCAATATCCACCATGGTCACCTGGTAGCCGGTCAGCAACTCGCGGATCTCCTCTTCCGAACCCCACCAGCATTCGCAGCCATACACCCGCTGGCCGTTATCCAGATCGAGCCGGGGGTTCACCTGCCCGGCGGCTTTAATGCCCTGGGCGAACCAGCCCTTGGCCTCCTGCGGCACAAAATCGCCGACATAGACCCCATATCCTAAAAACTTTGCCTCTTCCTTCACCGTACAGAGAATGGCACCCACCCGGTCACCCACAGCCGGTCTCTTCCTTTTCCCGCTTCCAGACATAGCCCTTGCTCCTTTGTCAAAAATGCAGGCCGGCACGGCGGCGGTTTCGGGAAACAGCCAGCTATGGAGTTGAACCAAGCACACTAACCGCCAAACTCTGACCGTTGAGTTATCCAATGCTGCCCCCTTCTGTCCCGCACCAGCCTGCAAAATCAAACCTAATCAACCTCCTCAAAAACCTCCGGCTGCAGCACCACATACAGATCAGCGCCGCATCCACCACAGGTGAAACTCACTTCCACCCCGTCCTCCTCCGCGGAAGTCTCCACGGCAAACGTGCGCGGATCGTTTTCCGCCTTGCAAACCGGGCACTGCATCACAGCCCCCTTACAAAGGCTTTGAGATTTTCCAGGCACCGCACCACCATGGCCCCGCTCCGGGCCAGCTTATTGGCCAGCTCGTTAATCTGACCCTGGCCATGGTCGAAGAACTCGTAATCATTGGCGGCCCGCACCGCCTTGCCCACCTCCTCGGACATGATGGAGACCGCATGCACCTGGTCCACCGGCCAACTCGGGTGCTTCTCCTCGGCCTTGCGCAGCTCCTCAATTACCTGATCTATCGCCCAGGTGGTTAACTCGCCGATCAAAAGCGGCCGCACAACCTCATTTTCCGCCTCAGCCGGTTGAACCACCGCAAAGTCGTTGCCGCACACATTGATGAAAGCACGCAGCAGATCAAGCAGAAAAGTCTTGCCGGTCCCGCTGGTCTGCTGTTCCTGTATCACAGCCAGCAGGGCATTCCCCGCCTTCACCTGCCAGTCCTGCAGTAAAATGCCGCGCTCCGCGGCAAATTCCTCAAATGTTGTTTTCGCCATTTTCCCGCCTCCTGTTTGATGAATGAATTCAGCCCCGACTAAACCACGCCAACGCGGCCGCTGCGTCCGGGTCAATTATGATATGTTTCGTTGTGTCCCGTGGATCCACCACCCTGCCGTTGGTACTGATTATGTCCAGCAGCTGGACGGTGAGCATGACGTCACGCAGGCAATAATCCGCCACCCGACCATACTGCCCGGCCTGCCACCACAGGGGAGCCATGGCGCCGGACACGACCTTGCCGTCGCCGAAATTCGCCCGGCACAGCTTGTCGAGGGTGAAATCTCCATGCGAATCGCGCTGGTAAGCAGGCCCCAGGCCGGCGGCCTGCCAGATTATCTGCATCAGGTCTTGGGATTGTTCGGGACGAATCCAAATCCCATGGGCCGCGCACAACCGATCGTCAAACCGATGGTTATTAAACCCCACCACCACCCGGCTGCTGGCCACCAGCTCTTGAAAATCAGCGAAATTATCCTCAAAAAACACCCGCGGCCGGCCCTGCAGCACATCCAGGGCACAGATACAGGAAATACCCATGCCGGTGAAGTCCTCCCAGCCGGCGCAGTATTCCACCCCGTCCTGCCGCTCCTCCCCGGCCGGCAACACCAGCCGCTTGATCTCGCAGTCATAAACCACCACCCCATCCGTCATGATATCCCTTCCCGGCCACAGATCACTGCGGCGCTTAAATAGTTGATGGCCCCGAGCAGCTCCTGCGCCCCGGCCTCGCCGCCCAGCCGCGTGCTCTCTATCGCTTTTTTGATCGCCTGCCCCAAGGGGAATCCCAACCCAACTCTCCTGGTAATGGCGCAGATCAACTGCTGGTCGAACGGCTCCCCATCCTCGGCGTGCCGCTCCACCCCCTTGCCAATCTGCGCCTGATCCAGTGCTTCCTGCAGGACCAGATAGAGGGAATCATAACCGGGCGACACTCTGATTTCCCGCCACCGGTCCGCATCGGCCTGCGGCGCCGCCTGCGCCGCCCCTGCCCACTGGGTGTTGGAACCATGAATTGCTTTTTCTACCTCTGCTGTCTTTTCCACTCACATCCTCCTTTATTTTTTTCTCCGGACCAGCCCTTAGTGGCTGGCCGGCACAGCCACCCGCGGCGCTTGCCGGCACATTTCACCCTTGCGGCGCAGGGAGGCGGCCAGCTTTTCCAGATCCCGCGCCACACTGTCAAACGTCGCATGACGACAGATAATCGTCCCGACGGTAAAATCCGCCAGCTGCAGCGACAGCATAAAGGGACCCTGATCCGTCACCCGCCTGACTTCCACAGATTGCAGCCCGGATACATCCCGTTGCAACAATGCCTCATCCTCACCATCATCACCAGTCATGACCCACTCCCTTCCTTGTCAGATTTTAATCACATCAGCCAGGCCGCCAGCAGGGCAAACACAGCCACCGCCGCCGGCCACGGCAGATCAAAAACGCGCTGGTACCCGCGTTCCGCGTCCCAACGCCGTTCCCCCTCACCATAGGTAGCCCAGTCGTGGAACCGCAGCGCAAAAATCACCGCAGCCAGCGCCCCGACCGCCACCAGCCCAAACCACACCACGTCTCTCATAGGTTCAACCCCCTTTCTTCGTCGCCGACCACATCCTGCCACACCTTCCGCAGCCCGATGCCGCGAAATACAGTGGGACGGGCTCCCCCGATCCTGGGCCGCTCCTTCTTTACCCCGTCCAGACTCTCCAGCTGATCGCCGAATTTCCCCTGTCCCACCTTGCGGTAAAGCTTGGCGTCAGCCCATTCCTTGTAGTCGGCAAACAGCTCATTGGACTCTTGATGCACCTTGGGGTGCAGGATGCAGCGATCCATGACAAACGCCAGAATGTTGTTCATCTTGGCCATGAAATCCGCCGCATCATCCCGCAGCACCTGGTCATCGGTGAACCGGCCCTGCTTGATCAGCCGCCGGGCGCCCTCCACCGCCCAGTTCAGGATCCCGGGCAGCTCCTGCTCCCGCAGCTTGTCCTTCAGATACTTGTCCCGCTCATGCTCGGCAAAACGGCGGTTGAAATTCAGCACCAGGATCTTACGGATAAACCCATAGGCCTTGTCCGTGATGGTGGGCGGCGTATTCATGGCAAAAATACACTTGCAGAACGTGCGAAACGTGATCTCCTTGCCGAATTTTGTGTCAGAACTGAGCAGGTCCCCGGAAATGATCTTTTTCAGGTTCTCAGTGCCGGCCTTGTCCTTGGTGTCCACCTCGGTGGCGCTGTTCAGCATTTTGCCCCGCAAACTGACCAGGGGGAACTGCCGGGACATGGACTCCAGCGACAGGGCGCTGACGTTATCTTCACCCAGCAACCAGGTCATAATATCCAGGACCGTGGACTTGCCGTTGGAGCCGGTGCCGAAAAAAAAAGCACATTTTTCATAGCGGCAAGTGGGCATCAGCAGATAGCCCATAAACTCCTGCAGCACCAGGATCTTTGCCGCCACTCCCTCGAAAATCTCCTGCACAGCCTTGACCCACAGCGGACACTCGGCATAAGGGTCAAAGGCCGTGGACACCTGGGTGCGCAGGTAAAAGTCCGCCCGGTGCGGCACCAGCTGGAATTGCTCGATATCCAGCATACCGTTGGCCACATTGACCAGGTTGCCGATACTCTCCACCCCCGCAGTCCAGCCCGTCTCTTCCATGTTGTTAAAAAAACTGAGGCCTTTGACGGCGTTTTCGATCCTGGATGTCTGCATCTGCTCCCCCAGGGCCACGGCGGCCACCTTCCCCACCTCGGCTGCGCTGATTTCCCGCCACCTCCCGGTGCCGTACCGCCAGTATTCGCCGCTGGTATGGACAATAGGCGCCAGGTACCGGCGCAGATATTCCACCAATTTCTGCTGCCGGAAACTGGGCCGCTTGCCGTCCAGATTATCGAAAAACTCATCCCACCCTATTTCCAGGGGGCTCGGCACGCCGTCCGCTCCCGCCACCACCCCAACCATGGCCGCCTTTTCATCTTCGGTGGGATCGCGGTAAAAGGCGGCTGGTTTGGCCGGCGGCCGCCATGTCGCATCGTACCCCTCGCAGAACTGGGCCAGCTTGGCGTCCCCGGAAATGATCTGCCGCGCCTCTTTCCAGGTCCTGCCCTTGCAGGTGTCGTGGAAACACTGGTAGGTAAGATGCGGCGGCGTGTCCGAGTAGACCAGGCCGCAGCACTTATGCCCCCGGTGCTCCTCGTTGAACACGCACTGGTCAAAGGCGTACAGGGTGCCGCCGGTCCCCACTGTTTTGGTGGCGGTAACGGTGATATTGTAGTGCGCCAGGTACTCGTCCAGCTTGATCTTGCCCAGCTGCTTATCATACTTCTTACCGCCATCCTGGCCGACCACCGGTTGATTTTCTTTTCGGGGGGAAGGGGGAGGGGCCTGCTTCTTCTCCGGCTCCGGCGCCAGGGCCGCCAGTTCTTCCAACTGCAGCCGGCTGACCAGCCCCACCTGCTCCAGCAGCTCCGGAGCAGTAGCGGCCACCGCGGCCCGGCGGTGCGGCCGGGCCGCGGTGGAATCCCCTTTGCGGGCCATGGTGCCGTACAGCTTCCAGATCCTGGACAGGTTATAATTGACCTGGTCAATCTTGATCCCATCCCGGCCAAACCTGCCCTGCAGCGCCTGCAGCGCCTTGTGTAGCAGACCGCCGGATCCGCTGATCTCCGGGCACGGCTCCAGGTCCGGCAGGCGGTAATTGATGTGATAGCCATTGCCGCTCAAGGCCCTGATGCCGGCCGGCCAGCCGCATTCCTTTTCCAGCCAGGCAGTCAGCTCCTCGCCCACCTGGGCGGCCTGCTCCAGCTCGTACTGGCTGGATGAAATACCGGCGGGCCGGACGGGGTCCACGTCAACCAGCAGCCAACGGCTACAGACGATATCCTTGTCGGATGTTGATGAAGACGGACTGTCCGTCGGCAGCAGGCGGTTGGCCGCCCGGGCCAGCAGGTCGGGATTGACCGGGTTGGCCGTAAAATAGACACCCTTGCCGCCGGCCTTGTCCACGGCGGCCGCGGCCCGGGCGAAATCCGCCGCATTATCGAAATAGCCGCGCACCGGGCCGTTTGTCCAGCCCTCCCAGGCGGGGGAATTCCCGCGCACCCCGAGCGCCCGAACTTCGACGACCTCGCCCGGCCGGAAAAACAGCGGGTAAACCCGGCTCACTCCATTATCCGCCATGGGCTACAGCACGCGAATGAGGGAAAAACGCTTACCAACCCCGATCACCGCCCAGCTGACATTGCGTTGGGAAAAATGCCGCGCCCAGTTACACAGGATCCACAATTCCTCCGGGCCGATCGGCGGATCCAGGAATCTCAGCCGCCTGGCCGGCGCCGCGGTCAGAACGGCGGTGCCGGCATAGGAGATAACCGGCAAATCTTCGATGCAGCCATACGCCCGTTCCAACACCATGGCCTGCTGTTTCGTGACCGGACAGGGCGGATCAAACTCCTGCCGGCCGCACAGCTGGTGCGACAGCCAGCCGACGGCCCCATCCAACCGGCTGATCTTCCTGGCAAACGGGCAGACATCGACAGGGCAGACAGGCAGACTCAGCATAATTCCGTCTCCTCCGTCACAATCATGGTTTCCGGCGGATAATAGCCGGACTGGCGCAGCAGGCGGTCCAGGGCTTGCACATGGTAACAGCGGTCATTGCCCACCCCGCCGCCATGGGAAACGTCGAACTTTTCCGACACCCGCAGAAACTTTTCCCGGCTCATGCTGCAGTAGGCCGCCGCCTCATTGATTCCCAACCACGGCGTCCTGATCTCGACACCCTTGCCCATCTGCATTGTTTTCATGTTCCCCCCTGAATATTTCGTTGAACCTGGCCAAAGTCTTTCCCCTGGGGCTGCTCTCCCCGCTTTCCCAGCGGGACACCGTGCTGCCATTCACCCCGACCCATTCCGCCAGCTCCGCCTGGGTCAGATCGTGCTGCAGCCGCACTTGCAGCACCCGTTCCGGCGTCACCGGGACCAGATCAGCCATGGCCCTCTTCTCCGCCATTTCCATCTTCTCCGCCGGCAATGATGTCCACCACCTTAATGATCGCGATGGACCACATCCGGCAACCCGGGCAGACCACGGAAGCGGGAAGGTCATACGTATGGCCATTGGTGCTCTCCCTCTTCTTCCTGGCCCGCAGCACCTGGAATTCTCCGCATTTCCCGCACACCGCGGTTATTTTAACCTTTGGTGTCATCGTCAACCTCCGGCACGGGTTGCCTGCCGTCCTCGCGCAAATCCGTGCCGGTAAACACCACCTCGCCCGCCGCATCAATATCGACAGCCCGCCGGCCAATCTTGAGATGCAGCACCTTGCGGCCGGCATGGTTAGCCCTCCTCCAGGAGGTCCGCACGGTCTTGGCTGCCAGAAACGGTGCATTAAACTCCTGATCAAAGATCTCTTTCAGCCGGTTGATGCTGATCAGGGGGGAGTCACCGTCCCCGACAACAACCCCAACCGGATTGACCAGGTCCTGATCGGAAAACTTGAACAGATCCTCATCGCCGGCCATGATATGGCTGGCATCCACCAGCGCCGCCACCCGCGGGTCGCTGCTCACCCGCCACTCCGGACCGCCCACATAGGTGCAGCCGTGATGATCGGTGCACCAGTCAATGCCGGCATCGTCAAAGGCAGGCAAACGCCGCACCGCCTCCCGCATTAACGTGCTGGCCAGATCCTGCTGGCTTATTTCCCCTTCGATAACCGCGTTAATCCTTACCTTTGGCATTACCTTCCTCCATGAACGTTTTAATCAGAAAATCAACCGGCCGAACCAGACCAGGCAATCAATAGCCAGCGCCATGACAACCACAAACCCGACCAGGGCCAGGTATGGAATCGCAAATTCATCCACAAAAGAGTACCTGCACCGCCGACTACCCATTTCATTTTCCCCCATTATGTTTTCTCGCCAACGCCTTGACCTCCGCCGACCGTGGCCCATAGCGCCGGATACACGCCCCCATTTCCCGGCCCTTCTCCTCCGCCGACAGACTCGCCGCCGGGTTAAGCAACCGACCAAGCAGGACCTTGATCTCCCGCAGCTCTGCAAGTATTTCCGCTTCTGTTTGGTTCAATGGAAAACCTAATAAGTTATGGAGACACTAATAAACTAAGCAACACCTAACACATATGACCCATAAAAAGCGCCAGACCAGCCCATAACCGGCCCGACGCTTACGTTTTTTTCATCCGGACCCCGCGGAAAATAGAAATCCGGCTGCCTTGCACCCGCGGCCGTTCTTTCCTGATGCCCGGCACGGCCAGAAGATTTTCAACGAACATCCTTTCACTCAACGACGAAGGCCGTTCCGCTGCCCAATCCCGGTATGACCGATACAGCTCCAGGGTGGGGACGAAGAAGAACGGATCAAGCTCGCAACATTCCACCAGGAAATCATGGCATTGGCGAGGGGCGGCGGGCAGCAGCGGGGCATAGTCAATGCCCGTGGCCTCGCGGGCGTTTTCCACGGCCAGCTTCCGCGCCGTGAGCACGTCCACGCCGATCCGCTTGCAGACGCGCAGTTCGTTTTCGATGACCTTGTGCGCCAACAGGATACGTTTGGCCGCCTGGTTTCTTTCTTTGCAGCTGGAGTTGAAGCCGGCAGCGGAGTAGCCGCCGGTCTTGCGGATGGCGGGGAGAACCTCGTGGGTCACCCAGCGCCGGAATGCTTTGGCTTGCGGTTTGTTGGATCGGATGATCAGGGTGTAGAGGCCGGATTCGGAGATTAGTTTCATTTCACGGGTCTGACCACCTGAGTTTAGTTTTTCTAAAGTCAGCTCATCTTCATCCAAACCATTTAAAGCCCATGTGATATTGTCAAGCCCCAGCACATCGCACACATCCTTGGCGACAAACCAAGGTTCACCCTGACTGTCGGTAATGATACGTATCTCGTTTTCACTGTAATAAAACGGAACTACATCATTCATGTTACCCCTCCCTTTTACTGTCAATTAAGGTTTAAGTTGTTTTTGTGATTTGTCAAAAAAGGCCATCATGTGAATTTCTTACCCAACTAAATCATTCTCCAGTTTTTCACGGACAGCCTCGATAACTTCTGCGGGTGGCAACGTCAGCAGCAGATCTAACCCGATCCCGGTCAGCTCATGGAGCCTTAGAGCCAGCTTCCGCGACACCGTCTTCCTTCCCTTCTTGATATCAGTTATCAACGCCGGGGAAACGCCGATGATGTTTGCCATTTTTTTTTGCTTCATTGATCACACTCCTCACTTATTTTCAGATTGAAAATATAAATACACACTTTGTGAATTATGTGTCAAGAATTTTCACACATTGTCAATTTATTTTTTTTCACAAAAAGTGAATAGTGCGGACTGGAAAGGGAGAAAAATGATAGAGAAAAAAAACTATACAGTAGGAGAAATGTTCAGCACGGCGTTAGCCTGTCTTTTAAAAAGGAGCAGGGCTCCGCAGCATGAGATAGCGGCAGCTTGCAATATGGCGACAAGCACTCTGAACAACTATGCTAAAGGCAAACGCGAAGGAGATGAAACGACACGCCGTAAGATAGCCAGCTATTTTAATTACGATTACGAGGATATGCTCAATATGGGACGCATACTGTTGTCCGGCGGCGTAGTGGCAGAAATGGACGATACACGATTACCGAGGAACACCACCTCCGCCCCGCCCCTGTGCCGTGCGCCGTTGATCTCGTGGGTGCAGGCCGGCGACTGGGCCGAGGCCGTGGAATACCAGGAAGTGGCCCAGTTCGTCTATGCCACCCGACCGTGCGGCCCCCATACCTTCGCCCTGACCATCCACGGTGATTCCATGGAGCCGGAATTCCGGGAGGGGGACATTATTGTCGTTGATCCCGCCGTGCAGCACCGCAACGGCAGCTTCATCGTGGCGAAAAACGGCAGCAACGAGGCCACCTTCAAGCAGCTCGTCATGGACGGGGACAACGTTTTTCTCAAACCATTAAATAGCCGGTACCCGATCAAGGACATGACCGGCATCGAATTCCGCATCATCGGGGTGGTGGTGCAGAAGGTGAAGAATTACTGACCAAAAAAAAACGCAACGGGAGAACTGAAATGAAAAGAACAATCATCGCATGCGCCGTATCAGCCATAACCCTCTTCTCAACAGCAGCCCTCGCCGATGAATATGTCCGGGGATACTCTCGGAGCGACGGCACATACGTCCAGCCGCATTATCGCAGCAGCCCCAACCAGTACAAATCCGACAACTATTCCAGCCAGGGCAATTCCAACCCATATACCGGAGAACAAGGCTACCAGCGCAACGAGTTCAGCTCCCCGCCCGCGTACAACAAGTCATACGGCGGCCAATGGCAATACGACAAGTAGGACTACCAAAATGAGGAGAAAATAATGAAGAAAACAATTCTGGCAATAACCATCCTTTTCCTTGCCACAGCCGGCAACACCTTCGCCACCTCGCTTGACACGGAAGAGGTCAAAACCACCCCGCCCAACATGATCGAACAGAAATTGTGCCCGGGCCAGCTGCAGACCCTTCTTGAAGTGGAGCGCCGCGGCTGTTGTTCGCATCATGGCGGCGTGTGCGGCTGTTCAGACGGCCGCGCCCTGTGCTGCGACGGATCATTGAGCCCGACTTGCGGCTGCGATTAATTTACCATCGCATGAAGCTTCCCATCGTTGCCATCCTGCTTTTGTCCATGGCCACTTCGGCCCACGCCCTGCCGGAATCGCACTACCAGGACAAATGGTGCACGGAGCATAAGGGCAAAGCCGAGGTGGTGCTGCCGGACAAGACCCGCGTGGATTGCCTGACCGACAGCCACGCCGTTGAGTTTGACTTCGGCAAAAAATGGGCCGAGGCCATCGGGCAATCACTCTACTACTCATTCCAGACCGGCAAGCGGGCCGGCGTGGTTTTAATCCTGGAAAAGCCGCAAGACAGAAAATTCTTTATCCGGCTGAACAGCGTCATTGACCACTACCACCTGCCGATTGATACCTGGACAGTGACCCCATGAGTGTCATCCCCCACCCGACCAAAAGTAAAAAAGAACCTGGCCGGCATTGGTATGTCGTCATCGGCTACGGCAAAAACCGCACCTACATCCCGTTCACCGGCTCCTTCGACGCCGCCGCCGAATACGAAAGAACGGTGCGGCAAACGTCAGGCAAAACTGAGGTGATCCACTCCGCGCCGCGCATCAAGGATCTGGTTCTTGACTTCTATAAATTTTATGAGAACGAAGTGGCCGAAACCACCATGCTGGACACCAGATCGGTTTTCAGCGCCCAGCTTGTTGCCTTCTTCGGCCTGCATCAGCCGCAGGCCCTGTCCATAACCCTGGTCAATCAATACAAAAAAAAACGGCTGGACGAAGGCGTCAAGCCGAGAACCATCAACAAAGAGCTGTCCATCCTGAACAGCCTGATTAAATGGGCGGTCAGGGCTGGCCACTGTCAACCCCTCGCCTTCTCATTCCCTCTCTTCCCGCAGAAACGCACCCAGGCCGAGCCGAAACACCCGCTCACCAGCCGGCAGGCCACCGCCATCTACCAGGCCATCGAGCCGGCATATCGGCTTATCTACCTGCTCATGGTAGACGCCGGCCTGCGGATCAGCGAGGCCCTGCAGCTGCGGGCCGAGAACATCAACGAGCACCTGCGGACCATCACCATCCTGGGCAAGGGCTCGAAATACCGGATCATCCCGTGGACCACGGACCGGCTGGAAAGGGAACTGCTGGCCGCCCTGGAGCACAGACCATCCGGCTTCCTCAGCATTAACGGCAAAACAGGCAAACCGTTCTACCGCATCAGGAAGGCTTTGGCCAGGGCGGCGCAGGCGGCGGGGATCGAGCGCAATGTCCACCACCACCTGCTGCGCCACACCTTTCTGTCCCTGGCCGCGGAACGCGGCGTCAACGCCCACGCCCTGCAGCAACTGGCTGGCCACGCCAGCATCGAAACGACCAACAAAATCTACACCCACATCCGGCAGGACTTCGTCCGCCAGGAGGTAGAGAAGCTGCGCGATTAGCAGCCTGCGAATTTTACATGCAACAAATTACGCAACAACAACAAGATACAACCGCAAACCTATTTCCTAATCCTGGTGCCGCAGGTCCGATTCCTGCCGGGGGCACCACATAAAATCAACAAGTTACACCGTAAATCTAAGAAAAATTTTAACAAGAAAATTCGCACAAATTCGCATGTCATTTCCAGCCTGACCTGAAACAACCACACATCACCCCATCCACTTCAGGGTATAGCCATTAATTATGCCGTACTCAGTGCTACCACCTGCAGTAAGCTGACAGGTCACATTAACATAATTTGTCACGGTCGGATTATTAGTATCACCGATGGTAATAGCAGCTTGCCGGCCTATGGCCGACGCAACAGATAAAGAAACAGCAGAAGCAACGCCGGCAGCACCTATTTTACGGATAGAGGTCGGAGACACGCGGCTGGCCTGATTCTGCACCCCACCAGAAAGACCAGTAGTTACTAAAGCTAATTGAAAAAGTGCAGTGTCGGTTATGTCATTATTTAATCCAAATCGCATTCTGGTTGTTACTGTGTCAGTTGCCCCGCCTTCATGTTGCATACCCCACCAGCAGCGTAATGCCGAACGATTGTCTGCCAGCATACCAGCCGGAATCGGTATCGTGATGCCGATCTGCTCCCCGGCTGCCGTGGTGAATACAATATCATCAGCCTGGGTGTACAGCACGACACTGCCGTTGAACGGTCGCCAGAACTGCCCGTCAGAACAGACCCAGAAATAGGGTTGCCCGGCGACCAGTGGATTGCACCGCATCACCCGACCACTATTCACGGCGGCAACCGGCAGAGCCGTAAAATCCACCGCCTCATTGACCACACTCCGCCACAACCCATCGTCACCCATAGTCTTTTTTCTCCAGATTGATTTAAACATACCGCGATCTGCACCTTGCCGGCTGGAGAAGAGAAATGTATCGTTTACTCCGCCAATAAATCCGGCCAATGATCCCGTCTTATTCGGCCAGGGAGTAACGGATTTGCTCCCAGTATCGGCACAGCCAGACAGGTCCAGCACACCAAGTGCACCGGCAAACATCAGTTCAGCACCGGCACGCAATCCGGTAAGCGCGTAGTCAGTCAGGGCATTGAACGGCCGCGACATGGTTCCGTTACCACCGGCCGGTGCGCTACCATGGAAATACAGCGGCCCGCTGATCTGCACGGCGCCAACATCAGGCAGGGTGTAAACACTTTTACCGTGAATATCCAACGCCGGTGTGGCCTGATCATGAATTCCGGCCACTGCAGAGGCTGCCAGTTCCACTTCATTGTTCTCTGCCGCCCCTGTGCCTTTGTTGGCCTCCCAGGTGCCAGCATAGGGAATAATACTACCAGCCCGGTTATTCACACAGGTCACTGTGGCTGTACTGACTGCTTGATTAAAATCTGCAGAACCATAGTTAATAACGCCGGTGCCATGGCAATTTTCCACAAACAGCTTGCCGTTTATACCTGTTTGTTTAAAACGGTCGCCGCTGCAGTTACGTGCAGTGCTGTTCACCAGCTCTACCCCATAATGAGCGTATACCGCCAACTCATTGTGCGCCACGGTAAAGCCCGAAACAGGGCTGCTACCAAGACCATCCTGCGTGTCAGAAACCCCGCAATTTTCAGCCAGGCAATATTCCGCCCTGATCCTGGCACCAGGTGTTGTGGCTCGGCTGGTGAAATCAAATGCCTTACTACCGGAACTGCCGCCCACCTGCCGAGATGTCACTCGCCGCAGAGTAATTCCATGGGGCGACGAATTGGCATAGGCGTATGGACCGGAACGGCAGTAGGAGACAGTCACGTCCTCCCAGAGAACGGGACTGGCCAAATCGGTATAGGAGGCTCCGGGAAAATGGAACATGAAGTCAATCCCGACCATGATGCCACCATTTGACCTGGCATAAAACCCTCCATCGCTGCAAACCACAAAATACTGCGGGCCGAGTCCGGCAGGGTTAAGGAAATTTTTATGTGTTACCCCATCATATAGCCATGATCCTGGTGTGGCCAAGCAATCCTCTACACTGGTGGCTTTAGTCAGCAGTCTGACCAGTTTTTTCCCATCGTGCAATCCAGCAAGCAGCACTGAGGATGCTCCAGCAAAATTGTACAAAGATGGGTATTCAGTAGCGGGCACCAGGGATGCCACACTCATCAACCCAGTGGCCGCACTCAAGACAACAGCCCGTTTCTTACCGCGTTCCGTGCCAGAACCTGTGGCGTCCCCATACGTAAATGCTGCAGTGGCCATTGCAGTAGACATGAAATAAGGCGTGTCGGTTGCTTTGACATAAATGCTATCCTGAACAGCAGACACCGCTTTGACTGCCTCATAACTGGTGTATGCCGTTTCCCAGGATAGGCCGTCTTGCACCGCGGCCACCAACTCATTGTCCACAAACCAGTTGCGCGACTCGACCAATACGGTTTCCAGGGAGAGCGGTCCATATGTCTCCAGTCGTGATGTGCCGGCCTGATCATCTACCGCATAGACCGCCAGGAAATGCGTGCCTACCGTGGGCGGTACGACTGACGAACTGTCCCAGGTGTAATCAAGCAACGGCCCCTCGTACAGCAGGGTGCCACTGGCGATAGAGGTGGAATTATCAGGCAACGCGGCAAACAGTACGAGTTTCGTGGCAGTATATGTGGCTACTGATGCCGGCAGATTTGACCAGGATGCATATACTGCGGGCAGCACATTGTTGACCGTCACACGCAGATCGCCGGGAGTGGGGATAACCAAGGCCACATCAGCTAAAGCATTGGCTGCGACGTAATCGATATAGCCGTACCCCTTGGCGTTGGTCCAACTGGTGTCATAGTCACTGGCTGTTTGTCGCAAAGCCTGGCGAGCATCGGAGAAATTCCAGGTCGAGTGATTATACAACAGATTGGCAAGGTGGCCAGTTACTGTGGCTGTCCCAGCCGACAGGGTACCGTCATACTGGATTTTGAAATCCAAGGCATTCGACGCTGCACTGGTGGTGCTCAGGTCAAAATAATCACGACCAACAAAACAGCACCAGCCGGGTCCGTTGCCCACCTCGCCGGTACAGGCATGGACAATGGGCACACCGGCGTCTTCGAAATCAAGCATACGGCTACTGGATGTGTACGATCGATTGACGATAGCGAAACCTTCAGCAGCTGCATAACTTGCCACTGTCGCATACCCAGCGTCAGTAAAAGAGGCGGTCCAGGATGGGAATGCCGGATTTGTTTCTCCGGCATAACAGACAATCACATCCTCATCCGCCAGATGTGGGCACATATTCAGGATGATGGTACGTAATGAGCCGCCGTGACCAACTACATTTGCAGGATCTTCCCATACCAGAATTTTCATTATTCACCTACCTGCATATTGCCATTCAGGCTACCGCTTGACAACCCAGTGGCCAGAAAACCATATCGATAATAGGCACCAATATTTTCTGCCAGGGCGTGCACCTGACTGGGCTCATCAGAAGTGAACTCCCCTGCCAATACCGCGTCGCTGCCGTCAGAAGCGATGGCGCGCTGCACGGTCACCACTCCCTGCCAGTCGCCGCCCAGAATCAGCACATGTTCCCCTTTCGGCGTCCACACCCATGGAGTCATGGTGTCATCGGTGCTAATCGTTCTTGACTCATGGGCATAGGGTGTATCCGCCGTACGCACCACATCCGGCAGGCTGTCCAGCAGCTCCCTGGTTTGCACCGTGTTGCCCGGCCGGAAAAACTCGCTGCCTGCCTCCAGCAGACCGGTGTTCAGGGTGTAGATCTTCGTTGAATCGTTGTGATACGTCGGCATAACCTATCTCCTTACTTGAAATTATACTCACTGCAGGCTGCCGTTCTGCCGGCCCTGCATATATGATACCTTCCTCTCCAGATCATCATGGGAGGCCTCCAGTCTCTCCACTGCGTGCACCTTGGCAAACACATTGGGCAGCTCGGCCCGACAGCCGTGATGCTTCTCGTACAGGTCCGCCACATACTCGTTTAACTCCTTCACCGCCGCCCCACTTTCTTGTTGCAGCTTGCCAACCTCCTCTTTCAGGCGCTTTTCCGTGCTGCCAACCTCCTCTTTCAGGCACTTTTCCGTGCTGCCAACCTCCTCTTTCATCCGTTTTTCCGTGGCCGTCAGATGATCCTTGATCATGCCGATCTTTTCCTGCAGGCGCTGTTCCGTTAGGCCGCTATCCTCTTTCATCCGTTTTTCCGTGGCCGTCAGATGATCCTTGATCATGCTGACACTGAGCCCGAATCCGCCGCCGGTGACCGCCACCAGCAGAGCAGCCTCCACGATTTTCGACCATATACCTGGCTCCAAAGGGTCCTCCCTATTTGTTTGCGGCGGCCCGGATCGTCCGCCTCTTAATGGTTCCCCGCACCTTCTTGCGCGAGCTGATAATCACATCGCGGACGATCTCCGCCTGCTGCTCCTGACTGTACTTCCGCCATTTCTCCGACTGCACCAGGGGCAGCAGCCTGGCCTTTACCCGCTCGGAACTGCGCTGCACATAATCATCGTAGGTTGGCCGGTCCATCTTCTGCGGCAGCCCGCCGATGGTCACGGTACGAGAGGGCGGCCCCATATGTAGCAGCTGGGCCGCGGTCAACCGCTCGATCTCCGCGCTGACCGGGTCATCGGCCAGCCGCACCGGCCCGGTCATGGGTGGCTGCCAGGCGTTATGCACCCCGACGCCGGCGGAAAGCAGCAGGGCGGACAGGGTGTCCTCCTCGCCCTGCAGCCACTTAAGAAAATATCCCACCTGTACCGGCTGCATATTTATCACCTGGTTGACCAGGGTGGCTGGCAGCCGATCGTAAGGGCCCTCTTTGGCCGCATAGCGGGAATCCTTCACCGTCTTGCCGGTGGCCAGAAAATCCCTGGAGCCGGTAAACGGCCGCTCCGCCCAGTCCGTGCCGCCCATCAGCGCCTCACCGGCCCGCATGATCGGGCTGCCCTTGCCCTTAATCAGCCGTGGTGGGTCAAAGAGTTTGAGCGGGTCCAGGAAATGGCCGGCCAATGGGAAAACCTTGCGCTTGCCTTCCAGGTCGATACCCAGGGCCTGGTAAATCTTGCTGATATCGGCATACAGCCAGCGGAACTTATAAAAATTCTCACCGCTCATCTGTTCCTTCCAAAACTTTTCCGAATCGTCCCAGCCGTTGAGCAGAATCTGCAGCAAAAAGGTAGACGCCGCGGTCCGCAGCAGTACTTTGGCGAAGAAGCGGTTGTAGTGCGGCCGCATGCCGGGGGTGGGCTGCATATCGCCCACCATCTTCGATATCCACTCGTTGGCCTTGGGTATCAGGCCGCTGACCATGCGAAAGTTGCTTTCAGTATTGCCGGTAATAAACATCAGGCCTTCACGTTCGGCCAACCAGAACCCGGTATCGACGGATGGGCACCATATAGTGCCAGAGTAATCAACCTCTCTCTTATTATTGTGATGCCCCCAGCAACTGATGTCTTTGCCCCTGGTGATCCACCTAGTCCGCCAGCAGTTCTTTTCCTGCTGGTAGAACGTGCTCGGCAACCCCATCATGGTCTGCAGCATGGTCATTAAGAACACTTCTTTTTCCTTACCGCAAAATCTTTTCTGCCCGGTGCCGTCGCCAAGCATCATCGTGTCATAAAGGATCTGCCTCTGCTCATCCGTCAGCCTGCGCAAAAACTCCCAGGTCAGATTATTGTCTTTGATTCCAAGCTTCTCCATCTCGGAAATGGTCTTCGCCGGCACCGAAAAAACATAGGCAGGATGCCGCGAGACAAATTTCCCATGGTCAGAAACAAAATTGTCCACATAGCAGGAGAACCCCATATCCTTCAGTATCTTGACCGTATGCGGTTTTGCCTGCTTTATTTTCCCTGTCCCGCTGTGCCCGACCGAACCATCCTTTCTTGTCCATCTGACTGGTTTTACGTGGCCGTCTGTCACCATCCATCCCACAGTTCTCACCAGATTATCGGTAATTGTTTTATCAACTGGAGCCGGAAACGGCGCACAACGCGGAATCAAGTGGTTCGTCTGTAAATCTTTCGCCTTAACAATGTCATACTGGCCGGTGGTGAAATTCCGGGCATAACAGGTATGCTCCGGGGTCATCATGATGTGGCGGTTGACATTCCTGATCTGCACCATCTTCCCCGCATAGTGCTGGTTGACATACTTGTCTTTCAGCCTTGACCATCGCAGGGTATGCGTTTGCGGGTCAAAGGCCATGATCTCATCATCGTCCGACAGCTCATGGTAAAAGCGCCAGCCATCTTTGGTCATGGCCCTGGTCTTGGCATCGACACACCAGTCGGGGGCGAGCAGCAGCAAGCGCAGGATCTTCTGCAGGGTCGGGTGACGGCCCATGCGCTGCAGGTGCAGGCCGCCGAAATCCTCATTGATCAGCCTGGCTACCCGTTCGGCAACCTTGTCCACGTCCGGCGCCGGTCCCTGACCGCGCTCAAAACGCTCCTTGGCCCGCTGCAGCTCATGCACATACTCCACAGCGAAGGCCTCGGCCTTGAGCCCGGCGAAATACCGCTTGAACAGGGAATCAGCCATGCCCTGCCGCAGCCGTGACCCCTTGTCCATGGCCTTATCCACCGCTTCCAGTCCAAGATGGCGGGCGAGCTTACGGGAATAGCCCAAGTCCTGCCGCAGGGCCGACTCATCCCAATCCTGCATGTTCCCCAGGGTGAGCCCGTTCTTGACCCCGCGCATGATGAGCGGGTGCAGGTTCTCGATCTTGTGCACCCCCATCTTATAGGCCCGCACCGGATTAAGTCCGGCGGTCCGGAGCGTTTCTCCGCTCACCGGATCAGTAATGGACTTCGGCCGCCAGCCATGATCTACCCCAAACGCCCAGGACCTGGTGCCGGCGATATGATGGAAGAAGGAGGAGAGCAGAATCCAGCTCTTCAGGGAGGCATTGATCCGCAGCAGCTCCTGAGCGCCGGGAATGACGGCAAAGAGGCGGTCCTTTCTGGTCGCCTGGTTGATGAGCCCGGCCAGTTGCGGCGGGGCATAGAGCTTGCGCTTCTCCCAGGCGTCGGCCACATCCTTGGCCGGCCGGTGCTTGACAGTGGTGGCGTACTCCCGTGTCTCGGCAAACACGATCGCCTTTTCCGGCCGGGTAAACAGCCGCAGCGCCCGCCTCACCGGCTTGCCTCCCTCATCCAGCCGATGCACGGCCCACAGCTCCGGCACGCTCTGCACCTGGCTGTAGAAAAACTTGCGGCCGCGGGAGTTGATGAACAGCACCTGGTCATCATCCGGCCCCTTCTCCGCCGTGGTGTTGCCGGCCCATTCCCACACGGCGAAGCCGGATGCCTCCAGCTCCACGTAGTCCTTATACTCCCCGGACCGGCTGGTGGAAAAGAGCCGCCGACCCTGGCGATCACTGGTGGCATAGCCCAGCCGCACAAAATCCTTATTGGCCAGGATCTCCTCCAGCTCACCCAGATACACCCCGTAGGAACTGGTCAAACCTTTGACTTTGAGGTCATAGCCGGCCATCCAGCCGTCCAGGATGGTGTCGAACTTGCGCTGCATCCTGGCGGTGGAAAAGACCTTGAAGCCGTGGCCCGGCCCGGCGGACAGGAAATCCTCCTGCCTGCCCTCGGGCAGGTTCCAGATCCGGCGCACATAGTTGTCCCGGAAGCCGCTGATGACCTTGTTTGCCTGCGCCACCACCCCGGCCTGGTCGAACAGCTCGCCGATCCGGTCCGCAAACTCCGCCTGCGCCGGCGTCAGCAGATCCATGCGCTGCAGCACGGCCAACTGTTCTTTGATCCGGATCTTCTCCGCGGTGCCGGCCTTGGGTAGCTGCTCCGCGGCCCAGGCCCGGAACGCCTCCACCTTGTCCGGATCCGCCTGCACGTCCCGCCACACCATGAGCGCCATGTCCAGCAGATCACTGTCTGCCGAGCGCTTCAGCTTACTGTAAGCAAACCCAAGCACATGCCGCCGGCGGGAGGCAGGCCCGGCCATAGCCTGCAGCTCCTTCTGCAGGGCCGCGGTCTTGACTGATGCCAGGTGCTGGCCCAGGTCACGCTGTGCAAAAAGGCGATTCAGAAACGTGCGGTCCTCTTCCATATCCCGGGCCACAGCCGCCGGGGAGTTTTCCACCGGCTCCCGCATGAAGAGCGGAAAGCCGGCCAGGGCATCGGCCCGCATCTGCGGGGGGATGTCCACCTCGTGAATCTCAGCAACCTGGCCCCGCAATTGCAATTTTCCGGGCCGCACTGTGACGCCCCACTTCTTCACATAACGGTTGATCGCGGCCGTTCTATGCTGTCCGCCAGCCGTCCAGCCGATCCGGTCAAAGCCGTGGTCCGCAGCCCAGCGGATCATCCGCTTCATGGCCGGCAGCGACCATTTATCATCCTGCAGCATCTCAATAAGCAATAGGCGTTTGCCGTCAGCAGCAGCCCGTTCATTAAAACGGACCCTGGCCAGGGGGGGCTGCCCAGGGAAGGTGGCGAATAGCAGCTCTCGGGAATCGTCAAGGGGTTGATTGTCTGTTTCTTCCCCCTTGGTTACCTCTTCCACCTGCAGATTGTTCTCAGCCAGCCAGGTGAGCAGCTCATCGCGGGTCAGGTGGCTGTCTGGATCCTGGCCGGCCAGCCAGTCTGCCAGGCCGGACCACTGCAGTTCCTCGGCCTTGATCTGGCCCTTCGTAACCCAGGAGTTAATTGTCGACAAAAAGGAGGAAGGGGAACCGGCGCCGGGCAATTTGGCGGCCAGGTGGCGCTGCATGGCGGAAAAAAACACGGGGTTGGTGTCAGCAGCGGCCAGCACAACCGGACCGCCACTGCTGTCTCCGGAAAACTTGACAAGATCCTCTTCGGTAAGTATCTTTTTATTGGAAAGGCCGTCGCTGGCTCCCTCCTTGGGCAATTGGAGCCCTCTGGACTGGAACCACTGGCGGCTTTTTTGTTGCTGCTGATAACGCAGCAGCCCGTCCGTTACCCAACGGGAAAAAATCCCATCCTGATCCTTGCCGTACACGCTGGCCACCCGATTTACCTCGTGACGCCCGGCCCGGCTGTTCAGATGCACCGCCGCCACCACGGTCTTGCCATCGTGCTCCATCTCGGTCATCACCACCATGCTGCCCTCCGCGGTGGCTGAATCAAAAACCATGATCGGGTCCGCGATCCGCTCCGGCAACTGCCGCAGTAGCTCAATGGGCAACTGATGCTTGTCGTGCAGGATCTTGTCCACCGTCCGGCGGTTGATCACCACCGGCAGGCTGGCGGCGCCCAGCAGCCGCAACACATCAGGTGTCTCTCCCACCGACAGCGGTTCTGTCCCGGCCAGCTGGCCAGCGGCATACTCATCAAGACGGGCCGCGAAATCATCACCCGCCGTCCCTTTTTTGAAATCAACCAGGGCTTGAGCCGCCGCCGTCCTGGCGGCCTTGATATCGGCAAACATGGTCTCTCCAAGCGCCTTCCCTTTCTTGTCGAACAGGGCCAGTACTTGGTCCAGAAACTTCTGCACCCAATCCATGATCCGCGCAAACAGCCTTGGTTCCCGGCCGGCCACTTCCTGCCAAAATTCCTCTTCCATGAAATTTTCGCCCATGAAATCAGCCAGCATCTCGCTTTCTAATTCAGCATAGGTAAAAGGGGTTTCTGCCGGAGACTTCATGGCCTGCAGGCGGTCCTGGTAACGGCGCCAGGCTGCGGCCCTGGCCAGCGGCATGACGGCTTCACGGAAACGGCGATACAGATGGGGAGCATCAAGCTCCATGCGGTGGGAAAGTTCGTGACCCAAGACCAATAGATATGGCTTGGCGGCGTTGGCGTTGATATAGATTACATCATCAACGCCGGGGATCACGGCGCCGGCGTAGGGCAGCAGATCCTGCCGACGGTTATGGACGAATACTACTCTTCTTCCGAATTCCTTGGCCAGTCCTTGGGCAGCCTCAGCCTCAACCCCGGACACGGAAACTTCGGTAATGCTTCCTCGCTCAAGTCGGAATCCTGCTCCGAAAGTATTTTCAAGTTGTGCTCGATATGCTTGTTCAAGCGCTCTTGAATCGTCTGTTTCTCGTCCTGGTCCATATTTTACGGATTCACGAATTTGGCCTGCGGGTTTTTCTGCAGCGTCTTCTCGCGCCAGGAGCGCACGGCCTGTTCCAGCAAGGCCCGCTCGGAGGGACTCAAAAGATTTGAATCGCAGCAAGGCTTGCCCTTCTGACTCGGTAAGGGCCTCAACGGTGCCGGCGATGTTGTTGTCATAAAGGAGTTGTTCGATCTGTTCACGGCCAAACCTCTCTGCAATATTAGAAATGGTGGAGTCTTTTATCGCTATTATATTGCTGCCGGCGGGAAAAGCAAGAGAAACAACCCCCGCTACCGGCCACGGCTGTACGCTCTCCCTGGAGAACATGACTGCGCTGGCATTTTCCTGCTCCTCCAGCAACGGCCCGGCCTCCCCGGCAAAGGCCTCGGCGTCCTCGCGGCTGCCTTCAAAAACCATTTTCTTGGTGAAAGACGACCAGGACCCGTGGTGCTTCTTGGCAATGGCCGCTACCTGCAGGTAGGTTTCCCGGTCCAGCCGCTTGGACCAGGTGGCGGTAAAGATCTCTTTATTCTTTTTCTTGTGCCATGCCCGGTCGATGATCACGGCGCCGCTGTCGGCCGCGGCCGCCGCCGGCATGGCTGCCGTCTGGGGCCGCTGCTGCTGGTCCACGGCTGGGAGCCTGACCGGCATCTCCAGATGCTCGATGCGGGCAAACAGCTCCTCGATATTCTCCGCTCCGGACAGGTCATAATTGTTCTGTCCGGACAGCAGCGCGGCCTGGTCCTTGTCCAACACCTTGTCAAAGACCAGCACTCTGGTTCTAACCTTGGTGGCGGCCCGCTCAAAGGTCACTGCTGGCAGGGAAACGCGGCCGCGCAGGTAAAGGCCCTTGATCTCCTCGTAGAACTTGTCCAGCCGCTTGTCCGCCGCCGGACCTTCCGGCACCAGGACCACAACGCGGCCGCCGTCCCGCAGGTGCTTTACCGCCTTGGCCAGGTGGGACACAGCCGTGGCTCCGCCGGATCCGAAAGGAGGATTCATGATAATAAAATCATACTTATTGTGCGGGTCCAGCTCCTCGAATGTCCCTTCCCGGAACACGCCGCTGGCGTTCACCGCCAGCTGGCCGGCCAGCACGTTGCTAGGCTCAACAAAATGATTGCTGGTGTCGCCGGGAAAGAAGCGGGCAATGGCGCCATGGCCGGCGGACGGCTCCAGCCCGGCCTCGCCGGCCCGCGGCCTGGCCCACTCCACCATCTTCATGGCCACCGGTTCGGGGGTGGCAAAGTAGTCCGTACCCTCCCGGCTCTTCTGGCGCTGGCTCTTTTTGCCGCGGGCATAGTAATAAGTCCTGGCCCGGGCAAAAGCGCTCATCCCCTCAAAATTGCCATCCTGGTCCTTGCCGCCCTTCCCCTGTCCCGCACCTGGCGCCGCCTCTGTGGCGGTCAGATAGCCTTCCTTGAACGCGGTGTCCAGATCACGGGCCGCATCACCCATGGCCAGGTTTTCCACGGTGCGCACCCTGGTGTTGATCTTGGAGCCGTAGGCGGACTGCTCGAACGAAGTATGCAGCACCAGATACTCCATAATGGCGTCCGACTGCTGCCCCACCCGGTAGATTCTCCCCTCGCCCTGGATGGCGGCCGGTGGGCTGTAGGGCAGGCCCAGATCCATAAACACCCGCGGATGCTTGCCGGTCACATCGTGCAGGCTGTCGCCTTCCTTGCCGGCGGCCCGCAGCACCACGATCACATCCACTCCGGAACCGTCCTCATTGAAACGGCGGATATTCTCCGTGCGCTGCCGGCCAGGCACCCGGCCGTTGTAGAGCACCACCCGGTCGCCGAAGGCCTTGGTCATGGTGGCAATGGCCGGCTGTAAGCCGCGCAGATCCAGCTGGGCATATTGCGGATATTTGTCGTTGAAACGGTCAACCTCCTGGCTTACCTCGGCCGGGAACCCGGAAAAAATAAAGGGATGGCCAGGTGCACCCTCGATATAATCATGAAACACCACCACCTTGCGGCCCAGCTCCAGATGCTGCCCAATCCTGTCCACCGCCTCTCTGGCCTTCAATGTCTCCAGCAGCCGGTTGACGTAGTGGTAATCATAGCGACGGCGGGCCAGATCGGGCAGGAAAAAGTAATCGTTTTCCTGGCCGTCCTTCCAGCCCCTGACAATATCCATACCGTCGTCAATCTGGCGGCCCAGCTCGGAATCCAGCAGCACGAACTCGCGGGAATAGTCAAAGGGCACGTCCAGCTTGCGGCCGGAAACCGCACCGGCCGCCACCAGCTTCTGGTGCAGGTTGCGCTCCATCAACCCCACATCCACCCCACTCTCAGGCAGGGTCAGTTTGTTGTAGCGCATGCGGTATCCAAGATTGGTCATGAACCAACGGTCCGTGTTGCCGCCGTCGTTATAACCGCGAGATGTCGCATCCCTGGCCTGGCCCTCATCCACATCAAACAGATACTTGTCGGCATAGAGCAGAGACTTGTGGTGGGCAAAGGGGGTGGCGGACAAAAAGACCACCCTGGCGAATTCCGTGCGGCCGGCGATCTGCTGCCTCAGCCGGCTCTCAACCTCACGGCGCTCATCGGCAAAATCGTTCCAGGCCGCCGACTGAGCTTGCCACAACCGGGAGGACTCCTTATTACCGGCCATAAACTTTGGGTCCGCCAGAATCTCGGCGACCCTGGCTTCTATCCTGCTCCCCAACTCTCGCCACTCCTTGTCCCCCAGCTTTGCTTTATCCTCCAGGTATTTGGGATGGTCGGCGGTGCTGCGGTGGGCGGAAATAAAGGCGGCGCTCTGATCACCATCCTTGCCGGCGGACACGAAATGGCTTTCGTCGTAGATGACCAGGTCATGGTTACGGGCCTGCAGGGCCTCGTTCTGGTAGAAATTGGCATAGGTGGTGATGAGCAGGCCTGGTCCGCTGTCCTTGGTGTCCTTGAGCGGCCGGATGGAAAGCCCCAGGTTGGCGCCGGCATCGATCCAGTCCTGCAGCTTGGTCTGCTTTGGCACCACCAGCAGAATATCGGTCTTGCCGGCGGAAAAGAAACGGCGGGCCACGCCCAGGCCGGTGTAGGTGTTATGGGTTACAACATAGTCATCAGTTATGTAAAGCGCCGACGAGTGGGAGACAGAAATACACTGCGCTGGCATCCACCCAACCGACTCGACAGAAACAATCTTGCGACGGGGTGGATATTTTGTGTTCGGCCGGTAACTGTCAGCTTTTCTTTTTAACCTGAACGGCTCGAAAACTTCGGGCAGATTTAGACAAACGGTGAACGTTGCGCGGCCAGAGCTGCTTCTCTTCTGCCGCAAAGTAGCAACCCCTCCAAGCGACCGGGCCAAATCAACAACGTTCTCCGCTAAACGGGAAGACGAAGAGGAAAAATATGCTGATCCTGATTTCTTGTCAATCCATCCATCGGTATCCATCAACCCCTGCAATAGTGACAACCTGTCATCTTTCTTCGCAACAAGGTAGTGGTCGGGGATGAATTTTTGATATGAATAGCAGTCCGCCAGCCCCCACACCCGAAGTGTTTCCATCATCCGGTGCGGGAGAAACCGACCGGCTTCATCCCTTCCCTGAGCAAGATCGGTAATACGATAGGTTGGGCATTTCCCTTTTTTTACCACGACCGGGGAAAGGAGGTATTTTTCTGGGAGATCAACCACAACAGCTTCTGCGATTTCTTCATCCGCTACGGAAAACATGACTGCACCACCCCTCGTGCAGCCGTCGCCAAGAAGAACCCCAAGAATATACGCCGGGATTGCCGGCGGGGGAGAAAGATGCTCGACCGGCGCCGCCAAAGGAATAAAGTGCTGTTCAGAAAGAGTTTCCCGGATCTCCCGCAAAGAACGAATCTTCGGCTTCGCGCAATTCCACAAACTGTTTGCTCTTGATTTCCTCCTTTCGTACAATGTTTGGGTAACCCATAAATGCTCGTCACAACACTCTGCTTCCGCCCCGTCACTGAATTTAACCAGGAATATCTCTTTATCCCCTTGGGGGTAAACACCGGCGACCACTGTGGATTCACCAGTAACAGCCACCACCTGGTCTCCTGGTTGAATATCTCCCATCTTTTTCCACCCGGCTGGGGTCAAAATCAGGGAATGCAGCGGCTGCGCCTTGCCTGTGCCCGTGCCGTTGGTGAACAGCATGCCGCGGCCGTCGGCCTCAAAAAAGCGTTTCTCGGCCTTGAGAACATCGTCCTGCTGCTCGGGGAAGAGGAAGGGAAGACTTTCCCTGATATTGTCGATGGAAGAAAATGAAACCGGCAGCGTGTTGGCTTTTGCCTGCTGCTGCCGGCGGCGGGCCGGATCGGCCTGGTAGTCGGCGTCTAATCGGTCGGCGTGCTCTGCCAGAGGTCCTGCAGCATGGTCTGCAGCTGTTTCGTTTCCTCCCCGCTCATCCGGTGCTCCATGCTCATCAGCAGGGCCGCCTCGCTGGGACTGCTCACCTCCGGCAGGGCCTGCCGCAGATCCATCGTTGCCGGTTTGGCGAGATAGCCGCTGATCGCTTTGCTTTCCAGCAGCAGCGGCACCACGTCCTGATACGCCGTGATCACCTTGCTGGGCAAGCCTTTGGCCATCAGCGCCGACTCCTCCTTCTCCACTTCCTTTTGCAGCTCCTCGAACGGCAAGGGAAACATCTTCCTCCCCCACTCCGTCGCCAGCGTCTGCGTCTTGGCTATTTCGTTCCAGATCTCCGTCGGCACTTGGTACATGGTTATCAACCTCCTCGGTGCTGCTCATCCCGGCATTGTCAATGCCCGGATAGCGCCTAATATTTTCATACAGCCCGGCCAGATACGGCTGGATCGCCTCGCCCAAGTCGGCCACCATGGCGTCTGTGAACTCGGCGAACTTCCTGGCGCCGGCCTCCACATGAAATCCGGCCACCTGGATGGCGGCGGCCAGCAGCTCCGGGTCCAGGCCGCTATTCAGCCGGCCGGCGAGTTTTTGCCGCAGGCGATCTCTGGCCCTGGCAGCAGCGTCTGCGGTGAAAATTTTGTTTTTGCTGCCGTAACCGGCAACATCGGCAACTTTCTCTTTCTTACTATAAACACCTGCCTTATCGCCGGCAACGCCATTTTTTTCACGAACTCCAGATTGCGTTTCGCCAGTGGGTGGTTCATGCCCCTCAGCCGGCTGTTTCGTCTCCAGGTCAACCTCATACCCCTTGCCGGCGGCAAAATCAACAGCCTCCTGTTCCGTGTCGAAAATCCGGCGCTTCGGCCCGAACCGTTCACCAAACTGTTTGGCGTCTTTAATCTTTTCCTGGGTTGCTCCATCCACAAAATACAACTCATCCGGCACGGACCCGACATAACCATATTTCCCGTTGGGAAAACGGATCACATGCAGACCAAGGCTTTTTTTGCCGCCGGCGGCAATGTTTGCCGGCTTCTTCTTGCCGGTCAAGGTGGCGGTGGCCGGGGAGCTGGGCGATTCGGGCGAAATCTTTTCGCCCAACTCTGCCATGATCTCACCTTGTTTTTCGTCGGCATTTTCATCACCTGGTTGGGCGATGTTTTCCTGGTCATCGCTCGACCCTGCCGGCTTCTTGCCGGTCAGGGTGGCGGCGATCTTGCCCTTTAATTTTTCAATGGCGGCCTTTTCCGTTTCTCCCCAGGCGGTCAATGGTTCATTTTTGACAATAGCGGTGCCGTGCCCATCCGGACCAGGGAGAGAAGCCCGGTAACCGGCGCCGCCGGCTGTTTTGTCTGTCTGGATGGTGCCGTAAGGCGTTTCCAGCTCTCGGTCCGCGGCCGGGGCCTTTTCCTCGTCAACTGGTTCCTGCTGCCGTTCCGCAGCCTCCTCGGCCTTTTTCCTTTTCCGCTCCGCGATGGCCGACTGCAGGGCCGGAGGGAGATCCTGGCGGCCGGTCAGGGTGGAAACGGCGCCGCCAGGGGCGGGCGGCTGCTCCGGTGGCGGCGCTGTGGCCTCCTTGGCTTCCTCCTTCCCATACGCCTCCTCGGCCGCTCGCAGATCATCGGCGGTCTTGATCAGGCCGGCATCAAAAGCCTTGCGATGCCTGGCAATCAGCGGGTCCTTAACTCCGCTGATGATATCCTTGCCCTCTTGCAGGGCCTGAAACGCCTGGTTGTAAAGGTCTGCGGTGGTGTTTCCATCTTTTGCCAATTCGGAGAAAACCGCCTGAATATCCTTTGCTTTTTGGTCCTGGGACTTCTTGCCGGTCAGGGTGGCGGTGGCATCATTCTTTTTCTCCGGCAGCACGGGAGCCGGCGCCGGCGCTGTGTCCTCCGGTCGGCCATTGGTCTCCTGCCGGGCCTCATCCACCAGCTGCCGGACAAACGCGGCATCAGCCGCCGGATTCGCGCCCGGCAAAACAGGCGACTCTCCGGCGGCAGTCGGCATGGCCTGTCCATCAACAGGTGATGAGGATGATGCAGGGGCCGGCGGCCGGGCCGCATCCCCCTGCATCATCTGCTGGGCCGGGGACATCTCCTCCGGCGCCAGCTGCTCAGCCAGCTCCTCGGCCGGCTGCTGGGCCGGATCGGGAGGAGCAGCCGCTGCCTGTTGCTGTTCATCCACCAGGGCCGCCACAAATGCCTTTTCCCCGGCCGCCGCCTGGCGCTCCGCCTCCAAGGCGGCAGCCCTCTTCTCCAGCCGCTGCCGTTCCAGCTCTGCTGACTGCTCCTTTTGCCGCTCCTCGGCCAGGGCGTTATCCGCCGCATCCTGGCCGGCGGCAGCCATGGTTTCATCCTGGCGAGCGCTGCCGGCCTCCTCCTCCACGGGCTTGGTCAGGTCAAAGGGGGCATTGTTGGCCACCACCTGGTCCGCATAGGTGCGCCACTGCTTGGCCAGGTTGGGAGATACGGCCTTGATGGCCTTTTCCACCTCGCCCACTGCCGCGGTCCGGTTTATCCGCTGCCGGCTGGCCTCCTTCTCATCCAACCCGTCCGCCACCGGCTCACTCAAGGCCTTTCTGGCCTGGCTGATATTGGCCATATGCAGGCCGCCGCCCAGCCCGCCGAAAATAACGCTGGCCACGGCCACCGGCCCGAGCTGCTTGTTGATCGCCTGCCAGAACTCATCCGTGCCTACCTCGTAATGGCGCTGGATCTCTGCCTGGGTACCGACGTTGCCCAGCTCTCCCGCCGCCTCGGCGCCGGTTACCGCTGCACCTTTCTTTACCGCCTGCCGCCAGGATCCGGCCAGCACGGATTCCAAACCCTCCTTCATGGTCTGTTTGCCGGCGGCGGTGAGCAGCCGGCCGCTTCCAAGTGTCAACAACTCAAACACGTCAGAAGCGCCTTCCCAGCCCATTTCCGAATATGCTTCCTTCCTGGCCGCCGCAGCCGCTTCCTCCGGACCATAGCCGCTGTCCAGATAGCGCCGTTCCGCCTCCTGGTACTGGGCCGCACCGAACAGCGGCACCCCGGTCAGGTAGCCGACGACTGCACCAGGGAGTCCGCCGGCGGCAAAACCGACGGCCACGCCGGGCGCCTTACTACCAAGAGACACTGCGGCGCTCTCCACCCCCTGGGTAACGGCGCCGCGAAATCCCCCCTGGCCGCTCTCTTTAGACAAGGGGTATTTGTCCTCTTTCCAGTCGGCCAGCTGGCCCGCCTTTTTCGTGGCCCAATCCTTCAGATCAAACCCTTGGCTCTCTTCCTCGCCGCCCGGCAGGCCGGGGCCTTTGAGCGCCACCCGGTCCGCCAGCCGGTCGTGCATGGCCACGCCGGCCAGCAGCATTTCCATGATGCCGGCCGGCGCCCGCTTCACCGTATTGGCCAAGTCGGCGCCGAAAGAACGGCTGGGAGCCTCCGGCCGGAAGGTCTCGACATGGGTATTGACGAAATTGTTCCTGGCCCGCTCCTGCTCCTCGGCGGCCAGTTGGCTGAATTCATCATTCGCCACCCGCTGGTCGAAGTAGTTTCCTATTGCTTCCCGCTTTGTGCTGGTGGGCAGCTTCTCAAATTCAGGGTTCTTAAACCACTGGCTGACTGTCTGACTAAGCATGGGGAATATGGCCTATCAATAAATATTCTGAAACCGCCCGGCCGCGATGCCGGCCAGATCCTTGGGCTCTTTCTTTGCCTGATGGGAAGAGGCCATCCCTGGCTGCTTCCCTTTGGTCTTGGAACTCACCAGGTAATTGTTGAAATCATCACCGGGATCAGCTACCTGCTTCTCCCCCGGCCTGGCGCCGGCGGCGCTGCTGGCCGAACCTTCCGCCGCCAGAAAACCGCTCATCAGGGAGGCCTTCTTCTCCGCCTTGACCTGCAGCGCCAGGGAGGCCCGCATGACGTCGGCGAACTGGTCGTAACTCTCATACTGGGCGGCCTGCACCTCATCAAGCGTGTTCCAGGCCGACTTGATATAGCTCTCGATCCGGCCCATCTCCACGCTGGAAAGTTCCGCGCTCTTCCCGCTGCGCCGCTCCAGGAACTCCAGCTTGGCCAGACCCTGCTTCTGAGCCTCGACCAGGGCCGTTCTTTTCTGCTGGTCCGTCTCCGCCTCGATCAGCTGTTTGTTGCGGAACAGCTTCTGCTCCAGGTGTCTGGACTCCAGGCCGTCCCTGGCATCGAGATAGGTTTTCAGCCGGTCCGGATCCTTGGCCAGCTCGTCAATGGACCCCATGTATCTGAAGCCCTTCTGCTCCAGGTCTTGAGGGGTGACATATTGCCGGCCGTTGCCGTCCACCCCGGTGCCCTTGGCCTGGCCGGTCTTGATGTCCAGCCCGTCGGTCCACCAGGCCAGATTGCCGCTATCGTCCATAAACACCTTGCGGTTCAGGGCGGCGCCATAGTTGGCGTTGAAGCGGTCCAGTTCCTCTTTTTTGCGGGACTGGTAAAACTTCACCGGATCATCGGCCACATAGCCACCCCATGCCTGGGCGATCTCCTCATCCGTCGGGTTCCAGGCCGTCTGCTGGCCCTTGGCGTCGGTGAGCACAAAACCGCCCTTCTCCCCCGGAGTGGCCTGTACCCCATCCAGCACCTGCTCGTTATAGAACTGCATGGCGAACTGGTCGGCCTGCTGCTTGTTGCCGGTAGCGGCCAGGGCCTGCCACTTGCCGAAGGAGTCCACTGCCTGTTTCCGGCTGGCATCCCAGCGGGCCGTGTCCGCCCTGATCTTCCCCAGGGCCGTTTCGCTCTCCATCTGCGCCATGTGGAAGGGCTTCATGGCCTTGGCCATCTCCATTTCCTCCTCGGCCAGCCTGGCCCGCAGCTGTTTGTATTTTTCATCATCCGACTTGGTTCGCAGAGCGGCGAACCCGTCGGCCAGCTTGAGCAATTGATTTAATTCGTCAGCCATTATCTTCCTCCTTTTTTCAACTGAACAGATAGGCTGCCAACATCAGGCCGGCGCCAATCACGGCGCCATAGCCCGTGGAGGTCAGGCCGACGCCGGCGGTATACAGGGCACCGCCACCCATGACCGACGCCCCTGCCATGGCGCCGCCGCCGGCACTCAGCAGGGCGCCGCTGGCGTCCTTGCCGCCGGCATCCTGCTCGCTGATTTGCTTGGTGTCCTTGCTCATCGACGCCAGGGAGTTTGCCGCTCCGCCCATCGCCTGCGTTGCCTTATTATATGGATTTTCCACCTCATAAAGGTGGTACAGATCTCTTGCCATACAGCCCCCTGTTACGCATTGCCGGTTACCCTGGCCAGCATGTTGAAGGAATCGGTCCTGGCATTGCGCCGGGCCGTGGTTTTGGCCGTTGCCGTCGCTTTGGCCTGCTCCATGGCATCAGTGGTGAGCTGGTCCAGGGAGGCGCCGCTGCCGATGCCGCCCCGGCGGGCGATGGTGCGCAGGTTGGCGTCCTTGACCTTGCCGAACTGCTGGGTCACATCCGCCGCCGCCAAGCTCATGGCCTCGTGCTCATTGGTCCCCTGCATGGCCATGTTGAGAGCCTGCTGGGTGGCTGCTGTCTGGCCCGGCAGCAGCTGCCCGGCCGCGTTCATCTGCTGCAGCTGCAGTTCTGTCTGGACCGGCAGCAGCTGCTGGGCCGCGGCGATCTCCGAAAGCTGCAACTCGGTCTGCTTGGGGACCAGCTGCATATTGGCTCCGATCTGGGCCTTCTCCATCGGAGCGTAGGTCTCTTCCCAGAACTCGGCATACTTATTGGCAATCGCCTGCTGGTCCTCGGCCACCGCCGCCATGCGCTGGTTGTAAGCCGGGTCGTAGGTGTTGGTTACGGTCGTGGAACTGCCCCCTTTACACTGCGCCACCGGCCCGGCATGCAGAAAAAACTCCTCATCCACCACCAAGCCGCTGCGGATGTCAATAGTTACCTTGGTATAGATTTTTGCCACGGTTACACCTCTTTGTCGTATTCGATATAGCCAGGAGCAAACCCCCACTCCGCCATCCAGGCGGCCATCTCCCGAGTGGTGAACGTCTTGATCCGGCAGCAGCCGAGTTTGACCGCATATTCCGCCAGGAAGCGATGCACCGTGCCGGAGAAGGTGAGGGGCTGCACCGCCTTGCTGCACCAGGCATGGTCGACAATCAGATGCCGCTGCACCGGGCAGGTGTTGAGCTGCTGCAGCCGGGTGGTGATGAAGCCATCCAGCTCCTCATTCACCGCCCAGATCACCAGGTGGCCGGCCAGCACGTCCCGCAGGATCCTGGCCAGGTCGTCGTCGCCGTTGGCATGCCGCAGCACCTCCAGCAGCCCCTCGCGAATCCGCGGCCACTGCTCGTTAAGCAACTTATTGTAATCAAGCAGGGGGATCATGAGTGGCTCCTTATCGCGGTACCGTCAGCTTGTAGATGATCTTGATTTCTTCCGCCGCAAACCCGCCAGGGCTGGCTGGGTTGATATGCCCGGTCGCTTCGTTGGAAAAATCACTTTCAAATCCCTTGGCCGAATAAGCCGTGGCGGCAAAGAATTCACTGCCATAAGGAATCTCTATAGCCACCACCACCTTGCCATCCACCAGGGCAGGCAATCCGACATCGACATTGCCGTCATACTTCCTGGACGCCTGCCCGTAATAAACCCTGTACCCGGCCAGATCAGGTTCGATATTCGGCTGCCAGGAGAATTTCAGTTCAGCGGCAGCAGCCGTAGCGGCCATCAGCATGACAAAAACCAGTGCAAGACACATTTTCTTCATTTCGTTCACCTACCGTTTTTTTTTATTAAAGGAATGGCCTATGCCAATTAATCTGCTTCGTACTCCGGCATTACCAGGCCCGGGGGATTGCCGGCTGAAGCCGCCCAATATATGGGACACGGCGGAATTGTGATTGTATAGGCAGGGTACGGGGAAACAGTCTGCAGCAACTGCCACAGTTCCAGGCGCCACGCTGCAAAGGCCAATCTGCTCGGTTCAGACAGTGGAGAATCAAGTAGCTGTGTCCATGCCGTCTCATTCAACAGCCTCTGGAGTTCCGCTTCGATCAGCGACCAGTCATAAAATGTATTGCCTTTAATCGTTACCGGCATATTTATGCCTCCGTTGCGGTTATGGTAAAAGTTTTATCCAGATACAACCCACCACTTGAAACGGTCACGACATAGACCCCTGTCGTGTCCACCCTGAAAACAAACAGCCCCCCGGTCATCACCCAGTACAGTCCGGATGCAGGATAGATTCCCGGCCCAGTGACCGTAACAGTGGATGGGTTGGGAAGCCCGGTCAGAGCGAATGTGTCCGTGCTGTCGGCCAGCATAGTGTAAGGCTCCGACTCGGCAGTGGTTGCCGGGTTGGCAAGATAGAGCGCATCCGGAAACCGGGTGTCAACCGCCAGATAATCCGCCTGATATTGATCCAGGGCAGCCTGATCTCCGGATGCCAGGGCTGCATAATACTCGGCCACCGGGGGATAGGCCCATCCCCGCAGGGCGGCATAGT
>Ga0209727_1000291_pt1 | contig 60763 bp, 94 predicted proteins | sample RifGroC1_FD_183995 | JGI IMG/M metagenome (GOLD analysis project Ga0209727, IMG submission 183995) | Groundwater microbial communities from Rifle, Colorado, USA - Groundwater C1 (SPAdes) (version 2) | ecosystem: Environmental > Aquatic > Deep subsurface > Groundwater | place: Rifle, Colorado... | reverse complement strand
AACTACGTGGACGGTGCGGTGATCGCCGGCGCAGGAACGGTGCTGCGGAATCCGGTGCATCAGCTTCAGGCCATCATGCGGGACACGAACTTCCTGACACTGCCGACAGCGAAGGTCGTGTCAGGGTGGGTAGCGGCAGCGGCGTCCCGCACGACATGGCTGTTCGACTGGGCCATCAATATCGTGGGGGGTGAGGACTTCCTGGGGAACTTCTGCTTTCAGGCAGGGCTACACCTCTTCCCCGAGGCGGGCGGGTTCTCGGTAGCCGCGATGGACAAGCTGCGCACTCCGCAGCACTTCTTCTCCGGCGACTGGCACATGCCGGCCCTGAATGGGGAGAGCGGCGATCCATCTACCTGGGGCGACCCGTTCCAGGTGCAGCCGGTAGACGCCTCCGAGATCATCAACGAAGCCAATATCCGGTACCGCTACCACGGGCCGAGCGGGGACTACCGCAAGCAGGTTGCAGCAACGGGCCAGTATCGGCTGAGCGGCACATGCACGCTAACGGCAGTGGGTGTGTTTGAGGACCTGGGCGCGTCCTTCATGGATCGAGAGGTAAGAGCAGGCGAGCGCATCTACATCAGCGGGGACGTCAACTACATCGTGACCGCCGATGCGGCCTCGCAGACGCAGCTGCAGGTAAGCCCCGAGGACGGCGGACCGTCCAGCACCATCACCGCGCCGACGGCCTATTACCTGGGGCCCAATGTGGACGGAGTGATGCTCGTCTCGCAGCTGTCCTACAAGCGGGTGCAGGCGCTCGGGACGCAGCAGGTCTCGTTTCTCGACGACGGTGGGTACACATGCCCCTTCATCGTTGACGATGACACGGCCGGGTACTTCCTGAGCCACGTCAAGGACTGGTTTGCCTTCCCCCGGGATATCGTGACCTTCCAGGTGCATCATACGGGCGTGGACGTGCAGCTTGGCGACGTGCTGATGCTGGACCACTGGAAGCTGCGGGCCAGCAAGCGGCCAGTCGCCATGACGGTGCTGGACGGCGATCACATCTCGGGGGCCACTACCTGGTCCGTGGCTACAGGCACGGCAGGACTGCTGCGCGCTGACGACTACGTGCTGGTGATTCACGCACGCACCTTTCAGCCACTGGTGGCGAAGGTGACGGCTGTCGATCTTGGGGCCTCGACAGTGGACGTGGATGTGCCGCAGCTCGGCACCGTCAACATGGCGCTCGAAGATGGCTGGACGATCTACCGACTGACGGTGAAGTGGATGGTTGTTGGACTGCGACCCATGACGCCGATCGACCCCTACATCCGCATCCGTGCAGTGCAGATGCCGAACTCGTACTATCCGGTGGGTCGCGTGGTGGTGGCAGGCTACCCGGACGCAGGGGCGGCGACACCGGAGCAGCTAGTACAGTCCGGCTGGGCGACGTTGCGGAACGGACGCATCTGGGACCTCGACCCGAACAGCGCCATCAGCTACACCGGGCCGGACTCGGGCACCTACACCATCGTGTGAGGGAGCGCAGAGATGGCTAACACATATCCTTTCACCGGGCCTGGCACCAGGTGGGTGGTGACAGATGCCACGGCAGAGGACTATCTTAACGTTTCCCGGCAGAACGCCGACCACCTGCACGAAGCACTCAACACCATCATGGACACAGACGCCGCGGACGGGGTGGTCACCGGAACCATCCAAGTGGCCGGCACCTGGGGGGCCCCCGTGCTGTTTGGTACGATCCGCCTCTGGGACGACAGCGGGGCAGCCAGAATGAAGGCGGGCTCGAACCCCAGCTCTGCGTCTGACGGGCAGCGCGTGAACCTGACCACCGACTCGGCTGGGCCGAGCTTCTAAGGAGACATGAGATGAAGCGATGGGCGTACCTACTGGTCCTGCTCTGCGCCGTGTCGGCCTGGGCGCAGACGGGATGGGACACGCGGACCCGACCGCTCTACATCACCGGCAGCGAGGGTGGAAAGTCGCTGGCTCTAGAAGACTCCATTATCGTGAACGATGGGGCACGGTTCACTGGCAATGTGAATGCCCCCAACATCGGGGACATCTTAGCGGACAATCCTCTGGCGCTTCCAGACAGCACCCTCGCCACCAACGCTTCCGGCAAGAAGATCATCGTCGGCGACCTGACCGACCCGGCGGTGATGTGGGATCTGGCGGCTTTCAGAGCGGCGGAGCGGAACACCGGGCACTACAAGACCGTCGGAGCGCGGCCGACGCGGTACGCCTGGACGATCACCACGGGCCAAGACTCGGCGGTGCTCTGGAACCGGGACGACATGACCCGATACGCGGTCTTCATTAAGGCGGCGAGCAATCTGATCGGCAACTCGGCCATCACCGACGTATCCGACCTGGACGGAGTGACGCGCTTCGCCACGGCGGCAGGGCTGGTCGAGTTCGATTGGGCTTCGGACAAGGCGGTGTTGTTCTCGACTACTGGGATCTCGGCCTACATCGACACGAGCAACTTCAACAACCGGAACGGGGCCAAGGGGTATCTGGTGCTGTCCACCTCGCCGGCCATCGTCAACGCGGCGGTCGGTGCCGTGGTGGCTGTTCGAGATCCCTCCGGTCTGAAGATGCAGGGCGGCTCGGGCCGACCGGCGCAGTGGTGGACGGTAGGTACGGACGGTGGGGCGTCTACGTACAATCCCTGGACCAATGCCATCCTTGACAATGCCGATACCGACGATAACGACGCGGCAGCGGCAGATGCCAGGGGGGGCTGGTACGCCTTCGAGGACGGGGCCACTCAGGACGGCCTGCGCTATTCGCGCACGGTCTGCGACGTGACAGCAGACTCCTGGACCGACGATGAGGTATGGATCAACTCCGGCTCGGGGAGCGAGGATCTGGCCTGGGGCAACGCGGCCATCTTTCAGGGCGTGGCTGTGGTCCCTGGCCGATCTGCCGCAGGCACCAACGCGGCGGCTATCTTGGTCGGCTCCGATAGTGGTCTGGTCTACCTGCACGCCAAGGCAAATGATAATACCCGAGGCGGTCAGGTCCTGATCGAGGACGGCTTCAACGCGCCCTACGCCGTGGGCTCGGCGGTTGGCGTCTACCCTCTCGACGGGAACGCCTTGGATGTGAGCCCCTACGCCAACTCGCTGACGGCCGTGGGTACGCCCGGATATGCTGCGGCGGTCTTCGGCACTGGCTACTCCAGCACCTCAGACAGCTACCTGAAGCGCGATGGTGATAGCGACTATAACGTCCCCCGCAGCGTGAGCGTGTGGTTCAAGAGCGCCAGTGCGACGAATCCATCGGCTGTAGCGTCTTTAGTCGATCTGGGGGATTTGAGGGGCACAGGAGCAGCAGAGGTGTTCTATATTTCTATAAACACGTCTGGATACCTCGTTGGCGAAACTCGCGGAGCTGGGGTACCTGATATTATCACTGGGGCTACCGATGTATACGATGCCAATTGGCATCACACCGTCGCAACTTACAATTCCTCTGCAACACAGCCTACATCTTTTGACGTGTATCTTGATGGCGAACTTCATGTACAAGATGCTTCGCTCGCAGCGACCGTTGAGTTAGTCACTCCTGACTCTCTCACCATCGGTGCGAATAACAGCGGCGGCGGCACTCGAACCCTTTTTTTCGACGGCCTCATCGATCACGTTGCCATCTCCAAAAACATACTGACCCCGTTGGAGATCCGCGCCATGTATGCGGATGGGCTCAGGGCGATCCAGTCCACTGTCGATCCCTCAGATGCGATCTGCTCCACAGACATCGACTACGTAGACGCCTGGGACGACTGGGCCCTGGCCGGCGACGAGGACAGCCTGACGGTCTTCCAGGTGGGCGGCACGACGCTGATTCCCTGGAAGCGCTACGGCTCGCCGGGAGGCAACATCCAGGACGCCGCGCTCATCCCGATCCCTGGGGCCGACTCCATCGGTGTGGCGATGGTGACGACGACCCGGGTGCAGTTTGTGCAGCCCGATCCGCAGGTCGCCAGCTACGCCAGCTACCAGTGGCCCTACGTGCAGCCGTTTGTGGGCGAGGTGGCCGTGGTGGACAGCGCCGGGGCCGTGGGAGTCTTCTGGCACGGTGACGACGCGGTGGATGCGGCGGCGAACGCCAAGGTCGGCCGGGTGGCCTTCCGGCAAGGCACCTACCCCTCCTTCAATGCCGACCAACAGGGCATGTTCATCTCCGGGGCCGGGCGACGGACGATCATTGACGGCGCCACGACCGACGATGCTATTGATGCCTCGGCGGCGGACGTGACCATCTCGGACCTGGCAGTGCAGACGACGGCCGGCGGAGGCAACGCCTTCGACGGGATCGAGGTGTCGGCTCGGGTGAACATCCACAACGTCATTGGGATAGCCTCGGACAACGTGTTCATCAACATCACCGGCACCGGGGACGACTCCAAGATCACCGACAGCCGCAACATCTCCAGCGACGCCCAGGGCGTGCTGATCGACATAGACGCTGAGAACTGCATCGTGGACGGCAACCGGCTGGACGGCTGGGGCACGGCGGGCATCACTGACAACTCAGGCACGTCCACCTCTGGCGACAACGACGTGGACTAAGGAGACTCACATGGCACTTTTCGCGTTACTTCTGCTGGTTCTGCCCCTCGGGGCGCAGACCATCATCGTCGAGGTAGATACCACGGACGCTCCCCAGCGGCAGGCGTACGTGGCGATCCTCACGGCCCAGGCGACGGAGCGCGCGGTGGCCTGCTCAACGACGGCCGCCTACGTGGACTCCGTGGCTATCGACTCTGCGCTCACAGCGATCGGCGTGTCGGTCCTGCCTGACGCCGTGGACTCGCAGTGGGTGCAGGTGGACGTGCCGCTCTCTGGCGCGACGGGACTGACTCGGGCCTTCTGGCTCGGAGTCTTGCAGGAGTTCATCGACGACGGAGCACAGACCACGGCTACGGGTCGCATCAGGACGCACCACGACAAGGCGGTGCGCGGACTGCTGCGGCTCCGGGCTGTCATGTAGGAGAGGGGGGCAGAGATGATCGACATGGACCTGATCGTGGTCGCTGGCGCCATCTGTGGTCAGATCGTCCACGTCATCAAGAAGCGCACCGAGGACGGCAAGGAGGACGGCGCGAGCGAGTGGTCCGTCTTCCGGCGCTGGGTCCTGGCGCGGCCCGTCAACACCATCGCGGCTGCCCTGGTGGGCTGTGGGGCGTCCCTGGGCCTGGCAACGACGACGGACCCGCTGCTGGCCTTCCTACAGGCACTCGTTACGGGGATCGCGGCCAACTCGGTCGTCAACCGGCCCGGGGAATGACGGCAGAGCAGAGGAGCCGGCGCCAGCAGACGGCCCGGGGTGCGCTCGGGGGCGCTACTCGTTCTGCCGTGGGAGCCTTTGCCGTAGCGCTCATGGTCGAGCTGGGCCTGGTGCCTGTTGATGTCGGGCCTCACATGCTGATCCTGCTGACGTGGGTAGCTGGGCAGGTGCTCTACACTGCCCTGTCGCCCCGTCAGTGGGGCAACCTGCTCGGCAAGTAGTGCGGGCGCCTCAGGAGGAGGTAACTGGTGGACCTGATTGACAGTGTGTTCACGTCGGGGATCTTTGTAGATGCGCTGGCTGGGCTGCTGGCCCTGCTGCTTGTGGCTGCCACGGCGGTGTTGGCCCGCTACCTACAGCGCGTCGGCCTTCAGTTGTCGGAGGAAAGGTCTGAGGCCGTCGAGCGCCTGGTAGTCGAAGGCGTGCTGGCAGCGCGGCAGAAGTACCGTGCCGAGCCGGACACGCAGCAGACGAACGCCATGATGCACGCCAGCGCCGTGGATCATGCCCGAGAGTTCGGCGGGAAGGCCGCCCGGAAGGTCGCGGACCGAGGCCTCGACGCGATGGTTCACGCTGCCGTGCGGCGGCTCAAGGGAATCCTCTGAGGCCGCCATGCTGGTGCCCAGCGACATGATATTGCAAGCCGGGGCCATCGTGGCACCGCTGATGGTGACTGGCCTGGTTGCCTGGAACCACCTCGCCGGCAAGGTCAGCCGGGTGGAGGAGCAGGTCCGGACGCAGAACGGGCGCCTTGTCAAGCTTGAGGACGGGGTGGTCTACCGAGACACCTGCGCCGCCGTCCATACCGCAGCGAGCGAGGCCTACCTGCGGATCGAGGAGCGCATGGAAGAGGACCGCGCAGATCGTCGGAACACGGCGGAGCAGATCATGCGGCTGCGAGAGGAGATGGCGGCCCGGACGGGGGAGATCGCCCGGTTGCTGGAGGAGACGCGCGCCCAACGACGGGCGAGGGGGCTGCCGGCGGACTACCCGAGCGGGGAGGACGATGCAGAATGAGCACACCAGGACGGCGGAGGGCGCTGAAAGCGCTGGCGGCCAGGAAGCAGGCCAACCAGCAGCGGGTAAACCGCGGCGAGAAGCCCATCGTCAACAAGCCCGGGGGCGGGACGAAGAAGGTCTCGGCTCGCTGGGGATCAAGAAGCGATGACCAGGGCAGCCGGCGGCACCAGAGATAGATAGCTGTGCTGCGGAGGGTGTTCGAGGTGGGATCGCAGTAGGCGGCAGGCTGAGGATCGAGGAACGGGGCCCCGTGGCCGTAGTAGGCTGCGAGGCCCCGTCGTATGTACTGCGGGGCTGCTACGGGCTGACGTTGCCCGGGGGTGTGACCTGGTTGAGATCCCAGGAGGCGGCCGGAGACCGGCCTGGAGTGCGTGAACGGCGGGAGAACGGGTGGTAACGGTCTGAGGTTGACATCATCGCCTGTGGGCCGCCTGGGGCCTCCAGGGAGGGCTTGTGGTCGGGAGTCCGGTCTTCCCGGGCTCTCCAGACCGGAGTTGCCCCCCCGGGGGGGCGCCCTAACCGGTCCTTGGCGAGCCCTGGGGCCTGTCTACGGGCCGATCTCCCCGTACTCCAGGATCCTACCCTCGCCAGGCTCCTCGGCCGTCCTGGGGCCTCCAGGCGGCCTCGTAGCGGACCAGCAGGTCGGGGCAGGCCCCAGAGCCGGGATCACAGTCAGCCTCCGCACAGGTCGATGGTGACGTGGGACAAGCCCTTCCGCTCCATGCCGAGATACCTGGCCGCAGCGTGGGACAGGTCCAGCACCCGACCCGGGATGTACGGGCCACGGTCAGTCACCCGGAGGAGGACGGCCCGGCCGTTTGCCCTCCTGGTCACGCGCACCGCGGCCCCGAGGGGCAGGCTACGATGGGCAGCCGATAGCTGGTGCTGGTCGTAGATGGTCCCGGAGGCCGTCAGGCGGCCATGGAAGCCGGGCCCGTACCATGATGCCAGACCCGACCCGGCCGGCTGGCAGGACGGGAGGATCGTGTACTGCCGGACCCGAGGGACAGCCGGGACGGAGCCAGCATCAGGCACGGGACCGGCAGAGAGGGCCAGGATGACAGCCATGAGGGGCCCGCTACTGGCCATCGTCGCCTCGATGAGTGTAGCTGATCTCCGGCAGCTGCGGCCAGGGCGGGCTGTCCGGGTCGAGGCGGCGGGCCAGCCTGTACAGGGCCTCGCCGAGGCGGGCCAGAAGGCGAGTGAGGGCCGGTCTCATTCCTTCGCCTTCGCGTGCTTGTCGGGCTTCTCGTTGCCGCAGACGGTGCAGCGCCAGCCGCCGTCTGACTTGATGTAGCTGTTGTGGACGCGGCGTCCAGCCCCGTGCAGGCGGTCCTGGGCGGCGTGCGTGCAGGTGCAGGGCATGATCTTGGTCACTGTCTCCTCCCTTTACGTGGGTGAAAGCTCGAACTTGCTGCTCTGCGATCCAAGGCAATGTGGACTGAACCACACCCGCTCGCGGTGGGCATTGAGTTTGCCCTGACCGTCGCCTTGTCCGCCGTATCCTCCCTGAGTTTTCCAGGCGACGCATTCCCAGGTACTAGGCATGTCATGTTTGCCCTCATAGCCACAGAGGGCAATCCGGAGCAGGGGGTCATCGCCATGAGTGATAGCCCAGTCGAACACGTCGTGGGCCACATCGTAGGAATCCACGGCGTAGACGACCTTGCGCAGTTCGTCGGAGTAGGGCGGGTCCAACAGCACGGCGGTCAATCCCATTTTGGTAGTCGGTGACGGCCCCAGGATGCGGGACCAATCACCGCAACAGACACGCACTCGGCGCAATCGCCGGGCAAGGTCCGTCAAAGGGCCGGCGTCGCCCAGGTGTGGGAGCTGGCGATGCACACCTTTGCCGGCATCGCCCAGGTGTGGGAGCTGGCGATGCACCCCTTGGCCGGCATCGCCTGATTCTTTGATGTTTGTGATGCGGCCGTCTAAGCTATTCCATGGCCCATCGCCAGAACACCAGGTGCTTCCTATCCATGCCGATATGCCCCACACCCACCAGCCGGCGACCTTGGCGTCATAGTAGTCGGGGTCCCCATTCATGCGATCTCTGAAATCCTGGCGATTCACCAGCCAGATATGTCGTGCATGCAAATCGGCCTCGTTGACAGGCCAATCGGCCCAGTGCCAGACCTCCTCTGGATTGGCTGCAAGTGCTCGCCAGAAGTTGGCAACAAAACAGTCCTTGTCGTTGACCGTCTCCATGGGTAGGCGGTCTAGGTCAACGTTGGGGCGGCCCAGGAGCACGGCCAGAGATCCAGCGAAGGGCTCAACGTAGTTGTTCACAGTCCCGAAGCGCTGCCACACCATGGAGGCCATTCGTGATTTCCCGCCAAACCAGGGGAAAGGCGCCCGCAAGTCGAGGCCGTCGGTTGGGGTCATCATATCGCTTCCGGCGCGTCGCCCTGGATCAGGCGGGAGCTCACGGCAGCCCTCCCCACAGCGGCATGATGACGCCGACCATCTCCCCGGCGACCCGGGCGACAACGTGGCGCTTCTTGGTGGAGCACTGCAACTCCTCAAAGAAGGTGGCCCGCCAGAGCAGGTCCAGCTTCTCGCTGTCGATCTCGACTGTCGGCATGGGTCGCCTGGCGGCGTCTCGCTTGAACCGATCTAAGATCAGTGGACGCGTGGCCCGGCCACAGCTCCCTCGAGTCAGTGCGATCTGGCCGATCCACTCCAGCGGCACGACGGCGCGCCTTCCGGTGATCTTCCACAGCGCCGCGGCCTGCGTCTGTGAGGCGCAGGCAGGCGAGCCCTTCGGATGAAGCCGGCGCAGATATCGCATCAGGTGCCGGTCGGTGTAGTCCTCGCGGAGCAGGATATAGCCGTCGGATACGTACGGTCCCGGCTCGATGATGTTGCCGCTCCAGCCGTTCATGGGGTCAACTCCTTCCTCACGTCGTCGGCCACTTCGTCAGCGATGCGGGCGCAGTCGCCGATGCAACGGGATTGCAGGGCGATCAGCAGTGTCTTTCTCACGATGGCCGCTACTTCGTCGGCGTTCAGCCTACAGTAGATTTCGAGGGTCTTGGCGTAGGTGCGCCAGTCGATGGGGCGGGTCACGTCGGCACCAGCCTGAACACGGCCTCGGCGCGGTGCTGGGTGTAGGCGTCCCGCAGCTCCTGCTCCACGTCCGCGGGCAGGCCCTCGATGGTGACCCGCCAGCAGGTGCCGGCGTGCAGGTCGCCGGTGCTGAGGCGAACGCCCAGCTCGGTCTGGTAGATGCTGCCCTTGGTAGAGCAGCGCCAGTCGTCAAAGACCAGTAGGGCGTTCATGGTGCCTCCCTCTTGGTAGACCCGGCCAGCAGGGCTATCGTCGCCAGTTCGTGAATCCGGACCATCTCCTGCATCTCCGGATGATCCTTCGCGTAGTGTTCCTTCTCTGTCTCGATCGTCACCCGTACTGTGATGCTACCATCGGGTAAGCATTCGCTCTGCTCGTAGGCACGATGGACGGCCCAGCCGCCCTCCAATCTCCTACCACCCCAGGTCTCGACCCACGTCTCGATGAGGCGCTTGTTGCTCATGTCAGCGCGCTCCTTCCGGTGCGCCAGTAGGCGGTCACGCTGTGACCCTGGTCAGCCAGCCCCGGAGGTACTTCTCCATCCGGTCGTTGGTCCGGCAGAGCGCCAGGTAGTGCGCGCCCTGCTGGATGTTCTGGAGCCGCACTACGGCCCCAACGCGGTCGCCGGCCCGGGCCGCGGCCGCAGCCGTCGTCGCCCCGATCTGCCCATCGACGGTCATGTCCGGCCACAGCCGGCCGCGGTCGTTGAGGGCGTTCAGCGCGACCTGCAGCCACTCGGCCGGCCGCTGCCGACCGATGTTGACGGCCGCCTCAAACAGCTCCTCGGCGATCGGCTCGGGCAGCTCGTCACAGTGCAGCGGCGCCCAGAAGGCCTCTCGGTAGAAGACTTCGACGGCCTTCTGGAGCCCGGGGATGGCCCGGGTGGGTGTGCGCGGGCGCAGACCGTCGATGATCGCCCAGCCGGGCCATCCGGGGTGGTTCCGACGGGAGATGCCGCAGTAGGTCTCCCCGCCCGGGTCGTCCGGGTCCAGGGAGTAGGTGCCCTCGGACTCGAGCACGCGAGATAGGGCTCGACTGAAGGATGCGACAGGAATCTGAGTCATCTCACTCCTCCGATTCCAGCAGCTCGCGCACGCTGCTGGCGGTGTAGGGTATGTGGCGCGCGCTGCGGGCGAGACGCACAACCCGCCACGCCAGCCACAGCGCGATCAGCACGACAGCCGGCACGATCAGCAGGTCGAGAATGACCAGTGCGCCCAGGACAGCGGTCACTTGAGCAGCCCTGCCTCCCGCAGGGCCTCCATTGCAGGATTCCACGCGCCGCACAGCTCTTCGTCCTCGGAGAGCATCTTGTCTTCCCATTCGACCATTTTCAGACACTCTCGCAGATCCACATAGAGCAGACTGGCCTTCTGCAGAGCGCGCAGACGCTTCACAGTGCCGGGCCTGGTGTTGCTGTCCACGACATACTTGCGGATCACCTCCCATGCGGTCACTGGTCTTCCTCCTTGCCCTGAGCGGCCTGCCAGGCCATGAGGCAGGCCGAGTACTTCGCGTCCCACTGCTCAGTGTCTCGCCAAAGCTTCTCTGCCTCCCAAGAAGCTGCCTGGAGTTTCTCGAACTCGGCCTTCAGATCCCAAGCCACCTTTTGGCTCGGGCGCTTCCCGCACTGCTCGCGAAACCACGTTTTGAACATCATGCGGATTTCTCCTTGAGGTATCTCCTGCGGTACGCCTGGCACCGCTTCTGCCAGCCATCCCATGGATCCTTGCCTCTCCGCCCGACGGGGCAGACCCACACCGTGATTGGTCGGGTGGTGACTTTACCGATCTCAGCCAAGCGTCTCCAGGCGCCACACTCGTAGCACCACTCGATATAGGTACCGGTGTGCGGTACGAACAACCACGTATGGGCGTGCCTACAGCGCGTCGTCACTGGTCGCCCCCACTATGTCCAAGATCCTCTGGGTTACTTGTGCGACCGCCTCATAGCATCGGAGGCGATCTTCCAGGGTCGCGATAGTCTCTGCCGTGGTGGCTACCTCGCCAGGCCCAGTCGCGGTGCAGCGAAAAGAAAGGCCGTACTCCCCTGTATCCGAGCGCCACAGCGCCCCATAGCTGTCGTCAAAGCCATCCCAGAGCACCGTGAAGGTTTGCAACTTGGTCCAGGTCATGCCCGCCTCCAGACGCCGCACGGCCAATGCCACTTGTCCGGGGCGCTGGGGCGTAGGAGGAACTCCCGCCCGCACTCGCCGCAGGCCATCCACGTCGAGATCATCTCAGCGCCCTTGTAATCTATGGCCTTCCACTTCCACTTGTGCTTGTACCCGCACTTCGGGCAGGTCCAGCGGATCTTCAACTTGCGGGACATGTGACCTCCTCGTAGCACATGATGTCTTGCAGCGACCTCTCCAGTGCAATGTCTTCGTCGCACACCCCCGCCCACGATGGGTTGTTGACGGCGGCCACAGCCGCATTCAGCACGGCCAGCAGCTTCGCGGCGTTCTCCTCGTTGCGGACCGTGCCGACATGGAGATGGATCAGATACCACTCACCCACGGCTATCGCCTTGGCGTAGCCGTGGTCGTCCCGCACAAGCGAAAATGGTCGAATCATGGGTTGCCTCCTCCCCCTAGGTGTCCAGGAACGTCATTAGCACGGGCGCGCTGCCAGCGTAGAGCTGCCAGACCTGCTCGTAGAGCGCCAGTCCTTCCGGCGTTAGATCGCCCGTTGTGGCCTGCCAGTAGCCGCCCGCCTCCTCGCTCCACAGCGCCGCGCCGCAGGAGCCCAGGTAGAGCAGCCCCGATACGTGGTCTCCCTCCATCCAGAAAATGCGATTCTTCTCAGCCGCCTTATCGAAATCGCTCTCCGCGGCGAATCCCACCTTCGCCCCTCGCAGGGCGCCGCCGAGGGGGAGGTCTCCATAGGCGAAGGATCCAACGCCGGGGAGGCAGATGGCCGGCTGATCGTAGCATATCAAGTAGACGGCCATCCCTCCCTCGCCGGAATCGACGTAGCGGGGATCGTTGAGCGGCCATGCGACCAGGCCGTCCGTGATGTTGGTACGGCGATGCTGTGACTTCATGTCGTCTCCTCGAACAGCGTGCCCTTTTGCCGCTGTTTTTTGACCTCCGCCAACACGTGCCGGCGGATCTCCGCACCCACGACGTCCTGCACCACTTCTCACAGCGCCAGACGTGCCACCTGCATCACCTGCTCGCGCACGTCCAGAGTCGCAATGTACTCGCGCACCTGCCGGCGCACGGCCTCGTACCCAGGGGTGACTTGCTCGTGGCCGTACTGCGGCGCGCGGAACATGTCGGCAAACCCTCGGCGAACGGCCTCGACCACGACGGCCTCGTCGAGCTTGACGGTGATCTCCATTGCTACCTCCAGTGTTGCGGGACCAGGCGGCCCCAGGTCCACAGCCAACGCTTGATGACGACGCCCTCCGCCGCGAACGCCGCCAGTGCGGCCCACCGCTGCCAACCCGGGAGCGGCCAGCAGACGGCGAGCACGGCGGCTACCTGGATCGGGAGGGCCGAGAGGAGCGACAACACGTGCCACCGGTCCGTCAGCAGGAGAAGGTTCAGCCGACTGTGAAAAGCCGCATAGGATGGGCGGAACCATACAGGTCTGCTCAGCCATAGCGTCACGCGGGCTTGCCAGAGGTGCGGGGTCAAGTCGTCACGCCAGATGAGGGTGAGGTATGATGCCGCGGCGGCAGCGAGGGAGAGCAAGGCCCAAGGCGCTAGCCCCCGCGCTCCCGTTATCCATTGCAGGCCGCAGATGGCGACGAGGTGCAGGACAAAGAGCACGGGGTCACAGCGCCATCGGCCGTGCCATCCAATGCGACACGCCTCCATGCCGGCGATCAGGCCGGCGACGAGTAACAGGCGGATCATGTCTCCACCTCGTAGCCCGCCGCCATCAGGGCGGCGCGTAGGGGTGCGAACCGATTCCGGTTTGCACGTACTGCCTCGGCCGAAGCGGGATGGAAAAAGGAGTAGGTGCACTTCGGGGCACACTCCCACATCTCTTGACATCCGGGGCAGGTGTCTACCCAGCAGGTCTTTGCCGCCGCTTCTGCCACGGCCAACAACTGGCGGTATCGCCTGGTCAACATCTCTTCTATGCCGCTCACTTGCTCCCTCCTTCCGGCGTCTTGGTCTAACGGCGTGGCATCGCTGTCCTCCTTCAGGGCGGCCTCCAGGCAGTCCGCCGCACTCTCCAGCCCGTCGGCGTGTCCGTCCCAATCGTTCTCGCGGAGCAACCGGACCTGGTGCGGGGCCTCCTCGCACATCGCCCGCGCCGCCTTGCGCAGCTTGCGGTGCTGGGCCTCCCAGGAGTCGAGGACTTCGCTCGCGGCATCCCCGCAGGGCGAGCCAATGCCGACGGCCCAGGCATCGAGGATCGCCATCACCTCCTTGCTCAGGCTTGGCGCTGCGGGAGAGGAGGCTTCCCGGTCACCTGCGCCCGCTGGGCTCGCCGGGGCTCCGGGCTCTTGAGCGGTGCCAGTGCTGCAGCCGCCTTCGCCCTTGCTCTCCTCCTCCCCCTTGTTTCGCCTGGACGCGGCCCCGGCCATGTAGGCTGCCGTCAGGTCATCCTCCGGCACCGGGGTATGCTTCTCGCGCAGGGCTCTCCAGTACCGGTCGCGCGCAGCCATGAGCCGTCCCCGCTCGGCGCTCCACCGTCCACGCTCGACGTTCACGCCCTGCAACTCTCTTCGGAGGAGGGCGACTTCCGCCTCCGCTCGCTCGCGCTCGATGAGCTGGTCCTGCTCTTGTTGCAGCGCTCTCCTCTCGCCATCCTCGGCTTGCTTCCATAGTACCTTGACGCGCTCAAGTTCATCGAGGGACGCCGCGGCCAACTCCTCGTGGAAGTTGCCCGGCTCCTGGTCATACGGTTCCCCGGTGATGGCATGGCGAGGGATCTCCTGCGAGAGGCCGTCATACTTGGCTTCGCAGGGGGACGTCGAGACTAGCCCCTCATCCCACTCCCATTTTTCATCCGCCACATCCGTCTCGGTTGCTTTGGCCTGCGGCTCCTCCGGGTGCGGATTGCACCGCTCCGGGATGATGTGCCCGGAGAGGATTCCGAGCCGCCGCTCGTGCTCAGCCAGCAGCTCGGCCACGGCTTGCTTAAATGGGTGACCTGGACCCCAAATAGTGGCGTCAACAATCCTTTGCACCGTTTTTGCGTCCATGCTATTCCTCCTCGGTTGGGAACCAGTGCAGCAGGCGGGTTGCTTGCCACTGACGCTCGGCGTCCCAGGCGCCAGCCCCGGCGGCGTCCCGGGCGGCTTGGGCGGCCCCAGCGGCCCCGGCGTCCCAGACGGCCCAGGCGGCCCCGGCGTCCCAGACGGACCCAGCGGCTTCCCCGACGGTGGTCCGGGCTGCGGCAAGGTCGTCCACGTCCGCCCGCCCATCGGCATACTCCCGGGCGATATGGATGGCCAGCAGAGGCGTCAGACCATCGTCCTCAGGATCGGTCGTGTGCATGGTCATCTGCCCTCGCGGGCCTCCTCTTCTAGCATCTCAGCGCAGAACAGCAGGGCGAAGATGCGTGGCTCGGCATCGTCGAGTTCCCACCAATACACCCCACTTTGTATGAAACATGGACGGAACATCCGGACCAGCATCTCAGAGGCCGGAATATAGGATTCGTGGGCGAGGTATCTCAAAAGGGCTCTGCAACAGCTTCGATTCTTTCCGTCGTGGATGGAGATGGCTGCCTTGCGGCACAGCTCAGCGGGTGTCATGGTTTCTCGTCCTCTTCTGCGGGCGGACCCACCAGCGCCCACAGGGACAGGTCAGTGATCTCAGCGTAGGTCAGGCCCACGTCACAACTCCAGAGGTCACAGCGAAACTCCTCCAGACCGACCAGCTCCAGGATGCAGTCGAGCTGGGCAGCGACATCAAAGTAGTCCATCACTTCTCCTTTGCCGGCGAGATGCTGCCATTCTTGAGAAGGCTGTCTACCATCCAGTCGTACCCGCAGAACCCCCGCGAGGTGCGGCGCAGGCGCCTGGCGTCGTTGGCCGACACTTCTCGGACTGTTACCGTAGCGCGCCACCCATCGGGCCAGGAGTAGGGATAGGGTTGTTGGCTGAGGAGCGCTGCAGCCCGCTCGCGTTCCGGCCATCTGATAGCACGTAGGAGCACGTAGGGGGCGCCGTCACCAGACCACGCGCCGTTCCAAGAGGAGCGACCTGGCATTGTGAGGGTGAACGCGAGCATCATGGCGTGGTCTCCAGCAGAGCCCGCAATTCCTCCATGGCTAGTCTGGCGCTGGCCGTGGCCTCCTCCAGCAGTGCGCCGGGAGCCAAGCAGGCTCGGATGTTTTCCTCTTCGTGGCTGTCCCCATCGCCGGAATCGTTCCATTCGATGGAACGGCAGGCGTCTGCCACCTTCAGAAGGTGTTGTCGGAAGGCCCGACGCAGCAGGGTGTGCTCGGCGAAGGTGGCGTTCTCGATCTTGCCGTAGAGATAGTCCATGCTACCGCCACTCATGATGGTCACTTCTCCTCTGCCGGTGCATCCGGCTTCTCAGTGCGGATCTGCGCGGCGAGAGCCAGGGCGGCGATGTCCCTCATGTTATCGATGGTGTTTGCTGCGTGTGTCAGGGGATCGTGGCTAAAGGCGCCCTCGCCGCGCGTTATCTCATGTAGAGCCGCCGCCAGCAGGTCGCGCTCGCGGCGGACCTCCTGTAGTAGGGCCTCCGGGGCGCGCTCGTTGGCCGTGTGGATCTCGGCCAGGGCGCTGCGCACCTGCACCACGAGCGCGTCCAGGTCGTCGGCGTTGCCGGTGGGCAGGCCGACCTGGTGACAGAGTTCGAGGGCGCCTTCGAGGTTCAGGCGCTCCACGAGGGGCTCCAGCCGTATCCTGTCTTCCGCGTTCACGGCTTGTCTCCCTTCAGGGCTCGGCAGCGGATAGCTGCCGTATTCCACTCAGCCAACTCGAAGTTTTGGGCCGCTTCCTCCAGTGCCTCGTCCCGCACGCTGGCCCGCCAGTCCAGAAGTTCGCCCCCGACTGGCATAGACGACTGCAACGCATCCGCGATTGCCGCGAGTCGATCCCGGGCGGCAGCCAACTCGCGTTTGTACTGCGCGGCCGGGGCGTTCTCAGCCCAGGTCTGCTGGAGGTCTCGCAGACTCGTCCAGACAACACTGAGTTCGTCGCGGGCACAGGCCAGCTCGTGCTCGGCCTTTTCGGCGCGCTCGATCAGATAGGCGTTGTTCTGCAACCGCACCTGCTCCAGGCCCTGCAGCTCGAAGGCCAGATTGTCGGCCCGGTCCAGCGCTGCCAGAACGGTTCCGCAGAGAGCCTCGACCGTCTCTGGTGCCGCTGGGTTATCCACGTTCACAAAGCGGTCGATGTCCTCGACCTCCTGTCTGCTCAGTTCAGCCACGGCTGGCCATCCTTTCCTGGTGTGCGGGCCGCCCGGCTCCACGGTCCCCGTGCCGTGCTGCCGGCCGCTCCCCACGGCGGCGCCGCCGTGGGGCCCTTGGTATTACGGTGCCAGGCGGTAGTCGCAGGCCCGGCAGCCGGGGCGACGCCCGCGCATGGGCCGACGCTCGATGTGGCAACACATACTGCGGAGTTGGCGCAGGCGGGCGCTGATGGTCGTCTCCGAGGCGGCCAGGCGCCAGCAGCGCCAGAGTTCGTCGTGGATCTGGTGCAGGGGCCGCCAGGCGTGATCGGCCATCAGAGTGTGGACGGCCTCCAACGCGGTGGTTGGGGTGCTCTTCACGGCGTCCATCTGACTTCGCTCCCATCGTCGAGGGTGATGCGATCTCCGGCCCGACACATCGCCGCCTGCGCTTCGGTGATGCCCCACGGCGGCTGTCCCCCGGCCGGATCGGCGCTCCACAGGCCACCGTCCGGGAAGCGGCGGAGGTAGCCGCGCGGGCTGTTGTTGCTGGGCGCCTTGCGCCCTTGGTGTCGGTGCCTGATGCTGCGGGCGGGGATCATGGCACTTACTCCACGTCGATGAGGAACTTGTCTTCGTCCCGCACCAACTCGACCCCCTCGGGCAGATCGCCGGTTGCTTTCACCTGGGCCTTGATTTTGGCCTTGTCCGGCTCTTTCCGCACCCGGACGAAGCCCGCGTTCTCCGGGTCGGCGCAGAAGGCCTCCGGGTCGGCGATCTCTACCCGCTCGGGCTGCCGGCGCCAGGAGAGGGTGCCGTTGGGGCTGGTGCGGCGGGCCCGGCCGGTGGCCGAAGAGAAGTGCCGCAGGACCATCTCCAGGTACTCGAGGGGGCGCTGGGCGATCTTCAGGTGGCGCTCTTCCCAGGCAGCTACCCGCTCCCTCTCGGCCTGGGCGGCATCCTTTACCCGCTGGGCCTCCTGGCGGTAGTGGCGGACGGCGCGCAGGTAGCGCTCGATGGTGGCCTCGTCCTGTACCTCCTGGGCGTCTGGCAGTCCCTCGGGGCCTTCCAGCTCGGCGGCGATTTCGATATTGGCCAGCTCTTCCGGCTCGATGAGGGCGAGGTGAGGCTCAGGCTTCGGGGCTACGGTCATGGGGTCTCCTCTCAGAAAGTTAGGTCGTCAGGGTGGTCAGTCTGTCCGGGAACGCCGCCATCTCCCTGGACCACCTGGACACTGGCCTCGGCGTCCAGGGCCTCGACCAGCGCCTTCATGCCGCCGATATCGTCGCGTTGGATCTGATTGGCATGGGCCACTTCAAACGTTCCCAACACCCCGTAGTACCGTTCCTCGCCCAGAGTGGCCTTGAGCGCCGAGCAGCGGCGCAGGAAACGCTGCCAGGCGGGGGCCTGGCGCCCTGATGGCTTCTCGATAGCAGGATCGGCCATGACGGCAGACGCCTCGGCGGCAGCCTGTGGCGGCCGCTGTTCGACGATCGACCCGGGGGGGGCGTTGTCCGCCTGGGCCATCTCCTCGTGGGTGTACAGGCCCGACAACTCCGCAGGAAACGCTTTGCGCAGCGCCAGCGCCTCGGCGCATTTGGCCAGCATTAGGTACGGCATCTGTGCCCACATGCGCGTCGGGCCCCCGTCCTTCTTCGTCTGCCGGTACTCTCTCCAGCGGGCGCAGGCCGTGAAGGGACGAGCCTGCCCGCCGACGAGTTTATGCACCGTGACGCTCGCCCATGTGGGCACTGTGATGAGGCCGTCCTCCACATCCGGGCCATAGATCGCCTCGTCGTTGCCGGCGTAGCGCTCGGTGCGGTCAGCGATGAGGCGGTATCCGTCGATGCCGGTCTGGATTGACATTGTCTCGCGGCGGGCCTGGGAGTCCCACCGTTTGACCGCGTGGATCTGTCGCGCGAACGGGTCCAGCCCGCTGCGCTGGGCCACGTGCAAGAATAGACGAAACTCGTCGTCGCTGCTCCCGTGACAGATGGTGCGCTTGAGCAGATCCACCTGGTCTGCGGTGTAGACGATAGGTATAGTCGTTGGAGAAGTCGGGGTCATGGTCATGGGGTCATCCTCCAATCAGGGCCGGTACGATCCGGCCCAGCAGGTAGGCGGTAGCGATGATGGCGAGCAGCACCGCGAGGCGGTGCCACGGGTCAGGACGGGTCAGGCGCATGGGTCCTCCATGGTCCAGGGGCAACGAAAGCGCGGTCGTCGCCGGTGGCCTGCCAGTAGGTGAGGCGGTTCGCGAGGTCGAGCAAGCGCCTGCACTCCTCTACGGTGTCGCCCCAGCGCCCACGCAGGCCGGATGGACGCGGATCAGCGCGGATCACGGCTCTTCTCACGGCTCTTCTTCCAGGTGTGACCACAGCGCATCTCGCAGGGCCAGTAGGTCGGTAGCGCAGTCGGCGGCCACTTCAGCCGCATCCTTTACGGGCCACTGCTCGCGACTCAGCAGGGCGCCGAGAGCGGCAGCCGCGAAGCGGTCCCACGCCTCAAGTCGAGTCGGTGTCATCACTCGCGTTCCGGGACCTGGCCGGGCCCCTGCTCGTCGGCCGCCGCGTCGATGGCCAAAAACAGCGGCATTGTCACCCACTGTCGTTTCCAGTCCGGCGGTACGCCGCGCCGGACCTGCACAGTGCCATGCTGGAGCAGGTCGGTCCCGTCGGGGCCATCCGCGCCGCCCTGCCCGATCTCGCCCCCCTCCGTCGCCTCCCAGCGCAGATAGCGCGGGGTGAACTCCGACGGGTCGCCCGGGTCGGAGTACAGGGGCGAGTCGGGGTTGCTACAGGCCGGCGCGGGCCGGCCGGGCGTGTACTTGCCCTCGATCTCCACGTCCCAAAGCCTCCCCCTCCAAGTCACATCTGAGAGGGAGATGGTGATGTCGTAGCTTCTCATCGTTCACACCATTTCTCCGGCGCGGGCGCCGGCGGTGAGACCGACGCTCCGGCACCAGCGCCGGTACGAGAGGTCGGTCTCGGGGTCCAATCCCAGCAGCTCGGCGTAGGGCCACATATCCCCCTCCAGGAATCGTGCCGCCTGTAGCCGGGCGGTCTGTAGGCACCGGGCAGGCCCGGGGATGTTTCCCCTCCGGGGCGCCAGGTAGGTAGAGATCGCATTGCGGATCACGGCAGCGGCCAATGCCTTCCAGCCGTCCCCGCGGGGCCGGGTGCTCGGCGTGGGGACGGAATTGCGGGGGCTCACCTGCCCCCACCAAAGCCGGATGCCGTAGCGGCGCGCTGCCCGACTGATCGACATGGGATGCACGCCGAGGGCGGCGGCAGCCGTTGCCCGGTTGGGGTAGCGGCCCGTCACGCCGGCGATGATCTCTCTGGTTAATCGGAATGCCATGGTCATAAGTATAGCACCTGTGTTATACCATGTCAAGGATACATCTTGACGTATCCGCAGCACCCTTGTTATACTATCTGCATGTTGGACCTGCGGAACATCGAAACGCACCGACGGCGGCAGGGGTACGCGAATCAGACGGCCCTGGCCCGGGCGGCCGGGTTGCATCCGGTTCACTGGGCCGCCATTCGGGCCGGGCGAGTCCGTGAGCCGACTCTGACGACCTGCCGCAAACTGGCCCGCGCCCTCGGGGCGAGCCTGGAGAGCATCCTACGATAGCCGGGCCGAGAGGCGAGAATACCCCCCGGGGTCGGTAGCTGTTCAGGCTGTGCTCTCTCTGTGCTGGTGAGCTCGCTGCCGCTCCCGCCGGCGGGCGTGGCGCTCGCGGGCCAGCACGTGGCGCACGCCGGGCGGGAGTTTGCCGCCCTTGGCCAGGGCCGCCAGCACGCGAGCGGTCTGCTTCATATGTCTCTCTGTTGTCTCGTTGTGCCGCACAGGGGCTATGGTGCGATGATACTCGCGGGGATCTGGTCAGCGCGACCGCGCCAGGAGCCTGCCGACCAACGGAAACCCGCGCCTCGGAGCGCCTCGAGTACGCCGCCGTCCGGCTTCTCGGCGAAAGTCACGCGGCAGTAAGTGGGATCTTCTCCCCAGGGGCTGACGGTGACGCCGCCGGGGGCTTCTTCAGCCTCGGCGCGTCTCGCCTGCTGGGCCTTCACCTCTTCAAGGCGTTGCCGGTTGCGCCGGATCTCGGCGCCGAGGTTGGTCAACTGGTAGTCCTCATACGGTTTCGTACCCGCCGTGCTTGGCGTCGGCGGCTCTGTCGCCTTCGCGTCGGCGAGGAAGATGCACACCATCTCCCCGCCGGCGATCAGGGCAGCGCGCACCCGATGCGAGCCCTCGACGACGTAGGTAGCCCTGCGATCCTTGTGCAGGTTCGAGTACTCGGCCTTCCCCATCTCGATCTGCCGGAGTCGCAGGTCGTTGGTGCCGTGGAAGCGGTTGAAAGCGACGATGCCCGGCGCCCGGTAGTTGCACAGCGGCAGCTTGACGGCGTCGGCGTTGGCTTTTTTCATGGTGTCGCGCTTCGCCTCCAGCTCGCGGAGGCGCGCTTCAAGGGCCTCGATGGCGTCGTCGTCGTCGGAGAAAATGGAGCGGTCGAGTTGGCGGGCGAGCCCGCTGGCCTTCTCGGCGTGGTGCGCGGCCAGGTGCATGGCCTCGACCCCGGCGCTCATGTGCCCGTCGATGCGCTCCCGGTCGCGCCGGGCGCGCCGCTCGCTGTGGTGGCCTACGAGGATGGGCTGGCCCATCGGGATGTTGTCGGCGATGGCCTCGGCAGCATGGATCCGATCAGCGCTGCGGGCCCGAGCTTTGTTGGCCCACTCCTCCCGGCGCTCCAGTTTGGTTTCGAGTCGTTCCCGCCTAGTCATGTCTGCCTCCTGTTGTGGGTGGACGCCGGCCGGCTCCCGCCGACCCCCTCTCCCCGAGGGCCCGGGCCCAGGGAGGGGCCCGGCGCACGAATCACCCGGCGGCCGCCACCTGACATACTCGCACCACGCGCGGGTCCGTGCCCCATCGGCGCAGCAGGATCCCGGCCGGCACGCCACGCGCCGCGCGGGCGGGCCTGACTCGGCCCCGCAGCCACTCGGCGACACCAGGGGCGCAGTAGCCGGCAGTGAGCGCGTGGGCAGTCGTCACCAGCGCGCGCGGGTCCACGGTGGCTACCGTCGTCCGGATCTGATCACGTTGGGCGCGCCAGGCGCCGAGCGCCTGCTGTACGGCGGCCCGCCGGCGATCGCCAGCCGTCTCGCCAGCGCAGAGGACCGCGTGGTACGCGGAGAGCCCGCGGGTCGCGAGATACTCGCCCTGGTGGCCGACCCGCCAGTGCAGGCGCACGCCATGTACGGCGACGGGCGGAGCCACGAGCCAGCGGACCCCATCGCGAGTGTCGATACGAGCGATGTAGGCCCTCCGGGCCGGGGATACATAGACCCCGTACCCCTCCGGCGGTATTCCAGGTACCGCCACATCCGGGCCGCCGTCCAATTCGATCAGGCTCCGATCCGGGCGGTAGATCGCCCGGAGGGTGGTCTGATAGGTCGCTCGGGTGTAGTTTTTCGGGCGACCGTTTTTCCACGTCGTCTCCCCCGCCTCCTCCCTGACCCCCTCACACTCTCCCAGGGAGACGGCCCAATCCAGGCCCCGGCGCTCGGCGACGGGCAGCCCCCAGGCCCGCGCCGCATCATGCCACTCGTCGCGCGAGCCGATCATCCGCGGCACGACGGGGGGGTCGAGGAGCTGTGCCCGGGGGCTGATCTCGCGCACCACGGCCGCAGCGGCGTGCCACTCCGAGGGGAGCATCGTCGCCATGGCCCGCCGCTGGGCCCCGAGCCAGGCCCGGCGGTATCGCAGGTCAGCGGCAGCGCGACGCCGGGCCCGCTCGTCGGGCGGATATTCGGGGCGCTGGGGCCGGGGCTCGACCGTCGCGCACGGCACGGCGTGCCGCAGTCCGGCCGGCGTCCGGCGCCAGGCGCAGAGCGCGGCCAGGTCGTCCCGCCGCGCCGGACACCACACCGCAGCGTCTGCCGCGGCACGGAATCTCAGGTACGATGGATGCTGTCGCGTCGATCGTTTCATGACCGATCTCCTGTCTGTGGGTGGTGCTCCCTCGCCAGCGGCCGTTGCCGCCTGGGGACCGATACTGTATGCCGGGGCCCCGCCCCGGCCGGCTCCCGCCGACCCCCCCTCCCTCTACGAGGACCCGGGCCCCGCCCCCAGGGTCGCCGCAATCTCCACCGCCGCAGTGCCCAGGTCGAGCACCCGGTCCCCGTAGCGGTCCCGGGTGTCAACCTCGTGGAGGGCCGGCACCATTTGCCACCCTGCCACTGGCCCCGCCCGCGTGCTGTCGTCGTCGTGTCCATGCCTATAGTATAGCAATTCCGCGCCAGGAACGCAAGTGTTTTTTACGTCTCTGCGTAAAAATACTCGGCCGGGAGCTAAGTATCTGTGGAATAAGGAGTTAGAGCGACTTGGACGGTGGACGACGGACTGGGCGGTGGAAGGCAGCTTGCGCAGATCCGGGGCCCTGCAGTATATTGAGGCCCATGAGACTGCGACTACAGGAGGTGCTGGCAGCCACGGGAGTGTCTCGGCGCGAGCTCGCGCAGCGGATGGGCCGGACGCACCAGCACATCAGCTACATCCTCAAGCATAGGCGATGCAATTTTGCTACCGTGTCTGCGCTGGCGCTAGCGCTCGGGATCCCCGAGCAGGAGCTGATCCAGTACCAGTCGCCCAGCCGGACGGTGCACGATCTCCGGCCACACGAGCCGGAGCGGCCAGCACCCGTACCCGGAGGAGGGCGCTGGTACCTGGCCTGGGAGCCGGTGCCCGGCCAAAATGACCCATCCGCAGAGGCGCCCGCCGACACCACAGACCCGGGAGGGACGGCATGACTGCGGATCATCCGACGATAGATCCAGTTTTTCAAGCCCTGTGTCCGCCGTTGCTGCCGGAGGAGGTGGCGCTGCTGGAAACTGATTTGCTGGAATATGGATGTCGCGACGCCCTGGCGGTGTGGGACGCTGCATATGATAGCGAGGAACAAGTGGGCGGTCGCCTGCTTGTGCTCGACGGCCACAACCGCCTCCGCATCTGCCAGGAGCACGGCATCCCGTACGAGACCGTCGAGATCGAGCTCGACGATCGGCCGGCGGCCCGGATCTGGATTCGCAACAACCAACTCGGGCGCCGCAATCTAACGCCGGCCTGGCGTATCGAGCTGCAACTCGGCAACAAGGCCGACTGGGCCGAGATCGGCCAGGAGCGGCAGGCACACGGCCAGACGGCGCCAGGGAAGACGCTTTTGTCATTTGGTGACAAAAGCGTTGAGCCCCACAACACCCGCGCCGAGATCGCCCGGGCCGCCGGGGTGTCCACAGGCCTGGTGGCGGAGGCCGAGGTGATCCGGCGAGACGCCCCGGAGTTGTGGGAGAGGGCCAAGGCAGGCGAGGAGACGATAGGGGGAGCCTACCGGAAGGTGCGCCAGAAGAGCAAACGGCGGGACCTGGAGCAGAAGCGCCAGGATATCGCTGCTCAACTCCGCCAATCGCCGGAGGCCCCGCTGGTGGAGCTGGCCGACTTCCGCGACTGGCTTCCCAGGCAGCCGTCTTGTGATCTGGTGCTGACGGATCCTCCCTACTCCACCGACGTGGATGATATCGGGGCCTTCGCGGCGGAGTGGCTGCCGATGGCTCTGGGGCGGCTTTTGCCTACGGGCCGCGCCTACATCTTCATCGGGGCCTATCCAGCGGAATTGCTGGCGTACCTGAGCGTCGCCCTTCCAGAGCAGGTGCTCGTCTGGACCTACCGCAACACCCTGGGTCCCAAGCCTGCCCTTAACTATGTGCGCAACCTGCAATTCATCCTCTACTACCGCATGCCGCAGGCTCCTCCGCTCGACTGTCCGCTCCTGATGGAGCAGATTGCCGTACAGGACTTCAATCATCCGGCGCGCTCGGCTGACCGGTTACATCAGTGGCAGAAGCCGGATCAGCTTGCTGAGCAGTTTGTGCGGCATGCCACCAAGCCGGGCGATCTCGTGCTCGATCCCTTCTGTTGCACCGGCACTTTCCCTCTCGCCGCTGCTCGTCTGGGACGAGTAGGGCGGGGATGCGACAACGATTCGGCGAGCACGGAGATTGCCTGGTCCAGAGGATGCCGGCGTGGATAGCGAGGTGGCCCGGCGGATGGCTTGGTCCAGCAGGCTGTTCGAGACACGGGTGTGGCCTATGTGCCGGAAGTCCTTGGGAGGCGGAGAACTGATGCGGATGGAGGGACGGCCGGACACGCAATTGGCCAAAGAGCTGGACATGCGAGCCGGGATCGACGGCTGGCATTTGCACAGCGATGGCATGCGCGGCATAGCCTCTCGGGTGCAGATTGGCCACGACTGGCGCACTTTCACGATCAGGATGTCCCGCGAATCTGGAGTGGCTACGGAGTATGAAAAACGGCAGCGATCATTGGCTGATGGTCGGGGATGGATCTGCCCTGCGGTGACCATCCAGGCCTATGCAGCGACGGAAGACGGGCCAGTGTTGTCCGTCGGCATTGCTCGCACCGCAGATGTGATCGCCTACATAGCTGCGGGCCTGCACACTCTCAATAGGGTGGCAGATGCCATCTTCGCAGTGTGCCCTTGGGGTGCCATGCGGAACGCTGGATATCACGTCAAGATCGTGACTGGCGAACAAGCGGCGCCGGCTCCACCCCCTCCCGCAGCGCCCGTCCCTGCTGTTGCTCCCCAGCCGCCGCGTTTCGTGCATCCGCTCAGCACCGGCAACGATGAAATGCCTTTCTGAGGCAGGCGCATGGTACCGTGACTGGTCCCCTGTACGTTATGGTGGTGACTGGCGTAGGCGTGGAGGCGTAGCTTGACAGCCTTGGCACCATGCCCTATTTTGGGCACTATGGACGCTGATAGGATCAGGGCTATCCGCCATTGCTACGGGCTGAGCCAGGAGCGCTTTGCCTTCTTGCTGGGCGTCAGTCGCAACTCCGTCATCCGGTGGGAATCTGGTGTGGCTCCTCCGCACAGCCTGTCGGTGCGGCGCCAGCTCATGCGCTTGGAATCACGGGCTGCGTCTGCGTCGAAACTCGCCGCGGCGGGAGAGTAGCTGTGGGACGCTTGACAGCCTTGAAAGGATTACCTACTGTGGGGCTATCTGACCAGGAGGATAGCCCTATGAGCCCCGCTGAAATCAAGGCGCTGCGCGGCCGCTACAAAGAGAGCCAAGAGGCGTTTGCGCGGCGCGTGGGAGTCACGCGAAACACTATCTGGACGTGGGAGGCGGGGGCGAAGACGCCTACGGGACCGGCCGTCCGGCTGATGCACTTCCTCGCCCGGGAAATCGCGGGGGACGAGCGCGGCGCTTGACATGATGCCGACGTAGGCGTAGATTGGCGTCCTCATCGGAGCCATGCTATGGATCGACACAGAATCCGCGCCTTGCGTGAACAGTATGGAGAATCCCAGCAGCGGTTTGCCGCTCGGCTGGGGGTCGCCCTGAGTACGTTGCAGAAGTGGGAGGGCGGACAGAACCGCCCCCGGAACTTGCTGATTCTCAACCGCTTGGCCCGGGTCGAGCGCAACGCCCCAGAGCCGGCGTCCGTCGCAGTGGACGTGGAGGCGTAGCTAATGTCGCGTTACGCTCGGATCAACTCCAGCCTGTGGCTGTCGTCGAGAAAATGGCGCCAGGTGCAGGACGATGCGGCTCGGCTGCTGTATTTCTACCTGCACACCTGCCCCCATTCCCGTGGTACCGGATGCTACGTCCTGCCGCTGCCGTATGCGATGGCCGACCTGGGATGGCCGAAAGACAAGGTTTCGACAGCGCTGACGGCGCTATCGGACTGCGGCCTGATCGTGTGGGACGAAACGGAGCATATCGTCTACTGCACGGGAGCTGCCCGACAAGACCCACCCAGGAACCCGTCGCAGGCTCAAGGCCACATATCCGATCTCGATTCCATTCCAGACTGCTTGCCCAAGCTCCTGTGTCAACAGGAGCTTGTGGCAGTCCTCTCCGAGAATCCCAAGATCGCAATAGCCTGTCGAGAGGGTATCGAGAGGGTATCGAGACTATGTAGGGACAGTCTCTACACAGTCTCTACACAGTCCGCAGAGAGTGTAGACACTGTGCTATCACAGTGTGGAGACCTCTCTGGGTCTGGGTCTGGGTCTGGGTCTGGTGTTGTTGCAGTACCCGTCTCTTTGACCACCGCACTAGGCGCCGAGCTGAAACAACTCGGCGCTGTCGGTATCCCGTTTCTGGAGTTCCCAACAGTGGGCACAAACGGCTCGACCTGGACCCTCACCCAAGCGCAGGTAGACCAGTGGGCTACCCTCTTCCCCTCCCTCGACGTAGCTCAGCAATGCCGTCACGCTCTGGCGTGGATCGAGACCAACGCCAGCAAGCGAAAGACCAGTCGAGGCATGGCGCGCTTCCTCGCCGGATGGCTCACCCGGGCCACCGATAGACCGTCCACGTCCCGGGCTGACGATCTCTCCGGCCTCGAGGCCCTGCGCCAGGAGACCGCCGACCGGTGATCCGTCCATACCCCCCAGCATGGCCCTGGAATGGCAGGAAACGGCCCAAGGCGGGCCGATCTAGGCCCAGCCTATGTATTGCTACCAAAGACTGCCGTCGTCGATTCTTGACCTATTATAGGGCCACCGCGAGGCATCAAGGGAAGCTTCCTCACCGATGACCGCCCCGTCCCCAGCCCCTCCTCACTCCGTGCCCATGGAGCGCGCCGTCCTCTCCGCGATGCTGTTCTCCGCCCCCGCTATCGCTGCTGTCCGGCTGATCCTCCGGCCCGACGACTGCTACGTCGAGGCCCACCGCCTCATCCTCGCGGCGATCTACGACACCTACGACGCCGAGGGCGCCCTCGACTCCCACCTGCTGCGCGAGTGCCTCGTGGGACGCGGACAGTGGGCCCAGGTGGGCGGGGACGTGTACCTGGCCGGGATCCTCGCCGAGGTAGGCACGTCGGCCAACGCGGAGCGCCACGCCCGCATCGTCCGGGACCACGCCATCGCCCGCCAGGGCATCGGCATGGCCGACCGCCTGTCTACCGCCCTCTACGCCGGAGACGGTGCGCCCGCCCTGTCCACCGCCCGCGAGGAGCTGCGCGCGCTCGTCGAGCAGGACATCGACGACTCGGACGAGCAGGCCTCCGCCCGGGAAGTGGTAGCCGCGGCAACCCGGGAGTACGAAGCCCGCCGTCAACTCGCCGCCGCCGGCCGTGCCTTCGCCGGCCTGGACACCGGCTTTGACGGTCTGAACGACCGCCTCAACGGACTGTGCCCCGGCGACTTGACCGTCCTGGGCGCCGATACCTCCGTCGGCAAAACCACCCTGGCCGTGCAGATCCTCCACACCGCCATCACCGCCGGCCATGCCGCCGCCTACGTGACGCAGGAAGAGCCGCCTCATCAGGTAGGCCTGCGCCTGGAGGCCGTGGACGCCTGGGCCATCGACCCGGACAAGCACCGCAAGGGACGGCTCGATGCCGATGCCATGGCCCGCATCGAGGACAGCCGCCGCCGCCTCACCCTCCTGGACTGGTGGTGCTACGGCCGCTGCCGCACCATCGACCAGATCGAGCGCCAGATGCGCGGCGGTAGGCGACACCGCCCCGTAGCCCTCTGGGTCGTCGACCACCTGCACCGCACCCACTGCCCAGGCGCCGAAAGCCGCCACCTCGAGCTGGCCGCTATCGTGAGCCGCCTCAAAGATCTGGCCCTCGAACTAGACACCTCCGTCCTGCTGCTCTCTCAACTGTCCCGCGCCAAGGATCGCCCCGACCGACGCCCGCGCCTCGACGACCTGCGCGAGAGCGGCGCCATCGAGGAGAACGCCGATAACGTCATCCTCCTCTACCGCCCCGGCCGCTACGACCACCTGCGCACCAGCGCCGCCGCCAAAGGGACCCTCGACACCCTCATGGCCGAGGCCTACGCCCTCTGCGAAAAGTGCCGCCGCGGCGCCGTCGGCAGCGTCAAACTCGTCTGGCGAAACGACGTAGCCCTGTTCGGTGAACCCGCCCACAGGACAATGTGACGATGCAATACCGCGACCCGGACATCCAGGCCGCCTACGAACAGAGCGCCGACGTGAAGGGCCGATCTAAGGGACGGCCCTTGTTCTACCCACCCAGGATAGGCGATCGTCTATCCTGGGGCGCTACAGGCGGCCCGAGTCTGAAAAAAACACACTCGTTCCACCCGGCGGAATAAAAATAGAGAAGAGTGGCGATGGATAAGGCCTCGCGACTTCACGGCACCGTCCTGGACTGCACTTGCAAGTGCGAGCTGCGCTTAGGCGTCGAGGAGATGCAGGACTTTCAGGGTGCCCTCAAGGACCTGTCGGAGGAGGGCTACGCCAAGCTCAAGGCGTCGATGCTGCGGTATGGCTTCAGTTTCCCGGAGTTCGTCTGGCACGCGCCGGATGGCTGGAAGACCCTCGACGGGCATCAGCGGCTCAGGGTGCTGCGGCAGGAGGGGTGGAGCGTGAAGGGCGGCGTACCGTGCGTGGAGATCGAGGCGACCGACGAGCGTGAGGCCAAGGAAAAGCTCCTCCTGGCAGTGTCGGCCTACGGCAAGGTCTCGGCCCAGGGGCTGTATGAGTTCGTGTCGGCGGCGGACATTGACCTGGCTGCGTTCGAGCTGCCGGACCTGCCGGGCCTCGACATGGATGCGTTCAACGCGGAGTTTTACGAGGAGCCGGCCTCCCCCGTTGGGGATACAAGCGCTGCCGGCGGCAAGGATTGGATTGACCTGGTGCTTCGAGCCCCGGCGGAGAAAGTGAGTGCCCAGCTCCTGGACGAGATTCATAAGTTCGCTCAACAGCACGATCTGTCCTTCATCACCGACGATGAGTCGCGTCCGGACCGCCGATACTGGGGAGACTGGAAGAAGGGCGAGATCGTCAAGCCGGAATGAGTAGGACGCTGCGAGTCGGCTATCGGACGTTCGGGCGAACGTCGCTGAACTACGGCATGTACCTGTGCCTGGAGCAGGCGCGCACCGTGGAGGGAGTGCGCTTGGAGTCTATGGGGCAACGCACCGCCGGCGCCTTCGATGTGCTCCTATTCTCCCTGTTCTGGTGGGAACACCTCTACGATTACGCCGCGTTCCTACGGCGCTGCGGAGTAGATCCGGCAAAGAGCCGCAAGCCATTGGTCATCATCGGCGGATTCCAGGCCTACAACTTCGTCTCCCTTGGATCGCTCTACCATTGGGCGTGCATCGGCGACGGGGAGGGCTTCTTGCCGGATGCCTTGGCGTTGGCCAGAGACGGGCAGGAGGAGATGATTGGAGAACTCTCCGGGGCGTACTGGCCGGGAAAGACAGAGATCACCCGCTGGCGGTCTGATGCCTTCTCGGCTACAGCCATGGTCGAGCCTGGGCAGAAAGCCACGCGGATTGAGATAGCCCGAGGCTGCCGATACAGGTGCGCCTTCTGTGCGCTGAGCTATCTGAAGCCATACCGAGAGGGGAGGCCGGAAGACATCAAGGCCCTGATCGCTCAGGGACCGAACAAAAATGTCGCTCTGTTTGCGCCGGAGCGATTGGCCCATTCCGGGTATGATGAGATCGAGTGTTTCACTGCTGCCGCCGGCAAGACCAACACGGCATCTGACCTGCGCTGGGATAATTTGAAGACCAGGCCAGGACACAAGGGCACGGTGCTGTTTGGCTTGGAGGGTCTCAGCGAGCGCTTGCGGCTGGCCATTGGCAAGGGTATCACCGACTCAGACTTTGTGGACGGCTGTCAAAAGCTCGTGGCCGAGTCGGAGAAGGGCAAGCGGGGGATACGGTTCTATCTCATCCTCGGGTTGCCTGGCGAGACCGAGGAGGACTACGCTGCTTGGACCGAACTCCTGCGGCGATTGAATGCGATACCAGAGGCCAATTCCATGACACTTATGCCCTTCGTCAACACCTTCCTGACGCAACCGCACACGCCACTTCAGTGGGCCGCCGCCGCTGATCCGTTCGGTGACTATACCGGCCGTTTCCAGCTGGCTTTGTGGCCGCACGGACACGACGACTCCAAGCGGTGGAGAATGACCATTGCCTTCACGCCTCGGATTTGGGGGCCGTTGAGTCGCATCAAGGCGCAACTGGCGGTCCGTGGTGACGCACGGGTCGAGGGAGTACTTCGTGACCTGGCAGCCAACCGGAAACTGACTTCCCAAACCGGCCGCCCCGGACGAGTGGGGGCGCGCCTCTTTGCGCGCTATCTGGAAAAGCACTGGGGGTACGATCTGGACTACCTTTGCGGCACCCTTGCCCCCGAGGGGCGCTATCCTTGGCAGGTGGTCGAAACCCACGTGCCCACAACGGGCCTCCGCCGCCGGTGGCAAGCCTATCAGCGACGGGTGGACATGATCGACAGGGAGTGCTATCTGGCAATCAAGTCAAGTCGTTTGCCGAGGCAGCAAGATGCCGAGAGCTAAGAAGCAGCCTGAGCGCTGCAAGCACTTAGGGCCGGACACGCAGGGCTGCCGATGCACGCGGCCTGCCGACGATACCGGCTGGTGCGGCCTGCACCGGGCGCAGCATGCGCCCAAGGGGAGGCCGGTGGATCACGGCATCTACGCGCGGCATTTCACGGATCGGGAGTTGGCCACTTTGGACGAGGCGGGCCGACTCGACGGGCTCACTCAGGAGATTGCCGTCTGTCGCGTGATGCTCGATCGCGCCTTGGCCTGCTACTACGAGTGGGCCACCGACCAGGACAAGACGGCAGGCATGGAGGTAGCCGAGATCATCCAACGCCGGGACGATTCCGGCTCCCAGCGGCGGCAGTTCGAGGAGGTCAGGCGCCGGCGGCCTGATCTGTGGCGGATCATCGACACCTTCCTGGGTCGCATCGGGCGGCTGGTCGAGCAGCAGGCCGGCCTAGAGGCGGCGGGCAAGGGGCCGGTAGACCCGCAAGACCACGCCGGCCGGATTCAGATATACCTGCATGCTCTGGACGACATCACCCACGGCCGCAGCGAGAACAGTCTGTGATGGGCATTGTGCTGCCCTACTTCCCGCGTCTCAAGGCCCATCCCAAAGGCGAGCGCTACACTGACAGCCGGGCCCGGTTCAACGCGGTATTTGCCGGCCGGCGCTCGGGCAAGACGCTCCGCCTCAAGGCCAAGGTGATCGCCGCTGCGCTGCACGGTACCGCCTTCCCGGATTCGCACTTCTTCCTTGGAGCACCCACCCGGGACCAGGCCAAGCGCATCTTCTGGGCCGACATCAAGCGGTTTGTCCCCCGGGAGTTTCAGCGGGACGTGAGCGAGTCGGAGCTGGTGGTGCGGCTGCATTGCGGCTCGGACATTCACATCATCGGGCTCGACAAGCCGGAGCGCATGGAGGGCTCACCATGGGACGGGGGCGGGATCACCGAGTTCGCCAACATCAGGCCCCTGGCCTGGGAGCAGAACATCCGTCCGGCGCTGGCTGACCGCGGCGGCTGGTGCGACCTGGAGGGAGTGCCGGAAGGCCGCAACCACGCCTACTCTATCGCCCAGGCAGCGCAGCGCGAGGAGAGCCGACTGAAGGCGCTCAGCGAGTGGGCCTATCACCACTGGCTCAGCTCGGAGGTCCTACCGGCGGAGGAGATCGAGAGTGCCCGGCGCAACATGGACTCACTGAGCTTCCGGCAGGAGATGGAGGCCGACTTCATCAGCTACCAGGGGTCCGCCTACTACACTTGGCGCACGGACGTCCACGCCAAGCACCGGCTGCGCTACAGTGATCGCCGTGCCCTGATCCTCTCCCTGGACTTCAACGTGCGGCCCGGGGTAGCGGTGATCGGCCAGGAGCAGACGCTGCCGAGCGGCGAGGTCGGCACGGGCTGGATCGACGAGGTGTGGATCGAGCAGGACAGCAACACGCCCAAGGTGATCGACCGCTTCCTAGCCCGCTACGCAGCCCACAACGGGACGCTGATCTTGGCCGGGGACGCCAGCGGGGGCGCCAAGGGGACAGCCAAGGTCCAGGGCTCAGACTGGGAGCTGGCCCTGGGCAAGCTGCGGCCGGTGTTCGGGGGCCGGCTGAAGGCCATCGTGCCGCACTCAAACCCCTCCGAGCGGGCCCGCGTTAACGCCGTCAACAGCCGACTCTGTAGCATCCTCAACGTCGTCCGCATGATGGCCGATCCGATCAGCTGCCCGCACTTGGTGACCGACTTCGAGGGCGTGGACCTGGACAAGGCCGGGGCCATCGACAAGGGCAAGGACCGGATCCTGACCCATCTCACTGATGCGGTCGGGTACTACGTGGCGCAGGCCTTCCCAGTCGTCGGCGGCGGCGCGTCCTCGGGGGAGCTGGGCCTGTGAGTGAGCCCGGAAACCCCTCCATCCCTGCCCGGCTGCGTCCGGCCCTTACCGGCAGTGAGGCTTCGCCCGACGAGGAGTTGCTGGTGCAGGGCTTCCGGGCCTGGCTCAGGGACGGCCCCGAGCGGTCCACCATCACGTTTTCCAAGGCGGGCGGCTCCGTTACTGCCACCGCTGCCACGGTCCACGGTTCAGCCCTTGAGCTGCTGAGCCGCTTTGCCGCCCAGACGGGCACTGGGAGACCACTATGCCAGCCGGTACGCACATCGTGAAGAAGCGGGGCCCGGGGAAGTACAGCGTCGTGAAGAAGCTCCCCGGGGGCCGCAGCAAGACCGTCGCCCACAGCACCAATCCCAAGGACGCCAAGATCACGGCCGGCATTCGGGACCGGGGCAGCAAGGGCGAGCGGGGGAAGCGGTGACGGCCGGGGATACGCACCGGCTAGAGCTGCTGGCGGCCGAGGCTGAGAAGGCAGCCACCCACCTGGCCCAGGCCGTGACCCAGGCCAGCATCACGCTGGCGTCAGTGACGGCCCAACTGGGCAGCCTGGCGGCAGCAGTGCCCGGCGGGGCGCAGTCAAGCAGCCAGTCCCTCGGTAGCCAGGCCCCAGCCGCGCCGGTTGCAGGTCTCCCTCGCGTCCTTCTCATCGTGGACGTGCAGCTCGGCCTTCGGGCAGCGCACGATCCGGCGTACATCAGGGAGTTGGCCAGCGCTATCGCGACCTACCCTGGTCGCGTAGTGACGATCTGTGGTGACGGCTTCAGCATTACACCTCAGGACATGCTGCCGCCGGGCACTCCGGTGCTCTGGAAAGACCGCAACGACGGTGGCGATGAGGTCTACGCATGGCTGGTTGGGGCCGGACTGGTGCGGCCGGGCCTGGTTGTTGAGGTCTGTGGCATGAACACCAACGCCTGCGTGCTGGACACGGCAACGGGCCTCGGGGAGCGACTGAAGAATAAGACGGGCCTGATAGGATGCGTGCGGATCGTGCTGTCCCTATGCCGGGACGACAACGGCACGGTGGAGTTCACGGAGGAGCTGCTGCCGTGATGGCCCTGCCGGAGCCTGAGAAGCGCCGGCTTGTTCCGTCCGGCGGCCGCCACGAGCTGATTGCACGGCTTGTCGCCACCTGGAGCGAGCGCCTGCGCCTGCGGGCCTTTACCTTCCACATCCAAACCAACGTCCTGCACCTGCAGCACGATGAGAGCCGGATTGATCTCGCCCACACGCGGGTCTATCCGGGTTCGCAGGCAGTGAGCCTTGAGGTGGCCCGTGCTCTAATCGAGGAGCCGGATCCCCAGGAGGTGCGGGTCACCGTCCTGCATGAGTTGGTTCACTGCCGGCTGAACGGGATGAAGCGCAGCGGCGAGCACCTGGAAGCCTCACGGGCGCTCAGCAACCGGGAGTTTGACATCTGGTGGGAGGGCTTCGAGGAGCAGCTGGAGCTGGCCACCGACGAGCTGGCCCGGGCCCTGGCTGCCGCCCCGGGATGGCGCCAGGAGGACGAAGCGTTCTGCACTGCCTGGAAGGAGGCAAAGCCGTGAACAACAGCAGGATAACCATGCCGGACCGTCTACAAGAGCACCTGAGCTGTTCGGCCTTCACCGCCCGAGGCCTGGCCTGCCTGGTGTGGTTCCTGGGCCTGGCAGGTTACCTGACCCTCCTGGGCCTGTTGGCCCTGGTCCTCGGCAGCGTCGTGCTGCTGTTTTCCCTGGGCAGCTGACGCCCCGCCCACTTGACAATCTGGGACAGAGCCCATTACCTTGTCCCACAGTGAGCAGCGTCCCTCTGTCCCCGCTGTGGGGGTGGCCGTGCCCAGATCCGACGTGTCCGTGACTGGCAGCAGAATGGCGGACGTTGCTGTGGGCCAGGAGGCAGACGAGGCGTGGTTCCTCGGCTGCGTCCCTGGCGGTCCTGCCTTCCGGGTCAGCTACATCACCCGCTGGGAGGGCCAGGACGAAAACGGCAACCGGCAGACCTGGGTGAAGGGCCACAACGTCTGGAAGCGGATCGCATGAACGCCGCGGCCCACAATCACCAGGTGACGGAGGACGTGGAGCAGGAGGCCAGCCGGGTGCTGACCCTCCTGACCCTTGTGCAGTTCATGTGGGGAAGGTCGCGGATGCAGACAGCGGGAGGCGGGGACCAGTCACCTCGCCCGCAGCCCAGAGATTCAGGGTCGCGGGGCTGTCCTGACCGCAGCGGGACCCATAGGGGTCGGTAGTCGGTCAGCAGCCAGAAGAAACCGCGACCCTCGTTCAAGCGCCCCCTGGCAGTCTGGCGACGGCCAGGCACCTGGGGGAAACATCACTGCCGGGCACCGTACCCAGCGCCTCGGTCAGCACGGACCTCCTACCAGCACGGCGGGAGGTCCCTTGCCGGCCGGGGCGTTTTCGCGTTCTGGATCTCAATGCCGACGCTTCAACAGCGCGCCACCGAGTTCCGCAGCACCTCCCAGGGGAAGCGCAAGGGGCCGCAGGTTGACACGCCTTGCCATGAGTACCTTGAGATGCTGGGCCGGTGGGAACTCAGCAACGACTTGCTCGGTGGCACCCCTACTATGCGTGCCGCCGGCGAACGCTGGCTGAACCGCTTTCCCAAGGAGAGCCCCAAGGCTTACAAGAACCGCCTCTCCGTCGCCACCCTCTTCAACGTCTACCGGCAGACGATCCGCTTCCTCGTTGGCCGCGTGTTCCGCGAGCCCATCAGGCTCTCGGACGACACCGATCCCCTGGTGAGGGAGTGGGCTGAGGATGTCGACCTGCAGGGCCGTGACCTCAACGCCTATGCCTGGGACTGCCTGACTGACATGCTGGCCTTTGGGAAGTCGCACACCATGTCCGAGTACCCGGACACGGAGGAGCTGAAGCAGGCCCTCAGCAAGCGGACCCTGACGCTCGGGGACGCGCGGCGCTTCGCCCTGCGCCCCTACTGGTCCCAGGTGAGCCCCCTTGACCTGATCGCCTGGGACGGCGACCGGGTTGCGGGACGTGAGATGCTGGACCGCATCCGGGTCTATGAGGTGAGCTGGTTGCGGGACGGAGAATGGGGCCAGAAGGAGGTACGCCAAGTTCGCGTCGTAACCCCGGAGTGGACCCAAGTCTACACCCTGACGCAGAAGGAGTGGCAGGCCGGCCCGGAGATCCCTACGACTCTCGGCGAGGTGAACCTGGTGACGGGCTATGCCAACCGGCAGGGTTTCATGATTGCCGCCCCGGTGCTTGAGGATCTGGCCTACCTGAACCAAAAGCACTGGAACAGCCAGAGCGACCAGGACAACATCCTGCACGTAGTGCGAGCCGCCATCCTCTTCTTGGCCGGCTTCAGCGACGAGGACATGAAGTACTTGGAGATCGGGCCCTCGGTCGCCCTCAAGCATCAGAACCCCGATGCCAAGGTCAGCTACGTCGAACACACTGGCGCTGGCATCAACGCTGGCCGCCAGGCCCTTCAGGACCTCGTACAGGAGATGCAGGCGAGCGGCGCCGGTGATCTGATGGTGCCGCAGCCTGGCAACGAGACCGCTACGGCCCGGGCTATCGGGGAGGCGAAGACGCTCAGCCCCCTGCAGATCATGGCACTGGCCCTACAGGACTACCTTGAGAGCGCCTTCCAGATGAGTGGCCGCTGGATCAAGCGGCCTGACCTGAAGGTCGGAGTGCAGGTCAATACGGACTTTGGTGCCATCGGGGAAGTTACCCGGGAGATCGAGCTGCTGCAGAAGGACGCGGAGAGTGGCCGCATTGCAACCGAGGACTACCTGCGTGAGGCGCAGAGTCGCGGGCTGTATGACTCGGAAGTCAACATTGAGGAGCTGCTGGAACGCGCCGAAGCCGACCGCGACCTCATCCCATTCATCCCCCCCCTGCCCCTACCAGGCAATAAGGAGGGCGCTGGGCCCGCGCTGGCAGCCACATGAGCGTCAACGATGAACTCCTGCGGCGAGCGGTCAAGCACCAGCTCTACCTCACTCGCCTCCAGTCCTACGAGGCAGCCAGGGTACGTAGCATGTTGAGCGCTGCCATCCCGGACCTGCTGGAGCGAGTACAGGCCCGCATTGAGACCATCACGGCCAGGGGCTTCGACGCCGGCCCAGTCACCACGAAGCGGCTGCGCGACCTGGCAGTAGGCATCGCCGAGATGGTCAATCCAACCCTCTCGGGAGTCGGCAAGGAGTTTATGCGGGACCTTGAGCCTATCGCCCAGCAGGAAGCACAGTGGGCAGCGGGGTCCGTGAAGAAGGAGATGCCGGTTGAGGTGGAGATGGTGCTGCCGTCTCCGGCCCAGTTACAGGCGCTTGCCTTGACGGAGCCTATCGTCGGGCTACCGCTGACGGAGTGGTTTGAGGGCCTGTCAGAGTCAACCGGGCGTGCCGTCACGCAGGCGGTCCGCATGGGTGTGATCCAGGGCCAGACGACCCAGCAGATCGTTCAGCGCCTACGCCAGGACGTGTTCGGCCTGCAGCCCGGGCAGCGGGCGCGCGGCATGACCAGGCAGGCCGAGGCTATCGCCCGTACGGCTACCAATCACGTCAGCACCCAGGCCCGTATGCTGACCTACCAGGCCAACCAGGAGCTGATTGGGGCTTTGGTATGGGTAGCGACGCTCGACAGTCGCACGACACCCCTCTGCCAGTCCCTCGACCAGACCAAGTTCTACTTCGACCATGGCCCACGGCCGCCCGGACCTCCAGCGCACGTTGGCTGTCGAAGCAGCTTGAGCCCCATCACCAAGTCGTGGCAGGAGCTTGGTATCCCGGGCCTGAAGGAGATGCCGGAGGGCACCCGGGCCTCGATGAACGGGCAGGTCCCTGCACGCACCACCTACAACCAGTGGCTGCGGGGACGGGTGCAGGCTGGTGACATGGATACGGTAAAGGAAGCACTGGGCCCGACGCGGGCCAAGCTGTTCGCGGCGGGTGGCATGGAGGTCTCGTCGTTCGTGGACCGACGGGGACGGCTGTTGACGCTGGCCGAGCTGCGTACGCGTGAGGCGGACGTGTTTGACCGGCTCAACGTCCGGGTACCATCACACAACTGACCACGGCCTGGCGGGGGTGATCCCCACAGGCGGCATCCGGTCGGCGCCGGGGAGATCCCGAGTCGGCCGGCCCACCGTAGGCGCCCCGCTGGCGGCCGGAGCGATTCCGACGCCGGGTGGACACGCCGAAGACCCGGGGTGATCCTGGGCATAGCTGGGAGGCACAAGAGATGGCAAAGGCCTTGATCACGGCAGCCGAGCACGGCAGTCTCTCGGAGGAGATGAAGAAGGAGTACCAGACGGTTGCCGACGAGAAGAGCCCGCACAAGGGGAAGTACCTGCTGACCGTTACGGAGGCCGACGGGTTTGAGCTGCTGGACGCGAGGACCCTGAAGCAGACGGTAAGTGCCAGCCGTACCGATACCGAGACAGTACGGCGCGAGCTCGGGCAGACCAAGGCACAGCTTGAGGCCTCCCAGGTGCGGGTGGCCGAGCTGGAGAAGATCGACCCGCAGAGCGAAGCCGCGAAGATGGCGGAGCAGCGGGTGCAGAGCGTGACGGCACAGATGAAGGCCGCGCATGAAAAGGAGCTGAGCAGTGCGACCGGGACCATTACCAAGCTCGACGCGGGCCTGCGCAAGGCCCTGATTGACTCGGCCGTGGTCAGCGCCATCACGGAGCACAAGGGCCGCCTGAGGCTACTCAAGCCGGCCCTCATGGCTGAGTGTGACATCAAGACGCGCAAGCTGGATGACGGGCAGGAGGAGTACTACGCGGTGGTGCTCGATGACGCGCGCAACCCGCGCATTGCCGACGCTGCCGGCAACATCATGACCATCAGCCAGCGCGTGGCCGAAATGAAGACCCAGCAGGACTTTGCCGACGCGTTCGATAGCGAGGAGGCGAGGGGCACTGGGCGCAACCAGCCGGCGCGTCCGGCCGGGAAGCCGGCGCCGGTGCGGCAGGGCGTCGAGAAGACGTCGCTGCAGAAGATCACGGACGGCCTCAGCAAGTTGCGTAACGAGGCTGCCTAACCCGCAGGACCGCGGCAGTACGCCGACCGCCGGCGACAGCTCGGGTCCTGAAGCACAGGAGACAAGACCTTGGCATCAGTAACGCTGGTCGAGTCGGCGAAACTCAGCGACAACGAGTTGATCGCCGGGGTGATCGAGAACGTGATCACCGTGAACCAGATGTACGAGGCACTGCCGTTCGAGACCATCGATGGTAATGCCCTGCAGTACACCCGAGAGAATGCGCTGGGTGCGGTGCAGCTGGGCACGGTCGGTACGGAGATCGTCGCCGGCAAGGCCGCTGCAACCTTCACCTCCGTCACCAGCGCCCTGACAACCATCGTCGGGGACGCGGAGGTCAACGGCCTGATCCAGGCTACCCGGTCCAGTCACACCGACCAGACCGGCTCACAGGTAGCAAGCAAGGCGAAGTCGGCCGGTCGCCAGTTCCAGGACATGCTGGTCAATGGCACCGGTATCAACAACCAGTTCACCGGGCTGCTCGCCCTCGTGGACGCCACCAAGATCGTCGCACAGGACGGGGCGCTCAGCTTCGCCCTGCTCGACAACCTCATCGACCTGGTGACGGACAAGGACGGTGAGGTCGACTACTTCGCCATGAACGCGCGCACCCGGCGCAGCTTCTTCAACCTGGTGCGCTCCCTCGGCGGTGCCTCCGTCACGGAGGTGGTGCAGCTGCCGAACGGTGCAACGGTCCCGGCGTACCGGAGCATCCCGATCTTCCGCAACGACTACATCCCGGTCAACCAGACGGCAGGGTCGCTGACCAACTGCACCACGGTCCTCGCTGGCACCTTCGACGACGGCTCCGAGAGCATCGGGATCGCAGGTCTGACGGCTGCCAACGACGGCGGCATCGTGATCAAGGACGTAGGGGAGCACCAGACGCGCGATGAGCACATCACCCGCGTGCTCTGGTACTGTGGGCTCGCACTGTTCAACCTGAACGGCCTTGCGGCCGGGACGGGGGTCACCAACTAAGGGTCCCGCGGGCTGTCTGCGAGCAGCCCGCCTGATCTGCACACCGAGGCTTGCGGGGAGCGGGGCCGCCCGGTACCCGTCCCGCAAGCCTCTCACCTCGCAGAGAGAGGACCTGCCATGCCGCGCAAGCTCTCCATGCCGACCGGTGTCCGCCGCGCCGAGCCCAGGCCAGCTTTAGGCCTGCCGAGCCCGTCACCGGCCAGTAGCCGGATCAAGGTGACCGCTCCTACCGACGGCGAGACCCTGAATCTCCGCATCACCAAGGCAGAGGGCGGGCACATCATCGAGGAGGAGTGCCACGACCGGAACTACCGTAGCGAGTCACGGTCTACCCGGGTAGTTACCGGCACGCCTGAGATCACCGTCACGACCGAAAAGTAGCACCCGAACATGGAGCGACCTGCGATGAAGACCTTTGAGGCACATGGCCCGCTGGCGAACATCACCGGCTCGGTAGCGAGCTGGTGGTTCGTCGAGGGGCGGCTTCAGCTCCCGGACGCCGAGGCCAATGCGGCAGCCCGCATCCTCTGCCGCTTCCACACTGTCCGCATTCTGGAGACCGACGACATGGTAGTACACATCTGGGGGCCCAAGGCCAGCAACGACTGGCGCAGCCGCGCCCAGACCGTGGCGCGAGAGACCTGGCCCGGCCGGGCACTGGTAGTGCGCCATCCTGACGAGCTTGGGACGCTGGAGACCGACCTGCAGCAGAAGGTCGACGGCGTCCTGGTCACCGACGGCTGCGAGGCCGTCGTGCAGGCCTACCAGAAGGCCGGGATACCGGAAGGCCGGCTACGCTACATCCCGACCAATCCTGCCGCCCCGGACCCCAACCGCACGGGCTCAGAGACCGAGCACCTGACGCGTACCGGCGTACACCTGGAGGCCCCGGACGGTCACCCGGTAGTGGCCAGAGGCACCGAGGATTCACCGCCCAACGTGGAGGGCCAGACCGTAGCACCGCCGGAGGCGCCGGCGGCCGTCGATGAGCCTGAGCTGGATAGCGGGCTCGTGACCCGGCTGCTCACTAAGGCACCCGAGGAGATCCGCCAGCTGCTCACTGACGAGGAGATGATCGGGGTGTTCACGCGCCAGCTCGTCCAGGCTGCCTACGATGCCGAGATGGCGAGCAGTGACCGTAGGCCGCTGGTGCTGGAGATGTTCGCCAACCGCCTTGGCGTGAAGGTACCCGAGCACATCCTGGCGCCGCAGGTGACGGACCCGGAGATGACCGCGGAGAAGTTCGTCGTGCAGCCGGTGCGCGACATCCGCCGGGCCCTCAAGGACGAGCAGTTCATCAGCGGCCTGTCCCGGGACTTTGTCCTGCGTGCCCTGGAGGCCGAGAGCCGCAAGGCCCGGCCGCGGCAGGACGTGGTACGCAAGCTGACCACGGCCCTGAGGGCCAAGGCGGCCTGAGAAGGCCGTGGTCTGGACTGCCCACATCGACCGGACCCGGGGCCTGCCCTCGCGGCTTGAAGGGCACGCTATCGTGCGCCGGCAGCTTGAGGAGATCGCAGCCCTTGGGGGCTGCCCTCTGCGCGTGCTGGACTGCTGCGTCGGCATGGGTGAGTTCCTGGAGAGCCTGGAGGGCGACGAGCGCTTCTGCTGCTATGGGGTGGACCTGGATCCTGCACTGGTGGACATCGCCCGCACCCACGCCCCTACTGCCGAAATAGAGGTCGGGGACGCCCTCGCCCTACCGTTCGCAGATGCCGCCATTGACGTAGCAGTGGCGACCGGCCTGATCGAGCACGTCGAGAGCCCGGTTGGGCTGCTGCGGGAGATGCGCCGGGTGGCCGGTTGGGCTCTCATCATGACCCCCAACCTCCTGAGACCACGACGCTTCTGGAGGGCAGCCCGGCGCCAGCTGCAGGGTGAACCAGAGGGACACTTGCAGGGCTACGACCGGCACCTTCTCGTGCAGGTGCTTGCCAATCAGGGCTGGGAGGTGTGGGAGGTAGACGTGCGCTTTGTCGATGCACCCTGGGGTATCCGCTGGCTGTCCTACGGCCCGCTACGGCGAGCCTTCCCGTGGCTGGGGTCCGAGATGTATGCCATGTGCCGAGGCCGCGGTGAAGACCTTTGAGGCCTACGGGGCCCTGGCAGGCTACACCGGCTTCCTGCCGCAGCCAACGCCAGACTGCCAGGTAGTAACCGGCTGGTACTTCGAGAATGGCTGCCTCACGCTCCCCAACGGGGAGGCCGAGGTTGCCTCACGTATCCTGACGCGCTATCACACAGTGCGAATCCTCAGTGAGGACGCAGTGATGGCGCAAGCTCAGCCTGATACACCTGCACCCAAACCCGTGCCGACACTCCTACCCGCACCTGAGCCCGCACCTGAGCCCGAGCCCAGCGTCGTGCTCCGGGCCCAGCAGAGCCTTGAGGAGGAGCTGCTGCGGCTACCCCGGAACAAGCTCACAGCCCTGGTGGAGGGGTGCGACCGCCCGTTCCTGGACCGCCTGCTTGCCTTTGAGGGCCAGAACCTCAACCGGCCGAGAGTAGTAGCGCTGCTATCGGGAGACACCCATGCGCCCTGATGTCGTCCGCGCCCTGCTCGACCGCAACGAGGTGCCCTGTGACCTCAGTGCTGCGCTGGTTGCCCTGGCACCCTACTCCGTGCTGGTCACGGGGGCCGGAACGCTGGGGACCGCCATCTGCCGCCTGCTGGCCGGGCAGGTGGAGGAGTTGCACTGCTGCGACCACTCCGAGGTGGCCCTGTACGAGATGGCGCGGGAGGTGCCCGAGGCAAGCACGCACCTGTGCAGCGTCACGATGGCACGCCAAGTGGGGGACCTGCTGAGCCTCACGCAGGCCCAGGTGGTGATTCACACGGCCGCCCACAAGCACGTCGGGCTGGTCGAAGCAATGCCCCGAGCCGGGGTAAAGAACAACGTGGGTGGTTTGGCGGCACTAGCCTCGTCCGCAAAGGCGGCCGGGGTGCGGCGCCTACTGCTCATCTCCTCAGACAAGGCCGTGTCCCCGGTCTGCGTCTACGGGGCCACCAAGCACGTCTGCGAGCGCCTGGCCTATGGCTTCCGGGGGCAAGCCGGCCTGGAGGTCACGGTGTTGCGCCTCGTCAACCTGCTTGGCAGCAGTGGCAGTGTCCTGCCCATCTTCGAGTCCCGGCTGCAACAGCGATTGCCCCTGGTGGTGTCCCACCCGGACGTAGAGCGCCACTTCGTGACGGTAAGCGAGGCGGCGCGGGCCGCAGTCCAGGCTGCGGCCCTGTCCCAGGCTCCGCTTGTGACCATGCCCCTGTTCCCGCCGGTGCGGATAGCCGATCTGGCCCAGCGGGTCATGGAGTTGCACGGTCGCTCCGAGACGGTCCTGTACACCCAGCTGTCCCCGGTGGAGAAACTGTCAGAGCGACCCCTCTACCAAGACGAGGTGACGGAGCCGGCTGACGACCTGCTGATCTGCCGCCAGCCGTACCCGCAGCCACTCCTGACAACTGACTCAAAGTTCTTCGGGCTGAAAATGGCGATCACAGACGGGTGCCCCGCAGATGTGCGGGCCGCCCTTGCCCGCCTGGTGTCGGACGACGCGGAGGCAACGACGTGAAGATCGCCTGCCTCGGTTACGGGAGCTTTGAGTTGGCCGTGCGGGACATCTGCGACGCCAGGCCGGGTTACGAGTACGTGGGCCGCATAGAGCACCCGTGGGACGCTCCGGAGGACGTGCTGCTCTATCCGCTTGGATCGACGCCGAGCATGGTGGAGAACGCCATCGCCGCGATTCTCGCCTGCTGCCGGACTCCCCTGACCCTCATCTCGCCCCTGGCGCAGGTTTCATCCCGCGCCGAGGTAGGCTTCGGGGTGCTGATCGAGCCGTTCGTTACAGTCGCTGGCAAGGCCGTTGTGCGGGACGGTGCGGTGCTGCAGGCTCACACCAGCATCGCCCACGACTGCGAGATCGGCAGCTTTGCCAACCTGGCGCCGGGGTGCCTGCTGGCAGGCGGCGTCAAGGTGGGGGCGCGGGCAGTCCTGGGAACTGGGGTTGTAGTGGTGCCGAACCGCAGCATCGGGCCGGGTGCCAAGGTGTGGGCGGGTGCCGTCGTGCAGCAGGACATCTCACCTGGGAGCACCCACTATGCCCGCCAGCTTCCCCAGCCCTTCGGGCAGCGCCCTGGCTTGGAGTTCGCAACTGACCGGGCGCTGGACCCTGACCTGGTAGCCCTGTGAGTCTCCGTAGCCATCTGTCCCCGCCTGATGTTGGGCCTGTCGAGCGTGCCCTGTTGCTCGATGCCTTCGACTCCAACTGGATCGCTCCGCTGGGACCGTACGTGGAGAGGTTCGAGCGGGAGTTGCAGACGCAGACGCGCGCCGCGGCGGCACTGGCGACCTGCTCGGGGACCGCTGCCCTCGACCTGGCCTACCGGGTGCTCGGCATCGGGGCCGGCGACCTGGTGGCCTGCTCCACGCTGACCTTCATCGCCTCCGTCGGCCCGGCCGTGCACCTGGGGGCACGGCCCCTCTTCATCGACGCGGAGCCCCACGCATGGTGCATGGACGCCGGGCTGCTGCAGGAGGCCCTGGACGAGCATCAGGGGGCCATTGCTGCCGTCACCGTGACGCATGCGTACGGCCAGCCGGCGCACATGGATGCCATCCGCTCCGCCTGTCAGCTCTACGGGGTGCCGATCATCGAGGACGCCGCCGCTGCCCTGGGGGCTACCTACCGGGACGCCTCGGTCGGTATCCTTGGAGACCTGGGCATCTTCTCCTTCAACGGCAACAAGATCATCACCACTGGCGGCGGCGGAGCTTTGGTGACCGGGCACCGGACGGACTTGGTCGACCGCGCCCGCCACCTGGCGACCCAAGCGCGGGAGCCGGGGCCGCAGTACCTCCACCAGGAGGTCGGGTTCAATTACCGCCTGAGCAACCTACTGGCTGCTGTGGGACAGGGACAACTCATGCAGTTGCCGTCCCGGATCGCCAGCCGCCGCGCCGTGAGGTCCCGGTATCAGCAAGCCTTGCAGCATCCCGGCATCCGGTTCCAGGGGGAATCCGCAGGCACGCGCAGCAACGCCTGGCTGACCGGTATCGTGATCGACCCCGAGCTCTTCGGGGCCACGGCGGAGGACGTCTGGAGCCTGCTTCAGACCCGGGGCTTCGACTCGCGCCCGCTGTTCCTGCCCCTGCACCGGCAGCCGTGCCTAGCAGGGAACAGGGTCTACGGTGGCTCGGTCGCGGAGAAGCTGAACCGAGACGGGCTTTGCCTGCCTTCGGGCTCCAGCCTGGGCCTGGCCGATCAGCAGGCCATCATCTCTACCATCCTGGAGGCTGCCCGGTGAGGCTGGCCTTCGGCACTGGCACGGGGCGATGTGGGACGAAGAGTCTTCGCGTGCTCACGCTGGCACAGCCGCGATGTTTCGTAACCCACGAGCGGCTACATCTACCCTGGAGCGGCGGCCAGGCGCTACTGCCGGAGGCCCTGCAACTGTGGCAGGACGCCGCTGCCGGACCCCGACCGGGCGAAGCCACCTGGGAGGCCGGGGTGGAGGTGCGCGGCCCTTGGGACGAGGGGGAGAAGATCGTCGGCGACATCGGACCCTGGTACCTGCCCCTCGTCCCGGCTCTCATTGAGCGCCACGGTGCCCGGGTGATCCACCTGGAGCGCGAGCGTTCCGCCTACGTCGATTCCGCCCTGCGTTGCTCCTGGGACTGCTTCTCCCTCCACCCCGACGCCGGAGTAGCTCCAGCCAGCGACGTTTACCTGACCTGCATCCCGAAGTTCCCCGGCAACCGGGCCGAAGCGGCGGGACACTGGTGGGACCTGGTGCATGAGATGGCGCAGGAATGGGTGCGGGAGTACCCGGAGGGCTTCCGCGCCTGGTCGATGTGGGACCTCGACTTGCGGGAGAGGCAGCGGGAGATGATGCAGTGGCTAGGGGTCGATGATCCAGTGACGCTTGACCGCTACCCCGACCGTGCCGAAAATCGCCTGGCGAAGGTGGGCCCGTGAACGACCTGAGACTGGCCTTCGGCACGGGGACGGGGCGCTGCGGCAGTAAGAGCCTGCGGGTGCTCGCGCTGGCACAGCCGCGGTGTGGCCTGACCCACGAGCGGCTGCGCCTGCCGTGGGTAGGCGGGGATGTCCCCCTACGAGAGGCCGTGGCTCGCTGGAGAGAGGCGGCCCAGAGAGAGCGGCCAGCGGACGCCCTGTGGGAGGCCGGGGTGGAGGTGCGCGGCCCCTGGGATGAGGGGGAGAAGATCGTCGGCGACATCGGACCCTGGTACCTACCGCTGGTGTCCGTGCTGATCGAGGAGTACGGGGCTGCGGTGGTCCACCTGGAGCGCGACTGTGACGGGTTTGTGCAGTCTGTCATGTCGGGGACGGGCTGGCTGGCCGAGGTGCCTGATTTTCTGTCGCCACGGAGCCGGACAGCGACGATGTACTGGAGCCTGGTGCATACCCTGGCGCAGGAGTGGCAGAGGCGGTACCCAGGGGCCTTCCACATCTGGCCCACCCGGGATCTCAACTCGCAAGCCAAGCAGCGGGAGATGATGCGGTGGATAGGCGTAGCTGACCCAGTAGCCCTCGACCAGTACCCGGCTGCGGCCGAGAACCGGCTGGCACAGGTAGTGCCATGAGGAGCACGGGCAAAGCCATGAAGGACCTGACCCTCGGCATCAAGACCTTCGACCGGCCGGAGTGCTTGCGCAGCCTGCTGAAGAGCGTGCGGCACTTCTACCCCGAGCTACCGGTGCTTGTCGCCGATGACGGCCGGCAGTCGTCCGAGGGCCTGTGTGAGGAGTTTGGCGCCCGCTGCATCCGTATGGACTTCGACTCGGGGCTGTCCGCTGGCCGCAATCGCCTGGCGGACGAGGCTGACACGAAGTTCATCGCCATTGCTGAAGATGACTTCGTCTTCACAACGGCTACCAAGCTGGAACGCTTCTGCTCGGAGCTGGGGGACTATGACCTCCTCGGCGGCAGCCTGGTGAGGCCCAACGGCACCCTACAGCGGTACGAGGGCCTGATGGAGCAGGTAGGCGCTGAGTTGCACTTGTACCGGCCCAACCCCAGGCAGACCTGTCCCATGCACATCGTGCTCAACTGGATGGTGGCCCAGGTAGAGGTGCTGCGCGAGCTGCGGTGGTACGAGCCGCTGAAGATGATTGAGCACGAGGACTTCTTCTGGCGCTGCCGGCTGGCAGGGGTGCGCGTCGGGTACTGCCCCAGCGTCAGCTGCATCCACGACTCCAAACACCCGGTAGGCTACGCGGCCTTTCGCAATCGCTCGGCGCAATTCTGGGACATCGTCAAGCGCCGGTGGGGCTGGGAGCGGGTAGTATGGACGGTGGCGCAATGAGGATTCTCTGATGAGGATTCTCTGGTTGACTAACCACCGACCGGTCGGGACCATCGACTACTATGGCCCGCTCATGGAGGCGGTAGGCCGACGCACTGAGGTGACTGTGGTGCGCCGGCACTACGAAGAAACTGAGGGGGATTGGTGCCGGCAGGTCATGCTGTCCAAGCGGCCCTGCGTGCCCATCCTCGACATCAACCAGGCCAACGGCTGCGACGTGGTGGTGTGCGACGCGATGTACTCCTACATGACCGAGCCCTGGGAGCGCATCACCCGGCCCCTCAAGGCGGTGTTCCTGGGCGACATGCACGGCCAGATGGTGCAGGAGTACGCCGGCGCGGCCTGGGCCCGGTTCGGCTTCCGCCTGTTCCTACCGATCTACCGGGAGGGGATGCGGCGGTACCACCCCGACATCTGGGCTAGCTCGCAGGTGCAGATTGCCTGGTTTCCGTACTGGGTTGATCAGGCGGTATACCGGGACTACGAGTTGCCGCGCGACGTGGCTTGCCTCACGACTGGTACCAGCCACCCGGTAGTCTACGCCCTCCGCGACCGGATCCACCGTGCCATGACTGGCTTCGATGGGTACAAGTGCCTTCCGAAACCAGTGGAAAAACCCGGGTCGACTGAGGTCTGGCCGCTGGGAGAGGCCTACGCCCGCGAGCTTGGGCGAGCCCGCATGGCCTTTGCCTGCACCTCCGTCTACAGTTACCCGGTCACCAAGCTCTACGAGATATGTGCCTGTCGGACGGCCTTGGCCTGCGACTGGATCGACGAGATGGGCGACCTGGGGTGGCAGCCGGACGTGAACATGGTACCTTTGTCACTGAACGACCTAAACCTGCGGGGCACCGTCGAGAAGTGGCTGGCGCAGCCGGACCGGCTCCAGGCCATCGCCGACGCCGGGTATCAGCTGGTGCATGAGCGCTACGGGGTAGAGCAGCGGGCCGGTGAGCTACTGGGCGTCCTTGAGAAGGCCCTGGAAGGAAGCGTGACGTGAACGGCAAGATCCTGGTCACGGGGAGCGCCGGCTTCATCGGCCGCGCCCTCATGTGGCGCCTCGCGGGCCCCGCCATACCCTATGACGTGGCTGACGACCGACATCAGGACGTGCGCACCCTGGCCGTGCTTCATGCCATGCGCCGCTGCGAGGCCGTCATTCACCTCGCCGGGGAGACTGGCGCGCGGGACTGCAATGCCCACCCGGGCCGGGCGCAGAGCACCAACGACACGGGCACCTTCAACGTCCTGCGGGCAGCGAATGCGGCTCGCATCGGCCGGGTGATCGTCGCCTCGGCCGCCTCCGTCGAGCGCTGTGCCTCAGTCTACGGCTGGAGCCTATACGTTGCGGAGCAGTGGTGCCAGATGGCGCGTGAGCTGTGGGGGCTTGAGGTAACAGTGCTGCGGCTGGCAAACGTGTACGGGCCGGGGTCATTGTACAAGACCTCGGTGATCGCCAAGTGGATGAAGCAACTACTGTTACGGCAGCCCATGAACCTCAAGGTCTGGGGTGGGTTCCAGTTGCGCGACTTCACCTACGTCGATGATGTGGCAGAGGTCATCGAGCGGCGCCTGCATGACCCACTGGCGTGGGACGACGAACCCTGGCACTACGTTGGCACTAATACCCTGACGAGCACGCTCGACTTGGCGCAACTGCTGCTCGCCACGGGCCGAAAGGCAGGTGCTACCTGCTGCAACATCGGCGTCCAGGTCGAGCACGGCCCTGAGGAGCGGCAGCCAGTCCTGCCCGTCCACCGGGACGCCCGGTTCGCCTGCACCACCGCCCTTGAGGACGGGCTGGTGCGAACCTGGGAGTACTTCATGGCCCACGCGGCAGAGCTGCAGGCCGGGATGGCGGCGTAATGGACCGGACGACCTTCGTAGTCAAGACGCTGGAGCGCCCGGAGGAGCTGGCGCGGCTGCTGCGCAGCCTACGCTCCCTCTACCCGAACGCCAGGGCCCTGGTGGCTGACGACGCCCGCGACCATGCCCGGGTGCAGGACGTCTGCAGCGTATTTGATGCCCGGCTACTCGAGCTGCCGCATGACGTAGGGCTGTCAGTCGGCCGAAACACACTCCTGGCCGAGGTTGAGACCGAGACCTTCGTGCTGCTGGATGACGACTTCGTGATGATCCCGGGCACCCGCGTGGAGCCCCTGGTGCGGATGGTAGAGGAGGGCCTGTTCGACATCGCCGGCGGCCTGGTGCTCCATGACGGCAGCCCAGCCCACTTCGAGGGCCGCATGCGCCTGGTCGATGGGGTACTACGGCTGTCGCCACTGCGTAGCCTGGACGGGTGCCCCATCGACGTGGACATCTGCTGGAACTTCTGGGTCGGGCGGGCAGAGGCAGTGCGCCGAGTGCTGTGGGACGAGCGCCTGAAGGTCTGCGAGCACCATGACTTCTTCCTGCGCTGCCGCAGTAACGGCTTCCCGATCTACGACGGCAGGGCGACGCGGGCCGACCTGCGAGTCGGCTACTACCCAGGGACGCTGATCAACCACATCCCTGGCAGCAACCCGGCCTACGCACCCTACCGCCACAAGCGCAACGGCGAGTTCTGGAGCCTGGTGAAGGCCAAGTACGGCATCCGCGAGGTGAAGGGCTCTCTCACTTAGGAGGTCACTGCGATGGCTGACGGCAATCGAGCGCAACGGCATCCACGGCCCGGGGAACCGGGGGTGAGACCGGTAGCTGTGCTGCCGGCGCCTGCTGTGCTACGGCATCCACTGCCAACGGCTGCGCCTGGGGCCCGCGTCGTTGTTGACGTGATGCAGGAGGGCCTGACGGCGGTGATGCAGATTTCCGGCGGCCGCGACGGGCAGCACCGACAGCTCCTTCTGCTACGGGCGCTGGAGTCGGAGATGCGTCAGACCATGGCGTTCGCGCAGCGGGTGCGCGACCTGATGGAGCAAGACGAGGACGCCAGGGCCCTGATCCAGGGGTACCTGGAGGCCCGGGAAGCCGAGGAGAACGAGGCACGGGAGAAGGCTGCGGCCGAGGCCCGGCAGCGGGTAGTAGCCGCAACCGAGGGTGACATGGCCGTGGCGACCCGTGCCGCCGCAGCCGCAAACGCCGTGAAGGCAAGCGGAGGCTGAGATGGCCCTGGTCGTCGAAGATGGAACGGTTGTCACGGGGGCGGACAGCTACCTGGCCCGCGCAGACGCAACCGCCTACTGGGCGAATCACGGTAGCCCGGCCGCCTGGACTGGGGCATCGGATGCAGCCAAGGACGCCGCCCTGCGGTATGCGACCCAGTGGGTGGATGAACACTTCCTCTGGGGCGGGCTCATCTATACTACCGACCAGGTGCTCGACTGGCCGCGGCAGAGTTGCTACGACGACGAGGGCCGGCTGATCTCCGACACCACAATTCCCTGGCAGGTGAAGGCAGCAGTGGCAGAGATGGCCAAGGCCCACATCGACGCCGCACTCAATGCCAGCCTCGCCAGGGGAGGTGGGGTCAAGTCGGAAAAGGTGGACGTGATCGAGGTGGTCTACCTGGACTGGGCTTCCCCGGAAGCCGACTTCCCTTACGTGAAGCGCCTCCTTGAGCCCTTGTCAGTGAGCGGCGACGGCAGTATTGTGCCAGTGACGAGGGTGGCATGAGTACGGCCTTCTATACCGGGCTGCGGGCGAAGGCAGGCGCCTTAATCCAGAGCAAGGGCAAGGCGGTGACGCTGCGGGTCCAGACGACGACGGCCCCCATTAAGGCCTACCGCCCGGTCGTGACGAACACGGACTACGCTGCCAGGGCCGTGGTGACGGAGTTCCAAGCACAGGAGATCGACGGGACGCTGGTGCAGTCGGGGGACCGGAAGTACCTGATCGCAGCCGAGGGCCTGACGGTAACGCCCACACCCTCCTGCCGGGTCGTAGACGGGGCGGAGATCCTGGAGGTGCTGAGCGTCACCCGGACCTCCCCTGGAGGGGTAGACGTGATCTACTCGGCCCACTGCCGGCCAACCGGAGGTGGCTCGTGAGCGTCTGTAGTGCCCTGTACAGGCTGAGCGGCCTTGTTGGGGTGGGGATTCCTCCCTGGGGGGGCGCACTACGGCATCAGGGCCCTGGCTGTCCCTGGTGAGGTCTGGAGAAAGAGGGTGACCCGTGCAGGATGACTTCCAGAGCTTCAGCCTGGAGATTTCCAGCTGGGGGGACCTGCTTGGGGACCAGGTCCAGAAGGTCAAGTGCAAGATCGCTCTGGATATACTGCGGGGGGTGGTTGGGATGACGCCAGTGAAGATCGGGACGGCCCGGGGTAACTGGCAAGTCACGAACGGGGACAGGCCCAGGGTGGGAATCACGTTGCCAGACAAAGACGGCAATAGGACGATACTGCGAGGTGCTGCAGTCATCGGGAGGGTGGGTGTGGGTGAATCCATCTGGATCCACAACAACCTGCCCTACATTGGCGCCCTTGAGCGCGGGCACTCAGGGCGGGCTCCGCATGGGATGCTACGGGTCACGCTGAACAGCGTAGAGGGGATGTTCCGGTGAGCTTCACAGCGACCTACCAGGCTATCATGGACCGGTTCGTCGTCCAGTGGGCAACCCTACAGCCCGCGGTGCGAGTGGCCTATCCCAACATGGCATTCACCCCGACGCCAGGAACTGCATGGGTCCGGGTGACCGTGGTCCCCGATCCCCACAGTCAGCAGGCCGCCATAGGTGGGACGCGGCTGTGGAGGAACAGGGGACTGGTGATCGTGCAGGTCTTCACGCCGCAAGGTGCGGGTGATGAGGCAGCCCTGGCGCTAGGAGATAGCGTCACGACAGCCATGAGGGGAGTCACCATCTCTGGTCTGCGCCTGAAGGCTACTGGCCTTCTCCGGGTGGGCAACGACCAGCAGTGGCTCCAGTACAACGCAGAAACGCCCTACGAGTACGACGACGTGACTGCGTGATGGACGGGGTCGGGTCCTCCTGCGAAGGGACAGCCTGCGCGACACCGGAGTCCTTTCACTTAGTCGCCTCCCGACCGGAGGCATTACCAGGAGGCTGTGATGTCTGACTCTAACCGCATCCAGGTCTCCTTCCTTCGGGAGGCAGACTGGGGCACGACGCCGGCCGCGGCGTTTACCGAACTGCTCCTCACGGGTGGCACCATGGCCCACGCCTTGGAGACAATCCGTTCGGCACAGATCCGCAGCGACGCGCAGGCCGCCGATATGAAGCGCGTCGGCGCGGACGCGAACGCAACCTACAACGTGGAGTGGAGCGCTGGGGCCTTCGACGAGCTGCTGCGCGGTGGCATCCGCGCCGACGCCGACTGGAGCGCTGCCGTCAACATCTCGGGCACGGACATCGCCTTCGTGTCCAGCGGTAACTACATCACCAGCACCGTCACGGACCTGACGACCGGCGTCACCAAGGGCCAGTGGGTCTACGTCGGTGGCTCGCCGGCCAACGCTGGCTGGTGGAAGGTGACGGCGCTCTCCACCTACTCCCTGACAGTGACGGGCGGGACGCTGACCGACGAGGGCAGCGGGGCGACGATCACGCTCAAGTCCAGCCAGATCCGCAACGGGACGAACACGCCCAGCTACTCGCTGCAGGAGGAGTTCCTGGACCTGACGAACCGGCTGTTCCTCATCACCGGGGCCAGGATCGGCAACTGGGGGATAACGATTTCTCCCAAGGCCATCATCAACGGCACCTTCGGGTTCCAGGGCAAGAGCATCGCCCAGGCAGCCGCGAAAGCCGGCAACGGCAGTGTGACAGCATCGGCTGGCAACGACGTCATGAGCGAGGTGGACGCCTTCACGGACGTCTGGATCGACAACACAGCGGTGGCTTGGGACGTGTTTCAGGCCTCGCTGTCCGTGGCCACGGCCACCCGTCCACAGACCCAGCTTGGCCAGCTAGCCAAGCGGGGGATTGGCCTTGGCACCCTGAGCCTGACCGGGAACATCGAGACCTACCTCGATGACGACTCCTGGGCGGTGCTGGGGGATATGCTGGCCTTCACCAAGTTCCCCCTGGCTTTCGCGCTCTCGGACGGCAACGGCAACCGGTACCACATCGAGCTGCCGCAGGTGGCCCTGAGCGGGGAGCCTGGGGACATTCCGGGCATCGACACGGACAAGATGCTGGCCTTCGACTTCGCCGCGGATGCGGGCGGCTCCTTCGGCGCCACGTCCCTGGAGAAGACCATCCAGATCTGCCGGGTCGTGGCATAGTGCCTGCGGCGGGGTCTTTGGGGACGGCCTACGTAGGGGGCTGAAACCGGAGGCTCCGCGGCTCCGCAGGGTAGTCCTGCGGGCCTCTGGGGGCCGGGATGGGGCATCGCAGGGCCTCCCCGGCCCCCTCAACCTGCGAAGGGGCGAGAGCCATGAAAGACGTGAAGCGCAGTCCGCTGTACAGCCAGTTCAAGACGGACCAGACGGTCGAAGCCGAGGGCGTCTGGGTCCGCGATGTCGTGCCGGGAGTGCATGTGAAGGTTGCCCGGCTGACGAGTCCGAAGTACCGCGAGGTGGTGCGCCGGCTGCAGCGCCCCCTACAGGCACAGATCGACCGGGGCACGTTGTCCCCGGAGCAGGATACTGAACTGCTGGTGCGGGCGATGGCAGAGGCGACGATCACGGACTGGGAGGGAGTGACGGACGAGGACGGCAACGCACTCGAGCCGACGCTGCCGAACAAGATGAAGGTCCTGCGCGAGCTCCCAGACTTCCGATCCTACGTGTTCGAGCTGTCGCGCACCCTGGAAGTCTACCGGGCCGAGGCCCTTGAGGAGGCGGCAAAAAACTCGTCGCCGTCCTCCACTGGCAGCTCGAGTGGGGGGCGCTCCCCGAAGCCCGGCGCCGGCAGTACGACCGCCGAGTAGAGCAGGGCAGGCCGACGCCGTTCATGGACGAACGGCCGATGCTGCGAAACGACCTTCACCCGGTATGGGAAGCATGGCAAACCCTGACGCTCTCCAGGCCGATCATCGGGACGGGGTTTGGCGCCGCGCCCGGGCCGATTCCCTTCGAGGCAATCGACCGCTACGCCGAGAGATTCCGCTGGACGGGTGACGGAGACTTCGAGGACCTGCTGGCCATGCTGCGAGCTCTTGATGCGGAGTACCTGAAGCACACTGCTGAGAAGGCCCCGGAGAAGCCGAACAAGAAGGGCAAGACCAGCAAGGGCAACAGGAAGCGAGACCCGGAATGAGCGAAGCCACCTTCGGTGTCAAGATCGTTGACCGCACCCGTGCGGGCGCCCTTGCTGCAGGGAGGTCCTTTGACGAGCTGCGGCGCAAGGCGGGAGAGACAGGCAAGGCCGTCGGTTTGCTTGATGGGACCTTCACCAAGTTGGGTGCCGCCCTGGGTGCCTACGTCGGCTTCCGGGCCATCAAAGGCCAGTTCACTGAGGCGGCACGCGCCGCCCTCGACTTCGGCGCAGCCATGTCGGAGGTGTCCACGTTGCTCAAGGACACCTCAGGCATGGCTGCCCTCACGACCAATGTGCGCGCTCTCACCCGTGAGTTCGGTGGCGACCACGTCACCGAGGCGAAGGCTCTCTACCAGATCATCAGCGCCGGGGCAACCGATGCCGCTCAGGCAACCGACCTGCTACGCGTCAGCAACCAGCTAGCGCTGGGCGGTGTTACCGACGTAGCCACGGCGGCCGACGGGCTGACGACCATCCTGAACGCCTGGAAGACCGAGGCCGGAAGCGCTACACAGGTCTCTGACAAGCTGTTCGCCTCAATGCGAATGGGGAAAACCACGGTAGGGGAGCTGTCGCAGGGTATTTCCTACGTGGCCAGCATAGCGGCGCAGACAGGCATTAGCCTTGATGAAGTGCTGGCCGCTACCGTCGCCCTCACCCTGCAAGGCGTGCCCACCACGCGCGCCATGCGCGGCCTGGGGCAAGTAGTGTCAGCCATGGTCAAGCCGTCATCCGAGGCGGCAGAGGAGTCAGAGCGGCTAGGGTTTGTTTTCAACGCCGAGGCGTTGAAGGCAAAGGGCCTGACGGGGATGCTGGACGAGGTTGCACGTGCTACGGCGGGTAGCGCCGAGTCGCAGGCCCTGTTGTTCGGCGGCGTGGAGGCCCTTGGCCCGATCATGGCCCTTACCGGCAAGGGGGGCGATGATTTCGCCTCGGCACTGGACGGCATTGCGCAGAGCGCAGGCGAGGCGGGTATCGCTGTGGCCAAGATGATGGAGGACTCGGCTACCAAGCTCAAGCAGCTCAAGGCCAACTGGGAGGACCTGCAGATCACGGCGGGGGCGGCTATACTGCGCCTGAGCGAGGGGCCGGTATCCAGCCTGACGGCAAGCCTGACTACGCTCAACGACCGTCTGGCAAAGGGCATCCCGCTGTGGCAGATCCTACTCGCCAATGCCATCGCCTTTCACGGTCCACCCGGCACCAAGTCGGACGACATTCTAGAGCGGCCGGCTTGGGCAGGCGACCGCCGTCGGGCAGAGGTGGCCGGGGCTTGGCCTATGATTGGCGCCGGTGCAAGTCGCTTTGCCAGCTACGCTGGCCCCGGCTTCAGCACACCTGGCCAGGCGGTTGGTGTACAGAAAGAACCTCTCATCTTCAGGCAGGAGGGCAGCGTTGCTGTGGGTGGGGGCGGCAGGGGGGCGGGGCCCAGTGCTTCGCTCTTGGAGTTGCTGAAGGGCGAGCAGTTCGGCACCGCCGACCAAAGCCTATCGGTTTTGAGCGAGAGCTTTCAACTTCTCGGCCGCAAAGCCAAGGAGCTAGCCGACAGCCTGCCCATCCAGAAGTTCGAGCTGTGGGACGAGGCCATGCTGGAGATGGCAGCCGCGGCCGAGACAGCCGGCAAGCTCCTGTCGCTGGGGACCAGCAAGGGCGGGCGGAGTCGGGCTGATTCCGGCCTCATGTCATACGACCAGGTAATCGGTTCTGCGGGATACCAGAAGGGCCTATATGCCTTTGGGGATGTGAACAGAGAAGAGGACCAGTACCAGCTTGGGAAGTACGCCGGGTATGCGCCCGCAGGAGAAGCAAACAGCATCGACAAGCTGGCCACAGCACGAGAGAGGGAGTCGAACGCGCTACAGGACGCGCAGAAGCAGCAGCTCGCTTACGAGCGGGTGCTGCGCAGTGGGCTAGGCATACTGAAGCAGGTAGCGCCTGAATCAGCCCTATTCTTCGATGCGGCGGCTTCTTTCTTCTCAGGAGATATACTTGGCGGGACTCTCAACATCATTGGTGCCATCGTAGAGCAAACGGGCTGGCTCAAGGACAACTCGGCGAAGATCCGTGATGAGATCGAGAAGCTGGCTTCGCTAAATGCCCAGATTAACACGAGGGCAGGCGACAGCGCCTCGGCCTTAATGAAGAAGCTCCAGCCCGAGGGCTATATCACATCAATGGAGTCGGCACTGCGCCCCTTGCAGCAGCTCTACGAGAGCGTGAGGGCCCAGTATCCAGGTCGCTCTGAGTTCGAGCAGATGAATATGTTCCTGATGGACGTTGGTCAGGTGACCAAGAGTTTCGCGTCAGGATCTTTCCTTAGTGGTGATGGCGGCGTCGCTTCCTACAAGGCTTTGCTGGACATTATCAATGACATGGGAATGGGGGAGAACTTCGGAGAGGGGTTTGCGAGATGGCAGGAGCAGCTTGAGTCTGTCTTTGGCGGATCCGGTACGCTGATGGAAGCGGCATCGACTATGCTGGACATGGAAGGTGCCGTCGAAGGGGTGCGGGCAGCCGCGAAGTCTACGACGGCTCAGCTTGACTCCCAGTCGGCGGCACAGCGGCTCTGGCTGGCCGGGCAGGAGATGCGGATTCGCGCCGAGTTCGCGCCGCAGTTCCAGAATGCGGGTGGCGATGTGATTCGCCAGAGGCAGGTCTACCAGGCGATGATGCAACAGATCGAGAGCCTGACCTACCGCTCTGGCAGTACTGCGGGGACTGGCGCTACTGGAGAAACTACCGGGGGAGAGGTGGCTAGTAAGACGGCCAGTACCGTAGGCGGGACTGTCGATGCCTCAGGTGTTACCGTGACCCCGCTCGTGGCGGTAGCCGGGGACTTCATCCAGCTTCCTACGGAAGCGGACTTTGCAGCCCTCTATACAGGCGAGGGGGGGCTGGCTGCCCGCATGACGGCAGGGCTGCATAGGGCCTTCGACCACTACCGGGGCGTCCTGGCTGGGGTGCATCTCAAGCCGTACGGCGACGACGCGCTGTACGCCACCAACTTCATCGAGTTCCCCACGGCTGATGAGTTCCTTGCGGAGCACGGTGGCGAGGGGGGAGGGAAGGTCGGGTCGCTGGCGGATACAATGCCCAACGGCATCCACGGTGCGATGGCGTACTACCGCTCTGTCCTGGCTGGGGTACATCTCAAGCCCTATGGCGACGACGCCTTGCTGCCGACTGAGTTTCTTGAGCTTCCCGATCGCGAGGCCTTCCTGGCGCTACACGGCACCGAGGGTGGTGGCGCAGTGGGGTCGCTGGCGGATGCGATGCCCAACGGCATCCACGGTGCGATGGCGTACTACCGGGGCGTCCTGGCTGATGTACACCTGAAGCCCTACGGCGACGACGCACTTACCGCGTGGGATTACCTGGAGTTCCCCACGGCCGACGACTTCTTGGCGCTCCATGGTGGGGCAGGCGGCGGCGCAGCAGGTTCCCTGGCCGATGCGATGCCCAACGGGATCCACGGCGCCATGACGTACTACCGCTCTGTCTTGGCAGCAACGCATCTCAAGCCGTACGGTGATGATGCCCTAGCGCCCCGGGACTTCATCGAGTTCCCCACGGCAGATGAGTTTGCAGCCATCCACGCAGGCAAGGGTGGGGGCGCAGTGGGTTCTCTGGCTGATGCGATGCCCAACGGCATCCACGGCGCCATGGCGTACTACCGCTCTGTCTTGGCAGCAACGCATCTCAAGCCCTACGGTGATGATGCCCTGCTGCCCCGGGACTTCATCGAGTTTCCGACGGCCGATGAGTTCCTGGTTGTGCATGGTGGGGCAGGCGGTGGTGCAGCAGGTTCCCTGGCCGACATGATGCCTGACGGCATCCACGGCGCCATGACGTACTACCGCAGTGTGCTGAGCAATACCCATCTCAAGCCCTACGGCGACGATGCACTTACACCTGCTGAGTTTCTTCAGTTCCCGAGCGAGGATCAGTTCCATGCCATGCACGGGTACGGCTCCGCGGGCGGATCCTCCACCTCGCTGCAGTTCATCATGACCCGGGGCATCCCCGACGCCATGAGTTACTACCGTCTGATCTTGACCGATTACAAGGTGCGGCTGCGGCCTCAGGACACGGTTAGCTTCCCGGTCAGCGATGACTTCTTCTACTACTTCCTCGACAACGCCGGAGCAGTGAGCCGGGCGATTCAGGCTGCCGTAGGTGCCATGATTGCGGCGGTGAGCCCCGTCACCGTTGACCTGTCCCGCCTGGTGCGCATCGACACCAGCGGGTTCAACCAGGCAGTGGCCGCGGCTGTCAACGAGGGCATCTCCGACCGCACGGTGCAATTACCTGGTGGCGGCAGCTACACTCCATACTGAGGCGGAGGGTACGATGGCAGCAACCCCAGAGCAGGTGCTTGACCTGATGCGCGAGACGAGGCGCGTCCTGTCCTGCTTGCCGTCCCTGGGCGACGCCTGGCAGGTAGTGTGGCTGGAGGGCAAGCGCCGGGGTGAAGCCCGCAACGGGCGAGAGGGCCTGCGTCGCCTCGTAGCGCGCAAGCGGGCTAACCTGGACACGCTCTACGAGCCCGGCAGTGACTTGCATCTCCTCCATGTGCGGGCCTGGGCTGAGCTGGCGTGGGTGCTGGAGCAGATCGACGCTGCGGCAGGAGAGGCATAGGCCATGTCCGTCTACCTGACTTACGGGTCTACCACGCTGGAGTTGCCGAGCCCTGACTACCCCGAAGAGCCAGGCGATGTTCTGGTGCAACGTCGGGCGCGGACCTTCGGCGGCCATGTTACCTCTGTGACCTTGAGCGCCGGCATGGTGTCCACCCCGACGCTCCACTTCACCGACTTGACAGAGGCGCAGTACAACGCCTTGGCATCCTTCGTCAACACCACAGTGGTCGGTGCCACCTACGCCTTCACCTACACCGACTGGGAGGCCGGCGCCTTTACGGTGAAGTACATGGGCGGGCTTCCAGGCAAACAGGTGGGCTACGAGCAGTGGGTCGTTGACCTGGTGCTGGCGGTGATCCCTGCGTGATAGCGCTCTCGGCACAGGCACTGGCACAGAAGGCCCTCGATGGGGTTAACTGCGTCTGGATGCTCGACGCGGCCTTCGACGAGTTCGGGCTGGCGACGGAGGACCGGCGCTGGGGCACCCGTGCCTATACCATCGGGGTCTACACCTACAGCGACCTGTTGTCGGTATCTGGCCTTGACATTTCCGAATCTTCTTTGTCGGATCGGGGCGGCCTGGCCACTGTGGGCGGGCTGTCCTTCCGCATCCGGGACGAGGAGGACGAGTCAGCCCTGACGGACGAATACGTAGTCGTCAACGACCCGGTGGTGTTGACTCAGGTATTCGTCAGCGGCGCCGAGGTGCTGGCAGACCGCTTCGAGTTGGTGCGCGGCGTGATCGAGCGCCACAGCATCGAGGACAACGAGTGGCTGCTGACGGTCAAGGACGACAGCAAGAGCCTGCTGCGGGACTTCCCCGTCGAGACCCTGAACCCGGCGCTCTACCCATACGCCTACGATCCGGGCCAGATCATCCCGCAGGCTTTCGGGCACCTCAACCACGGACCCGATGACGGTGACGGGCTCTCCGCGGTGCTGGCCCCGGTGCGGGTGCTGGACAAGTACACCTCCAGGGGTACTGCCGGATGGAGGAACAACGCACAGGCGGACGTCTATCAGTGGTACCAAGGCGCCGGGGTGCTGGCCAAGGTGGTGAACTCGACCGACCTGGGCGACGGATCTGTGACGGTCGATGGACCCGAGCGGGTGCTGGTGTTGCGGCCGATCCGCCCGGCAGACACCAACGACGTTGCCGACTACGTGAACGCCATCGACGGGAACACCGCCACCGACGCCACCCTTGTCCTAGGGGATGACCTGGACGTCTACCTGGCTGGTGCGCCGGCCCTGGGGCGCATGACGGGTATCACGCTCGTCATTGTGGCAACCGGCGACTACACACTGAGCGTCTATGACGGCGCCGATCTCAAGAACGGCCCCAGCGCTCTGAACGGGAATCAGAGCTACGCTCTGACGCTCGCCGACTGGGAGTCGTGGCAGTTGGCCTTTCTCAAGATCGCCGTCGATGGCCCTGGCGCGGGCAGCACGCAGATGAAGGACCTGAAGGTCAGCGTTGAGTTCGACGACTACGCGAGCTTCACCACGACAGCCCCCTCCTTTTGGCAGGCCATAGCGGGCTATGAGGACCAGGCGGCCAACTACGTGGACGGTGCGGTGATCGCCGGCGCAGGAACGGTGCTGCGGAATCCGGTGCATCAGCTTCAGGCCATCATGCGGGACACGAACTTCCTGACACTGCCGACAGCGAAGGTCGTGTCAGGGGGGG
>Ga0209727_1000290_pt1 | contig 60830 bp, 57 predicted proteins | sample RifGroC1_FD_183995 | JGI IMG/M metagenome (GOLD analysis project Ga0209727, IMG submission 183995) | Groundwater microbial communities from Rifle, Colorado, USA - Groundwater C1 (SPAdes) (version 2) | ecosystem: Environmental > Aquatic > Deep subsurface > Groundwater | place: Rifle, Colorado... | reverse complement strand
ACGGTTCGCACAGGCGTTTCCAATTTGCCTTCCCAAACGTGTTAGTGCTATAGTGAGCGTCTGCTTGGTCGCAGCCTTGTCAATTCTTCTACTTGAAACGGAGAGAAAATGAAAGCGAAGAGACTACTTTCGGTAATGCTTGCAGTAGTGGTGTGCTTAACAGTGGTTTCGCCCGTGTTGGCCGACAAACCTGTCGGGTTTGATCCGGTAACCGGGGCAGAAACTGCGTGGTCAAACAGCGGGTGCGATAAAATCCAGAGCGGATTAATTTTGGACTCTGTGGGCAATCCGCTTGAGACCGGGTTTGACATGTACGGCTATAACTACCAGGCGCACCTTTTCGACGGCACGTATGACTCGTCGGACAGAAAGTTGGACAACAAATATTGGGGACAAACCGGCGACTATGTCGACGACAAGCTTCAGATGAAGTGGTCGGACGAATGGCTGTCAAACGTTGATTGCAACGGTGATCATAAGCTTGATAGGGGGTTAATAAACGGCTTTCCTACCAATGTCAGCGCAGGGTGGTTAACAAATCACGTCAATGGCGATTACCTTGACGCCTATGGTGTCCTGCAACACTACACGTACTTTGTAAAGATTGGATACTTTGGTCCTGAAAGTCCTCTTTGGGGATCCTATGATGTGCTCGAAGAAGTGTATAACGATCCTGCGGCAGGCTTTCACGGTGTAACTATCTACACAGATCCCGGTTTAGGATTCTTTACACAACACTGAGCAAGACCGCGTAAATAAATGACCAAGCATTGAACTCAGAGGAGATTCGGCCAAAAACCAAATCTCCTCTTTTTTTTATTCTTCGCTACTGTGCTAAAATGCCTGCATTCGAATAAAATCATGTCTAAATTAAGACATTGCTTTGAGTAGGAGGAGAGAAAATGACTGAACCAAGTACTGTTGAGATTAGGATAAGAAAAGACTCGGTAAATGTCCGGTACAGAGAATACTATGTTGATCGAAAGATGTCACAGGTAGCACATAGAATCTACACCTTACCTCTGGGGGATGTTAAAACCGAGAAACTTGAATCTGACATAGGACCAATTGGATCCGCCCTTATAACCATGTTGAGCAAGATCGACACACTAGACTTTGTCTACTTAACATACTATTCCATAGGTCTTTCAAAAAAGCGCGGAAAGGATTGGAAAGCAATTGAGCAGGCAGTTTTTCTCGACATCCAGACTGCACTGGGAGCAACAGCATATAGAACCAGGAGTTGGTAGTTCTGACGGCGCATTCAAAATAAGGCGGGAGAGAAGGAGAATGGCATGGCAACATTGGATTCTACTGAAGTAACTGTAAGATCAGTTGACGAAAGAGACGAGATGAGGATTTACACAGTCAAATATGTACTTTCCGAGTTCGCGACAAGAATTGGTGTTTATCCACCCGAATGGCTTGTTGATCTTCCCGAAGAAGAGGATGTTGACCTCAAATATATGGGGCGTGTCTGCACTTGCCTTGTGAACGAAATAGTAAAGAATGCTAAGGAGGTGTCTTACATAGTCGTGGATTTCCATTCCGTAACGATTCTGAGGCACATGAACTACGACTGGACAGAAATCGAACCCAAAATATTTGAGGCGATCGAGAAGGCCTTAAAGGTCGAAACAAGGTTTTTGGGAAAGCAGCTGACCTAGTAACCCACCGGCGCAATCAGGTTTTAAACAAACCGAAAGCGCCGGAATTTTTTTACGCAAAAACTCACAAATTTTAAATATAAAAAAGTAGCGGGGCAGCATTCATTGAAAGAATGTTTGCTGCCCCTGACGTTTACCTACTACGCAGTTTCTTTTTCAAATTTTTAGTCAATCCGCGTCCGCCCGTGCTTTCGGAAGTTCCACCTTTCGAAGAGTACGGATTTGCAACGTGAGTGACCGGTCTTTCAGCTTCTGCGCGGTTCAAGCGAATTGTGGAGTCGGAAACGTGTTCCTGGGGGTGATGCTGTTTACTCCACACTGACACGAAGATCATGTCAACGATACTCTTTACCGACCTGGTGTCGTTCATTTTGTCCTCGACCTTTCCGGTTTGCTCTAAACCGATTTCAGAAGTTGGTGTTGAATTTTCGGAGTGCTTTGCGGATAATCCGCCACGCCACAAACGAGTGAGGATACGTCTCAGCATTTGCTCCCTCCCTTTTGGGTTCAAAAAAAACGACCCCCTGTTGAAGAAAATCTTCGTGTGGTCGTTCTATATTTAATTGTGAAAATAATAGCAAATTTTTTGACATTAGTCAAAACAACATCGTACTAACGTAGGTGATAATAATATTTAATTTATGCGGGATTATTTCTTAGCTTCTCTAACTCTCATTGCTTCTCTACCGACTTTATCTCTTAAGTAAAATAATTTGGCTCTTCTTACGTTTCCGTGTTTAACTACTTTTATTTTTTCAATGTTGGGTGAGTGTAAAGGCAATATTCTTTCAACCCCTACCTGATCGGCACCTATTCTTCTTACCGTAAAAGTCTTTGAAATATCAGAGCCTCTGAACGAAATTACAATACCCTCGAAAGGCTGAATTCTCATCTTTTCTCCTTCGATTATCTTGTAGAAAACCCTGATGGTATCTCCGACTCTGAATTCGGGAATTTTAGGCTCTTCTTTTGAGGCGGCAGTCAGTTCTTCAAGTGCTGCTTTAGTCTCCTCTTCGGCCTTTTCCTCCAACTCCTCTTCTATCTTCTCTTCTTCAACCGCAGGAGCTTCGGCTGCTTCCTCTTCCTGCGCAGGCGCTTCGACAACGCTTTCTTCTACAGGCACGTCCTGTTGGGCTGTATCATCTTGTTTAGTTGTATCTTGATCTTTATCGGCCATAGACTGTGCTAGGATAGCAAATTATCCCGTCAATATCAATTATTTCTTTTTGGCGGACACCTTTGCGGGTTTTTTAACCTCCATCGCTAAACCGCCTTCGGGAGAAACGTCGATCTCTACCAGGTCCCCCTCGGATGTTTCTGCCGCTATTATTTTGCTTGATATAGCGTTCTCTACCTGGGTCTGGATTAACCTTCTGAGAGGCCTTGCCCCGTATTCTTCACTGTATCCGTTTTCAACAAGGTAGTCTACCGCCTTATCCGAAACCTCAAGGGTGAGTTGCTGTTCCCCCAACATTTTTCTGGTTTTATCCAGCATACGCAGAGTAATTTCCCTTATATCTTCCTTTCCCAGGCTGGTAAATACCACGATTTCATCAATTCTGTTCAAAAATTCCGGTTTGAAAGAGTCTTTCAATATACCGAATATTCTTTTATCGGCTGCTATCTCAACCTCTTCGTGAGATTTTCTCTTATCTTCTATAAACCCTATATCTTTCCTTCTTAATAGCTCAGACCCAACGTTGGATGTAAGTATCAGTATGGTGTTTTTAAAATCAACCGTTCTGCCTTTGCTGTCAGTCAGGCGACCATCTTCCATTATTTGAAGCAAAGCATTAAATGTATCGGGGTGAGCTTTTTCAATTTCATCCAGCAATATTACGGAAAAGGGTTTTCTTCTCACTATGTCGGTCAATTGGCCACCCTGTTCGTAGCCCACGTATCCGGGAGGCGCCCCAATCAATTTACTTACCGAATGTTTTTCCATGTACTCGCTCATGTCCAGTCGGACAATCATATCTTCGTCGCCGTATAAAGCTTCTGCTAAAGTTTTTGCTAACTCAGTCTTACCCACACCGGTGGGGCCTAAGAATAAAAACGAGCCAATTGGTCTTTTAGGGTCTTTCAGCCCTGCTCTGGCTCTTCTTATAGCTTCCGACAAAACACCAACTGCTTTGTCCTGACCTACGACTCTGTTTTTTATTGTATTTTCGAGATTCAACAACCTCTCGCGTTCAACAACGTTTAATTTTTCTAAGGGTATACCTGTTGCACGTGAAACAACTTTTATAACTGCGTCTTCGGTAACATCGGGAATTTCTTCCAATTTAGTTTTGGTCCAAATCTCAACCAACTCTGATTTTATTTTCTCAAGTTCCTCAGTACGTTTCTTTATCTGCTCTTTTTCTTCATCGCTGATTTTATTTTTTCTCGCGTCGTTTTTTAATTTTGAAATTTCTTCTTCAACAGTTCTTAAATTCTCCGGCTCTTTTACCTGAGACAAACGTACCATTGCGCATGCTTCGTCAATTAAATCGATTGCTTTGTCGGGCAAAAATCTGTCCGAAACATAACGATCGCTCATTTTGACAGCAGCAACTATAGCGTCGTCCGTTATTTTTACATTGTGATGGGATTCGTAACGTTCTCTTAATCCTCTGAGAATCTCGACGGTATCTTCTGAAGTCGGTTCATTTACCATTATAGGTTGGAAGCGGCGCTCAAGTGCGGCGTCCCTTTCAACATACTTTCTGTACTCGTCTATTGTGGTAGCACCTACCATCTGTAATTCACCTCTTGCAAGGGCCGGTTTAAGTATATTTGCGGCATCCATCGATCCTTCTGCACTACCGGCTCCGATAACTGTATGAAGCTCGTCTACGAAAAGGATTATCTGACCGCTGGCCGAAATGACCTCGGTTATTATGTCTTTTAGGCGCCCCTCGAACATTCCTCTGTGGGAAGTTCCCGCGATTATTGAGGCTAAGTCGAGCATAAACACACGCTTACCTCTTAGAGGCTCAGGAACCTGTCCGTTAACAATTTTTTGGGCCAAACCCTCAACGATAGCTGTTTTACCAACGCCGGGGTCTCCGATTAAAACAGGATTATTTTTAGTTCTTCTTGAAAGGATGTGAATTACGCGTTCGATCTCGTTTTTTCTCCCGATAACAGGGTCAAGTTTACCTTCCCTGGCTAGTTGGGTAAGATCGCGGCCGTATTTATCTAGTTTTGAAGCGGATTGAGACGTCTCTTTTACAACTTCCTCGTAACATACTTCACAGAGAGCCATATAGACTTGCTTGCCGTCCACTATCTGATTTATTGGATATTTAGCAGGACGTTGCCCGCATCTGTGGCAGAGTACCATGAGTGAGATATTAGCACTCAGAGCTTTCGAGTGCAAGAGTTTTCTGGTTTAATGCTCCCAAACGTCAGCTACGAAAGGGTCGCTTTGGATCTTCACCTTTTTAATAAACAAAGCAGCTGCCCTCACCATCTCGTCGGATTGCACCTGTGCCCAATACTCTGCCTGGTCGTCCCTTATTTCCGAAACTATTTCGTCGTGAACTGTAAGCGTAAGTCCGCCATCTATTCCCTCTTTTTTCATTCTGTCGTTTAAAAATATCAATGCGTACTTAACAGCGTCAGCGTTCGTTCCCTGAATTGGGTGGTTTTTCGCTTCTCTTTCGATGCGCGATTCTTTTTTCCTGAAATCGGGGTCGTCTTTTAACGGCTTTTCGTACCAGCGCTTTCTTCCGAGAGGCGTTGTACTAAAACCGTCCCTTACAGCTTTTTTCGCCGTTTTGTTTAGATACTCTTTAACGCTAGGATAGCTTGCGAAATATCTATTCATATAATCTTCTCCCTGCTCTCTTGATACAGGAGTTCCGGTTTCGTTTTCTATTCTTGCGGCCAACCCCATCGAACCCATACCGTACATCAATCCAAAGCCTATAGGTTTGGCGATTTGTCTATAGCTGGGATACTTCTTTTTAAAATCATCGCTATAAGGAACATTAAACATAAGCGACGCCGTGTACGAGTGAATATCCAATCCATCGTTTAATGCTTTAATCATTTTTGCATCTCCTGAAAGTTCAGCCAGAATTCTCATTTCGAACGAGGAGTAATCCGCCGTAACCAATTTGTACCCAGGCTCGGGATTAAAACACGTTCTGAAAGGAGCTTCTTCGGAATTTCTCGGAATTTGTTGAAGGTTAGGATTGTTACAAGAGAATCTTCCTGTTGCTGTACCGAGCTGGTTGAACTCCGGATGAAGCCTTTTTGTGACGGGATTTATTTTAGATAAGAGGGAGTCTCCGAATGCCGACAGTAATTTTTCGTACCCTCTATAATTCCTCAGCAACTTTACGATCGGTTCGTTATGTAGAGCAAGAAGAGCATCGCCTGTAGAAGGCAAATTAAGATTCAATTTGTTATTAAATAAATCCATCAACTGCTGCTGACTATTCATATTGATTGTGTCTGCATGATTTCCAAAAAGATCGATCATGTTGTTGGAGTAATAGGGTCTTATGGCTTCCTGAAATTCTTTAGCCAGGGCATTTCTTCTTTCGGATAGATGAACCATAATTTCCCGCCACTTTTTCTCATCTATATAAATGCCTTTTAGCTCCATCTCACCCACAGCTCGGGTTGCAGCAAACTCAAGTTTGGCGACATTTAATAAATTCTCGCTCTTTATTTTAACGAGCTGCTCGTTGAAAATCGGAAATAGGATTAAAGTATCCAAGGCTGAATAGTTTAATTGTTCTACATTGATTTTTGTTTTATTCGTCACGCCCTCGAATGTTTCCCGTATATCCTTTTTCAAATCCAATCCTGTGTACTTTTTAGTAAGGTCTTTTAAGGAATAGTAACCACGCCCCATACCTGCATTTAAAATGACTTCTGCAAGCATCGTATCGTACAGATTGGTAGGAGCGGCGCCGATATGAATTTTGATGTGTTTGTAGTCGAACTTCCCGTTGTGAAATATTTTTAGTATCTTTGGATTTTCAAGGAAGTCTTTGAAACGGGTAAAGTTTTTTAATTCTAGTGCGCGCGCATCGAAAATATAACTTTTATCTTCAGTACCTATTTGCACCAATAACAAATTTGAAGTGTAAGGATCAAGGCCCGTGCTTTCAATGTCTACTCCGACTACTTTTACATTTTCTAAAATTTCTAATGCTTCGTTTGCCTGATCAGTCTTTGTGATGTACTCGTATGAGGGGTTTGCCGGGTCAAATTTTAGTTCCATCCCGTATATGATAGCACCTCGAACAAACTTAAATTTACTATTTTTTTGTTTCTTGCTCCGGACCTTAACTGCTCTTGATAGTAGTCCTATAGTGTGATAATCTATCAAAAATAAACCAATAAAAGGAGAAGAGATGGTTAAAGTTCTGGTTGGTTTCATCGCGTTTTCTGTGTTTATGCTCTTTGTGGGAACACTGGCGCAGACAGACAGAATTCCTGTAAACCTGCAAACCGTTCAAGTAGCGTCTTACTGCGTTGCCTTGTTAATAGGATTGGCGGGTTTTGTAATATTAAAGAAATTCCCCAAAATCTTGGGACAGGTCACCGGGGCATTCGCAATCGCGCTAGCGCTTTACATAGCTTTTTCAACCATCTAGAAAAGGAGAATGAAATGGATAGGTTAGATGATCGCGTAAAGGATCGGCTGAATAACTTCCTGTTTTGGATCCCGGCCACCCTCTGTGCACTTTTGGTCGTACTTTTCATGCCAAATTCACAAGTGGGTTTGGGGGAGAAGCAGTTTGTCACCGTCGGTGTAACTTTTTTGGGGGCAATCGCACTGCTTAATACGCGCCCAAAAAGAATTGTGCTCACCATCCTGGGGTATAAGTTTCTGATACTCACAGGGTTCCTGACCGCTCTGGCTTTGCAGTAACATCGTAACGAGCCGCATTTTTGGATTCATTCCAACAGTGCGGCATTTTTTTATTTTTACTAAATGGGTACTTATTTTTTGAGAAATTCTTTTATCAAATCTAATGCAACAACAGGATCTGCTTTGCCCTTCATTTCCCTCATAACGCTCCCTAACAAAAACTGCAATGCGCTTTCTTTTCCGTTTTTAAAATCCGAAACAGCCGAAGGGTTCTTATCCAAAACTGCTTCGACGACCTTATTTATTTCCCCGGCATCTGAAACTTTATCGCCTTCCCCTTTTAACTTTTCTAATATTTCCCTGGCGCCCAGTTCAAAAAGATCTTTCCTATTTATCAAAACCGTAGCTGCTTTTGAAGCATCCAAACCTCCTGCAACCAACTTACCGAATTTTTCCACCACCGCCAACCCCATCACTTCAACCAAAATCCTACTCTGCTCTTTAGCAACGCCCTTTTCTTCCATTTCTTTTCTTAGTGACTGAGGCAAACTGCCTTCAACCGCCCTTAACTCATTTATGTATTTCTCATCAAAAACCATCGGCGGGATGTCAGGCTCGGGAAAATATCTGTAATCCGAAGCTTCTTCTTTATCACGTTGTGCAACGGTGACATTTTTGAATTCGTCGTACCCGCGGTTTTCCTGTTTCGGCATTTCACCTTTTTCCAAAATCTCGCGCTGTCTGACAATTTCAGCACGGACCGCCTTTTCCATGTATTTGAAAGAATTGATATTCTTAACTTCGACTTTGTAAGGGGACAGTTCATCTTTTTCTTCCATCTCAGGCGTCCTTAAAGAAATATTGGCTTCCAGTCTCATCTGTCCTTTTTCCATATCCGCTTCGCTTATTCCTAAATATCTGCAAATTACCTGGAGTTTTTTACAATAGTCGACGGCGTCCTCAATGGAACGGAAACACGGCCTGGTTACTACTTCGATTAACGGAAGTCCGGACTTATTAAAATCAACTAATGTTTTGCCGCTATCGTGAAAAGATTTTGCCACGTCTTCTTCTAAGTGAACTCTTTCGATGTCGGCTGTATTCCCGCTTTCCAAAAGTAACGAACCGTTTTCACACAAAGGTTGTTTGTACTGACTAATTTGGTAACCTTTCGGAAGATCGGGGTAAAAATAGTGTTTTCTGTCGAATCTTGAGTCGGTGTTTAAATTGCAGTTTAGGGCTAAACCCAAAAGTTGCGCCTTTTTAACTCCTTCTAAATTGGGAACGGGTAGCGCCCCCGGTAATCCCAGACAAGTAGGACAGGTGTGAGTATTAGGCTCGGCGCCCCATATATTAGCATCACATCCGCAGAACATTTTTTGTTCCGTTTTGGGTTGGACGTGAACTTCCATTCCCACGACCAGTTTATATTTTCCTAATAATTCTTCGTTCATTTTTCTAGACATTAACTCCTAATTTGTATAAAGCTTCTTTTAAATTGGACACCGCTTCGGTAATCATAAAATACGCCGGCTCAAAACCCGCCTCGTGTACCAAACTGTTTCTTAATTTGTGTGCGTCCCAAATTCTGTTGTAAGTCGGCCTGTCGAATTTATCAACGGCGTTTTTCAAACGTTCTCCCATTGTTTCTCCCGGAACGATTTCTTTTAAGACTGCGTCTAAAGATTTATCAGCAGTAATCAATGCCTGTTTTAATTGCGAGGTCCCTTTTTGTTTAAGTAAAACGCTTATGTTTTCCCAATCGGATGTCACTTTTCTCACAGTCTCCTGGCTCACGCTTCCGTAAGATGTTCCCGTTCCCGAACCGAATATAAAATCAAAAAATCCCATATTATTCCTTAATTAACGCCGGTTTTTCGAGATGAAAGCCCGTCGCCCCTTGATAATTAAATAGTGCGCCGAATATTTTCGACTCTTCGTTTATTTTGCTCATTATTTGGACACCCACGGGTAAGCCATTGTAAAACCCGCACGGTACGCTTATTCCCGGTACTCCCGCAATACAACTAGGCTCGTTCAAAACATCCATCATTTCACCGAACATAGGTGAGTTAGAACTTTCTCCTACATTTAATGCAACGCACGGCATGGAAGGAGCAACCAATAAATCTACTTTTTCAAATGCTGCATCAAAACTTTGTTTAATTAAAGTGCGTACTTTTTGTGCTTTTGCGTAATAAGCATCGTAGTATCCCGAGCTTAATGTGTAAGCACCCAACATAATTCTTTTCTTAGCTTCAAATCCGAATGAGTTGCGGTCGTTTCCGTATCTTATTCCGTCAAGTCTTGCCAAATTAGATGAAACTTCGGATCTTTGCAAAATTGTGTAAACGGCAATCGAATACTTGGGGCTTAACATGTCAACGTCAATAATTTCCGCGCCCAAAGTTCTGAAAACGTCAATCGCCTCATCAATCTTTTTTCTTGTTCCCTCTTCAAGTTCCATTTCAAAGTAGGACACCGGTCTTCCGATTTTGACTCCCTTCATACTAAAAGACTTCCCTTCGACCAGGTAATCGGGCACTTCTGTTTGTAAGGATGTTGCATCAAGCGGATCTTTTCCTGCCATTACTCTCAGTACTACCGCCGCATCCTCGGCTGTCTTAGTTAACGGACCCGGAGAATCAGTAGAAGAAGCCATAGCCACAATTCCGTACCTGCTTACCCTGCCGTAAGAGGGTTTTACGCCCGTAACACCACACCAGGACGCGGGACCGCGGGTACTTCCGCCTGTCTCACTTCCGGTCGCAAATAACACCATATGAGACGCTACAGCGGCAGCAGAACCGCCCGAAGACCCTCCCGGCACTTTACTTAGGTCCCAGGGATTAAATGTGGTCCCGAAGTCTGAAGTTTCAGTAGAAGAACCGTGAGCAAAGGCGTCCAGATTAGTTTTTCCCAGCAAAATTGCCCCCGCGTCGCACAGCCTTTTAACCGCGGTGGCATCAAACGGAGGTACGTATCCTTCTAAAACTTTTGAAGAAGCGGTAGTTTCCACACCTTTTGTTGAATAATTATCTTTTGCCGCGTATGGAATACCTAGCAGGGGTTTGTTTTTAAAAGCATCAGCGCCTTTTGAAGAAATTTCTTTGTCTGCTTCTTCTGCTCTTTTTAATGCAATTTCCGGAGTGACCCTCAAAAATGCTTTAATTTTAGAATCGTATTTTTCAATTTGAGCTAAACAGGCTTTTACCAACTCTACCGAAATAAATTCTTTCTTTTTTAAGCCTTCGAGAGCCTCTAATACTGTAAGCTCGTTAAGTTTACTCACGGTCGAAGACTCCTTTAGTAACCACGAGATTACGTGCGGTTTCCTTAACATTTTTTAACGCGTCTTCGCGGGGAAGAGTTACTTTTTGTGAACCGTCCTGATAAACATTTGTTAAACCCGTAACTTGAAAAGTTTCACTTACTTTTGAAGTATCGAGTTCGTCCAATATTTTTATGTAATCCAGGGTTTGTGATAATAGTTGAGAAAATTTTTCTTCGTCGCCTTCAATATTAAGTTTGGACATTTGAGCAATCTTTTTAACCTCTTCAATTGTTATCTTCCTGCTGTCCATAGTGTTCATATTAAAGCATTTTCGTGGATATTAAAAGGTTTTTGAGCGCTTACATCTGCAGGATACGATTTATGCGTTCCTGGATGGGCGGGTGCGTAGAAAATAGGCCTTCCACTGCTTTTCCCAAAGTTCTCACCGGACTTACGATATAAAGGTGGGCTGTGGCACCGTTAGCCGCTTCCAAAACTTCCTGATCAGAACCCAGCTTTATAAGAGCATCCGCGAGTCCTTTCGGGTGCCTGGTAATAGATACTGCCGTGGCGTCCGCCAAAAACTCTCTGTTTCTACTGATTGCGAGTTTTATCAAAGTGGCAATTATCGGACTTAATATGAGTAAGACCATTCCGACGAGAAAAAATACGCTGCCCCCGGAATCAGAGTTTGAACTTCTTTTCCTCGAACCTCCGTAAAATGCTCCCCGTGTAAACCAATCCGACAAAAGCATAATTGTCCCTACTAAAATGCTAACAATCGACATTAAGCGGATATCAAAATTTCCGATGTGTGACATTTCGTGTGCAATCACTCCTTCGAGTTCTCTTTTTTCCAGACGTTGAACAATTCCTGTTGTAAAACAAATAACAGAATGTTCGGGGTCGCGGCCCGTAGCGAAAGCGTTCATCGACGAATCCTCAATGATATAAATTCTTGGTTTGGGAATACCTGAAGCTATGCTCATATTTTCTACTAATTTGTGAAGGTCGGAAGCATCTTCAAATTTAACTTCCTTGGCTCCCGAAATTCCTAAAACTATTTTGTCTGAATTGTAATAAGAAACGAACCCGGAAATTCCGGAAAAAATAAGGGCACCGCCCAAAAAAGTCACTCCTGATCCCTCGTAAAAATATTCACCTACAAACCAGCCTATTGCTGATACTACTGCAATAAACAGGGTCACAATAATGACCGTGTCCCTCTTATTTTGGTCTATTTGCTGATACATGTTCATGATCGTTCTGTGTATCCTTCTTCCCAACCAAACTCACTGTACTTTTCTCCTGCGAGCATCTTATCTATTCCGGATTTCACAACCGGTATCAAGTTACCGGGAAGGGACGATTTATCGAACCATTCGATTCCGTCACATTTTTCCGGTTCGGTGTTTGTAGGGCTCCCTTTCCACTTTTTAACTATGAAGTAGAAAAACTGCCTGTCGCTGTCGGAGATCTTAGACGGGATAGATAAAAAATGCCCGAACTCCAAATCGTCTTCGAGAACGTCAACTCCTGCTTCCTCTTTAATTTCGCGGCAAAGCGCAAACTTGTAAGGTTCTCCTTCGTCAACGTGCCCGGCTACCAAGCCGTACCAACCGTCCCGCCAACCGGTGTTCTTCCGTTTTTGCAAAAGAACTTTTCCGTCTTTTTCAAAGTAGGCGAGGACGGCAATCTTAATCTTTAACGAATGCTTGTCCATTAGAACTGAACTTTAACTGCTTCTCTATCCTGTGCTTCTGCTTCAAAGAATGCTTCCTGTGTGAATCCGAACATTCCTGCGATCAGATTTGAAGGGAAAGCAACAATTTTCTCGTTGTACTGTCTTACGACGCTGTTAAAGAATTGTCTGGAATAAGCGACCTTATCTTCAGTATCAGAAAGTTCCTTCTGCAAGTTGATAAAACCTTCCTGAGCTTTTAACTCCGGATAGGCTTCAGCGACAGCAAAAAGGCTTTTCAAAGCTGAGGTTAACTGCATGTCAGCCTCACCTGCGGCCTTTGCATCTCCTGCTGTCATCAAAGCCGCGCGAGCTTTGGTAACATTCTCGAACACTTCCTTTTCGTGAGCTGCGTAACCCTTAACCGACTCTACCAAATTAGGTATGAGGTCGATCCTTCTTTTAAGCTGGACGTCTATCTGGCTCCAGGCTTCCTTGATCTTAACTTTCAATGTTACAAGAGAGTTATAGATCGAAATCAAAAATACAGCGGCTAGCGCTATGACTACTAAAATAATACCCATAATGCACCTCCTTAGGTAACAAAATTACTAAAGCCATTATATATCTTTTGTAAAGGAAATCACTTTAAACGTATTCCTGCTTCTCTTACAAAGTCAGAAAAACCGAGCGTATTTATAATATTTTTCTTCTCGGCCCAACCCCGGCGTGCGTTATATATTCCGTATCTCATGTGCGAAAGCTGATCCGTAGCGTGGGCGTCGCTGCTTATAACCATCTTCACTTTCCAGCTGATTGCTTCCTTTACCAGGTCGTCGGTAAGGTCCAGGCGGTCGGGTTGCGAATTTATTTCAAGGATTTTGTTATTGTCTCGGGCGGCCAGGAAAATCTTGTCCCATGCGGGATCTACAGGATCACGTTGATTTAACAACCTTCCGGAGGGGTGTCCGATAATGTTGACGTACGGATTTTCTATTGCTGCCAGAAGTCTGTCGGTTATCTGCTCCCGGTCCTGGTTAAAGGAGGTGTGAATGGAAGCAACAACATAGTCTAGTTCTGATAACACTTCATCGGGTAAGCCCAAAGTCGCGTCAGCTAAAATATTAACCTCATACCCGAAAAATACTTTAATAAATTTCTGTTTCTCGTTTATTTTGTTTATCGCAGCCCGCTTCTTTTTTATAATATCCGATACTTCTTTATATCCACGAGACGTAACGCTGGGTGCGTGATCGGAAATTCCTAAGTATTCGTAACCTAACGCGATTGCGGCTTCTACCATTTCTTCCAACGTGCTTACCCCGTCAGAATCGGTAGTGTGAGTATGTACTTCGCCCTTTATGTCTTTTAATGTGATAAGTTCCGGCAACTTGTTATCAATTGCCGCCTCAATCTCGTTGGAACCGTTCCTAAGCTCGGGTTCAATGTAGGGCAGTCCTAAAAATTTGTAAAAGGACGGTTCATCGGGAAACTCATGGGTGTCGCTCGCCTTTTTAATACCGTACTCAGACAAAGACATGTTTTTGGAAAGGGCAAAGTTACGTAAGAGGATGTTGTGCTGTTTGGAACCCGTGAAGTACTGCAGCATAGCACCGTACGCCTCGGGTGTGGAAACTCTCAGGTCTACCTGAAGATCATTTTTAAGGACAACACTGCATTTTTTGTCGCCTTTTACTAAAGTCTCGGCAATTTCAGGAAATTCTAAAAAGTGCTTGATTGTTTTGTCCGGGTCGGTGGTAGCTACGGGAATATCCAAATCCCCGATTGTGGCGTTCTTTCTTCTGAAAGAGCCGGCTGCTTCAATGTGGCCGAGGGCATCCAACTCCTTCATGTAATCGTAAATTCTCCCCACCGTTTCTTCGGCTTTTGAGTAAAGTACGCGCTGTTTTTCGTTCTTAGTCATTTTGAACTGCCCGATAGATTCGAGTATGTCTTTTTCCGATTTTTCGCCGAAACCCTCAAGCTCTCTTATCTCACCTTTTTCAGCGTACTCTTTAATACGTTCAACCGCCCCTTCACGAGTTTTTATTTTAAAAGCATTGGCAAGTTTAAAGGCTTTTCTAGCACCGATACCTCGGATACCGATAAGTGCAAACATTCCTTCGGGGAGATCTTTTTTGATTGCCTCAAATTCTTTAACTTTTCCTGTTGAAAATAGTTCGTTTAAATGAGCGTAAATGCTTGCTCCAACGCCGGGAATTTCTTTTAATTTGCCATTTTCCCACAAGTCGTAAATGGAAACTGTTAAATTATCGAGGATTGCGATGGCGTTTTGATAAGCCCTTACTCTAAAAACGTTGAAGTTCTTCACATCCATTGCCGCCAAAACTTCCTTCATTATCGAAATGACTTCTTTATTGGAAATACGGTTGGCGTTCATATGTAAATAATAACAAAGTTCCGCGAAGGAGGTATAAAAAAAGCGGCTCCTGTTGTTCAAAAGAACAAATACAGGGGCCGCCCAGGGGGGAGGTTCAAATTCAGGTTATCCCACCTTTACTTCGAGAGTGCCGCCAACTTGCCTGACAATATTGACCTGACAACGTCGGAACGACATACCCTCACAGATTTCTTCCATCAATTCCGGGGACAATTTCTTGATTGAACCGTCCTCTTTTGAGTACTCCTCGATCCGGGAAGGTACGTGGTTGCAACCCGGTGTGTCTGTGCATGTCTCTACGGTAATGCGCTTTATATGGTGTTTATCCATCTGACGGAGAAACTCACTCACAACATTCCTAGACATAGTACCCCTCCTCAACATAAGATTTTCGACAATTTTAACACCAAGTAGGCAGTTTAACAAAATGCAAACCGTCCTTACCAAAGGCATTTTATTGACCATACAACAACAAATTGCTAGTATAACACCAGCATTAAGGGGTCGTAGCTCAGTCGGTTAGAGCGCCGCACTGTCACTGCGGAGGCCGCGGGTTCGAGTCCCGTCGATCCCGCCATGTATTAATCTTATTTCTGCCCTCAGTGAAGGAGGTCCGTAAATGTCCACAGATGTGAAAGAAAACGGTAACGAGAGAGACGGATTGGCTTTGATAATTGGGGGCTTATTTATAGTTGCATTGGTTTTCGCTGCATACAATTATTTCAACAAAAGCTCCGAGGAGATTAGCAAAACTCAGGAAGAGGCAGTATTTCAAAACGAAGATGCGGAAACTGAGGGCGACGTGAACGGAGACGCAGCTACCGACAAAAAGCTACCTCCGACAGTTGCAGGGACAATTTCCAGCGGCACGGCCAACGGAATTATTAGAGCAGAATGGGTCGCCAATGATTATCAAAAAGGCGATGTTCAGGGTAATTCCTATACAGTGAAATCAGGCGATACATTATGGGAAATTGCCGAAGGAGTTTACGGTGACGGCACTCAATGGACAAAGATATTGGATGCAAACAAAGGAGACGTGGGATTTTTAGTTAACGGACAACAAGCTTTGATTATTCCCGGTCAGGTTTTAGTCCTACCCTAATTTTCTACTTTTGAACTTAAGAACACCCTTATAGCTGAGGGTGTTTTTTATTGTGCTCTATTGCTATAATCTCTTTGATACGCGGGTGTGGCCTAGTGGTATGGCGTTTCCTTCCCAAGGAAAAGGTCGCGGGTTCGAATCCCGTCACCCGCTCCATGAATTTGACCAACAGCCCGCAGGGTTGGTGGACAAATTTATAGGGTGTAAGGAGATGAGAATGCCGCAACGAGCGAAGGCGAGCGAGGCGGGGTCGACGGGCGTGTCAGCAGACACGAACCGGTGACCGAATCCCGTCACCCGCTCCACTTTATATGGATAATTTAGACAATAACAATCGAGCTGAAAACGATAGTACTAACGAAAAGGAAGAAAACCTAAATCCTTCTATTAAAGAATTTAAACCGAGCAACGAAATAGTTAAAGGTGAAGACGGTTGGCTATCGCCAAGTGGCGTATTTTATTCATGCGGCACAACAGAGCATGACGAAGCTGCAAAATTCCTGCTATCCCCAAAAAGTCCTGAACATGCTTATGTTGCTCAGGAAAAAAAATATGACTATTGGCCCAACGATCCTGACAGAGCAAAGCTCTCAAAAATTGGGTACGTGTTGGTACGTGGGGCAGTTGTTGCACCGGACACTTTCGCAAATTTGACTACAGCCCAACTGGAAACTCTTAAAAGGGCTGACATATTAATTATCGATCCAATCGATAATTCCCAATGCTCCCCGGAATTTGTCATTGAAACGACCAATAATCTTAGAGATACCGCCAAAGCCATACTTGAAACAGAAAGTTATAAGGAAATGCTTGAACATGTGGAGCGTATTTTTGAGGAAACTGGCATAACACGTAAACATTTAAACACGAAATTCATCCGCTCTTATAATTTTACGAATATCTATAACGAAAAGATAATTCGTAAATATAACAACATGACCTGGCAGGAAAGAGAAGAATATGATGCGAAGGGACCTTTTCCTAACTATAATGCTTTTGAATCTGTAGCAAATATAGAGGATTTTATTAAAACGCCGTTTAAAAGCAGCATCACTGTCACAGACAATGAAAAACTCACAGAAACAGTGTTTGAGATACTTTCCAGCGGTTATACAGAAGGAATAAGAATAAAAAGTCGGAGACATGAATGGTGTTATAGGGAAATACCGACTCCTGACCCCAATATTTTTCTTACTGTTTCCAGAATCTACTACCACCATGACGGTCTATCGGGAGGCATGCTGGGCACTGTTAATGAGGACGTTTCTGTGCGTATTCAAACAAAATACCAAATTGAAAAAGAATTGTCTCAAACCATAAAGCGTTTAATCACTTCACCTGATGAAAATAAAAACTTGCCAAAAGTAACAACGGAAGGCAAACAAGAACTATATAAGCTGTGATATACTGCAAAAAATCTGACTAAAGGAGAGAAAAATGCACGCTGGTGAACCTGAGGCACTTTACGAACTGCACCGTCGGCCGGATCACTTTGTCGTCAAAACCTACCTGCATAACTGCAAACAAATATTTAAAAATAAGAGGGGTCGTTTGCAGGCAAAAAAGGTGGTAACGACAGATATTCCTGCCGGAACTCTGGTCGTTGACCAAAGAAGCTTTATCAGCTGGAACGAAACGAGGAGGGGGATGCTTATGCGAGTTAGCCTATACCCTGCTTATCAGAACGGAGAAAAGGCCTGGATTCTTTCTTACGTTTTTGATCCGGGGTGTATGCCCGTGAACGAAAGAATTCTGGATTACGAAACAGGTAAAGAGCTTTGGCTCAAGTACTCCGGTAAAGTCTAGACTTGCATCAATACCGACAATTTAACTCGGGTAACTGTCTTTAACGCTGAGATAACGCAAAAACTATCTCAGCGTTTCTTTTATTCTGGTAAAATGATGACGCTGGCCGGTATAGCTCAGTTGGTAGAGCAGTCCCTTCGTAAGGGAAAGGTCACAGGTTCGACTCCTGTTATCGGCTCCATTTAAACGTAATTTCCAAACTAGACAAAATACATACTATGGGGTATAATTAACACGTCAAAATTAGACAATAAACCATACGCAATTAACCTAAATTAAGGAGAGCAATGAAATGGCGAGAATTGTATTAACCCTGATAATTTTTGTAGTTTTTTACGTATTGGAAAAATCGGCTTATGACGTCATGAACGGTCCCACTGGAAGCGCTGCCGGTTTAATCACAATGGTCGTCCTCGCGGCAATTGGAATCGGATGTATCGGCTTTATATGGGGCGCCGGTCGTAAGACAAAGGCAACCTCCAAGTCCCCGGTGAGACCTCTTAGACACTAACGGCCGAACCACGGAGCAGACACTTGAACACCACCCTAACACGGTAGGAACAATGTCTGCTCTTTTTTTGTGCTAAAATTGAGAAACTATGAAACAATATTCCAAAGTAACGAAAGCTGTGATAGCAGCCGCCGGATACGGTACCAGATTCCTCCCCGCAACAAAAAATCAGCCCAAAGAAATGCTCCCAATTATAGATAAACCCATTATTCACTACCTTGTCGAAGAGGCGGTTAATTCAGGAATTGAGGAAATAATCCTTGTTACAAGAGCGGGAAACCACATTATGGAAGATTATTTTGACAACAGATCTGAGCTGGAAAACGAGCTCGAGAAAAACGGTAAATTAAAGTACCTAGAAATCGTCCAATCCATACCGCAAATGGCTAACTTCGTATACGTGCGCCAGAAAAATCATCTTCCTTATGGCAACGGCTCTCCCCTACTAACTGTTAAAGAATTAATTGATAACGACGAGGCTTTTGTATATATGTTCGGCGACGACTTAACCCTTTCCGATGTGCCTGTTACAAAACAATTAATAGATGTTTACCACGAACAGCATCCGGCAGCCGTTCTCGCGGTTCAGGAAGTACCCTGGTCAGAAGTAGAAAGGTACGGATCCGTCAAATACAAAGAAAATGCCCCATACAAATACACCATGGAAAGAGGCTACGAGAAGCTTCCAAAAGATCAGGCTCCCTCAAATAAAGTGCAGTTCGGGCGTTTTGTCTTTTCCTATGACGTAATTGAAGCGGCAGTTAATACTGCTACAGGTAAGGACGGCGAGCTTTGGCTTATCGACATCCTTAACGGACTCGTGGACGCAGGAAAAACCGTCATCGCGCAACCGATTGAAGGAGAATGGTTGACGACCGGTGACCCTTTGAGATATCTGAAAACAACCCTTAAATTCGCGATGCAAAGAGAAGACTTGAAAGACGAACTTAAAACATTTATAAAAGAAGAGATAATAAAATAAGATGGTAACAAGAAAATACAGAAGCAAACAATACGGTATGGGCGAAGAAGAACTTTCAAAGAAGCTTATAAAAACGATGTTGGGAATTATCGGACTGATTGTGTTCGTTATTTTGGCCTTGTTTGTGTTCGCCCCGACTTTTGGCTCGGCTTTCGGGCTATTATCAAAAAACAGGAATGCCAAAGAAGAAGCCGTGACTGTGATAATCAGACCGCCGACTCTCTCAAATGTTCCGGTAGCAACCAAGGACACTAAAATAAACCTGACAGGATACGCTAACGAAGGAGAAATTATAAAACTTTTTGTAAACGGCCCCGAAGTTGCTCAGACAACAACAGGTGCAGACGGAATATTTAACTTTATCTCGATAGATCTTATCAAAGGCAGGAACACTGTTTTCGCCAAGGCTATAAACGCGAAAAATGAAGAGAGCGATGCCGGCGAGATATTTACCATAATACTTGATACCGAAGCACCCAAAATTGAAGTAGAATCGCCCAAAGACGACTCTACCGTGCGCAATTTGGATAGAAGGATTACCATCACCGGAAAGATTAACGAAAAAGCGACTTTAAAGATTAACGGGCGGATGGTTATACAAAAACCCGATCTTACATTCGAATATATTCTGGGAGTTAAATCCGGGGACGTGGAAATAAAGATTGAGGCCGTAGATGAAGCCGGGAACAAAAACGAAGAAACTATAAACGTTAAATATCAAGAGACGAGCTAAATATTAGCACGTACATCACAAACATCACCTGGGGATAAAAAAGTGAATTTATAAAAAGGGACTCCAGCATAAGTGCCGGCAGTAAACTTATTATCACCAACCTATACTTTCTTTTTGAGACAGCGCTATCGAGAAATGGAAACGCGAGGGCGGAAGCGTAAATTAACGCGCCGAAAATTCCTGTAGTGGCGAGAACAAACAGAAGGCTGGAATCGGCGCCGGCGCCCGAGCGCGAAGAAATGTTATCTACAGTGAGGAAATTATAATCTTTCTGAGCGTATCTATACGCATTAAATCCCACTCCTGTAATTAAATTATCCTGCGAGATTTGTAGCGCATTTGTCCAGGACACTAGCCTGAATCTGGCAGAGTCAGCGGGGTCCGTAATTCCTGATATTCTGGTCTGTACACGTGGCACCAAAAAGTAAGCTAAAAAGGCTAACAGCATGCCTACGAAAAGTAACCGGCGATTTTTAAACAATCCGAATATAAAGGTAACGACGGCTAGCATTGCCCACGCGCTTCTTGAGAATGTAAGAAAAATAAAAATTAAAAGTGTGGCGGCAGAAATTATTCTGAATCTGTCTTTTTTGCCTTCAAAAATACTTCCTAAAATTAGTGTGAGCACCGTAACCATGTAGGCTCCGAGAAAGTTGGGGTCAAAAAATGTTGAGGCTACCCTATTTTTGTGTGGGTCCCACCCTAAAGCAGGATCTAAAACACTGAAGTCAGGCAATACCGTTAGTTGAATGAATCCGGCCGCGCATAGAAACAATGCCGAGACGGTAAAATATCTTTCCAGCTGACCGCGCGTAATATATTTTGCGGCGAGCATGTTATAAACTACCAAACCTGACAGAAGATAGGAGACGTATCTGACTAAATAAAATGCCGCCGTCAGTCCTTCACTTTCTCCATATCGGTAAAAATTTATTAGTAAAGACGCCCCTGCCAATAATGAAAAAATGAAAAATAGAACCGAATAGCGCGGAACCTTTAAATTCCTTTTGACCAAAAAATGGATGACTCCGTAAAACGCAAAAATTACTGCTGCCAGATCAAAAATGTAGTAACTTCCCATACTGGCAAACTGACCGAGCGATAAAGCCCCGAGCAGTATAAATAAAAGGTATTTAAGCAGCATAGGTTTTACGCCATATCTTCCGGACAGTAACAATCAACAGGATAAGTATCAAAAGCTCGGATAAATGGGTTATGACAGCCGACATGTAAAAAGAGTGAACGGGAATAAAAATCAAATTCATTACCACGTTAAAGACGCCGCTGATTAGATAAATTCCGGGAAGATATTTCTGATACCCCATCGTTACTATAACCCAAGCTAATGGCTGTGTGACGCTATACAAAACGAGTCCCGCCAACAGTATTCTTAACACAGGAATTGAAGCTCCGAACTCCGTGCCGCCTAGAATGTTTACAGCCAGAGGGGAAAATGCGTAACCTATCAAAGAGAATATTAACGCAACAGCAATTAAGAACTTAAGAGACTGTTTTAATGTTTCTTTTAATTTTTCCTTGCCTTCGGACATGCGGATTACCATGACAGGATAAAGGGAGTTCATGAAAAATGTCGGCATTACCAAAGCGACTTCAAAAATTTTGTAAGGGAGTGCGTACAATCCTACTGCTTCGTTGTTGGATACATTTAAAAACGATGGGACCGGTAGAACAGATAATAGTAGGGAGTCGGCCTTAAAATTTATCTGACTGAACACAAACATTAAACCCAAAGGTAGGGAGCTGGATAAAAGGTATGCCCAAAGCTGTTTATCAAAAACAAATTCGGGTTTCACTCCCAGCGACTTCACGAAAAAATAATTTACTGCGAACGTAATAAATCCGCCGACAACATAACTAAAACTAATCCACATCACATCAACCTTCGCCTGAGATAGTAAGTAGACCAATATCAAAATAACCGCGTACCCCGACAGGTACCCTATTGTTGAAAGGTCATATCTTAGTTTTGCCTGGAAAATAATGTTGGTGGACGTAAAAAGTGCCTGGGTAAGAATAAGCAGAAGGCTCAAAGTAATTCCTGTTTTTAACGCATGGGAATAAGGAAAAAACCTTGATACTACAAACAAAACGACCATCAGAGCGAGTGAGAATATTATTCTGATGAGTAAAATGTTCCCGAAGTATTTTCCGGCTTTGCTCCAGTCCTTTGAAATCTCGCGTGTGGCGATGGCGTTGATACCAAAATCTACTATTACAAAAAACAGAGCAGGCCATGCCTGCATTAAACTAAACTGTCCGTAAATTTCCCGTCCGTAGGTCCTGGTAACAATAATCGTGGCCAGTACGGTTATTCCCAAACTTACGACTTTGCCTATCAGCTGATAAATTGTGTTGGCAGCTATTTTTTTATTTATCGTAGATAAACTCATTGCGCGCAACCCCCAACTTTTATTGTGTTAACTATAAGTGCCGGCGGCTTTCCTTCTACCTTATCCATATCTCTGACCACGTCAAAATGTTTATAAGGAACGTTGTCTTCGTTAAGCCACGAAAAGTGGTCGAATGGAGGGTCGTATCTTATTGTAAAAGGCATGACCGCTCTCACCCGGTCGTCTTCGAGCCATACATCTTCAAATGCTTTTTCAAAATATTCTGATATTGTATCTACAGGTAGGTAACTTCCGTTGTAATCCGAACCCTCAGCGTGAGCCCACCCTGTCTCAGTAATAAATACCGGTAAGTCTTTTCCTATCTTAAGTACTTTTCTGAGGTAGCTTAGCTCGGTCTCATACGCTTTTATGCTCCATCTGCCCTCGTTGTATGGATCACCTGAAAAGTTCGGTTGTGGATAAGAGTGGGATGCCCAACCGTCCAGCTTTTTAAAGATACCGGGCTCTTCGACCTCCATGCGTCTCATATACTCTAACGAATCCATGTGATTGTCATCGGAAGGTGCGGTTACGTTAAAAGCACCGTTCATCATAAAAAAATCCGGGTTTTCCTCTTTAAAAACATCAATTGTGTAATCAAGTATCTCTGCGTATTCTTTTGGATCTACACGATCGTACCAAAACTTCCTGTCGTTAGGTTCGTTGTAGACACTTATATACCTATAGCGGATAGGCCACACAAATCTGTTTAAGAAGGCTGCGGACTCCTCTGTCTGATCTTTGTAATCATCCGGATCAACGTCGTGCAACTGAAAGACCGGGATTAAATGCTTTTCATTAAGCTTTTCAAAAACGTTATTCCATTTTTCGAAGTTCTTATCCTTAACATTGTAAGGTATTAAAACGTAACCCCAATCGCCATCACCGGAATTAACAAGCTCTTCTGCCCTGTCAAAAAATTCGTCAACCTCGGCATAGATATAAATTCCGAATTTATTATTTTCATCCCATCCAGGGTCGTCACCGGAGTAGGTGTAGTACTCGACCTCCTGAACTTCGGCACAATTGGCTGAAGATTCAGCCGCCCGGAGTCTGTCTGTGTATGCCTGCCGCTGTCCCTCCTCCAATGATTTTTTCTCTGCCAAGTAGCTTTTGTATTCTTTTAGAAATACAAGTGCCGAAACCAGAACTGCACTTAAGACTAAAAAGAGGAGAATTGTCCAAAATTTATATCTACGGATATTTAGAATAGCCACAAACCAATTCTATCATTTATAGGCTTTTATACCGAAAACAACGGCTGTATTTATTGGGCATTTATGCTTAAAATTACCCTGTGAGAGCGGAGACAAAAACAATTTTAGTGCTGTTTCTTATAGTAACCGTTTTGGGAGGTATAAGCCTGTATATAAGCAGGTTGGACTATAAAAACCACCCTTTGACCCCGTATTCTAGCTCATTCGATATACTAGCGTTATTCAAAGAACGTAAAAAACCCGCTTACCGTATTTATGGATACCTTCCTTACTGGACCTTAGAAAGTATGGAATATTTAGAATTGGATAGGTTGACCGATGTGGCCTATTTCGGCATTTACATAGACGGCGAGGGTAATTTTGTAAAAACAGTCGAGGACGCGGATGGGATTTGGATTGCCGAACCAGGCTACAGAAACTGGAAAGAAAATGAAAAGGTAACACAGCTCGTGGAAGCCTGCAAGAAATTCGGAGTGAACTTTGCGCTCACAGTAGTTGCCCACAACGACGAAGACAACGACGCGTTCCTAAATTGCCGTAAGTGTTGGGACACTCTATTAGCAAACATCTACACCGAACTTGATGAAAAAGACATTACTGACGTTAATTTAAATTTTGAATACGCCGAGTACACCGGAAAAGAAATGGCGGAGAAATTCTCTGAGTTTACAAAATACGCCAATCAGGAATTGGACAGAAAGTACGGAAATTCAAATGTAATTGTTTCTGCTTTCGCCGATTCTCCTGTTAAAGAACGCGTGAGTTCAGATCTTGTAAATCTGGCACGGAATAGCGACGGTATTTTCATAATGGGGTACGACTTTCACAGACCAAGTTCCGATACCGCAGGGCCAGTCTCTCCAATCGGCGGTAAAGGAATCCACGCCGAATACGACATTGAAACAATGCTAAAGGATTATCTTGCTGTAGTACCGCCAAATAAACTGCTGCTCGGTGTCCCTTACTATGGATACAACTGGGTCGTGGGAGAGCCTGAAAAATACGCAAAAAGAATCGACGGTAACGACAACATCGGCTACTCTCAATCCCAGTCTTACGAAACAATTATGGACGTACTTATTAACATCAGGCCTCAGGTAATGTGGGACGATTTAGGACAGGTGCCCTATTTCAGTTACATAAGTGAAGAGACCGGACAGCAAAGACAGGTCTTCTATGAAAATCAGAGGTCTCTCGCAGTAAAATACAAACTTGTTAAGAGTAATAATTTGATGGGCACCGGAATTTGGGCGCTGGGCTATGACGGAGGCTACACTGAACTTTGGGATCTTTTGTACGACGAGTTTATTGACTAACCTCCCCGATTAAACTTTAATTAATAAAATGGAAAACGCCGACCGGAATAATTTAACGCCACAAAATGGAAATGGTAACGGCAATGGGAACGGAAACGGTTATGCCGAGCTTCCTAAAACTGTGGCCATTGTATACAGCGATGCCAGACGTGAGTATTTCCCTACTGAAGAGCAGTACATTACCGAAGCTGAGGCTGAGAAGGATGCATACATTATTTCTAAGTACGCTGAAAGATTAGGCGTAAATGCATACACTGTTCCCGGAAACGCCGATCTTCCTGAAAATCTTAAAAACCTAAAGCCTGAGATGGTATTTAACCTGGTAGATTCTATAAAGGGATACGAATACCTCTCGTCCGCTATACCGGGAATCCTGGAGTCTCTGGAGATACCCTACACAGGTGCGGATATCCTTGGTTTAGCCCTTAACTACAACAAATTTCTCGTTAAGAAACTTTTACATCAGTTTAAAGTTCCCGTACCTAACTTTCAGCTTTTTTTGACCTCTTCAGACCCCCTGGAGCATAACTTAAGATTTCCTCTCATAGTGAAACTAAACGAGATACACGGCGCGGTCGAAATAACAAAAGACTCAGTGGTCGAAAATGAAAAAGCTATGAGGGCAAGAATAAAATATCTTTTGGACACATACAAACAAGCTGTTTTGGTGGAAGAGTACATTGTAGGGCGTGAAATAACAGCCTACGTTTTGGAAGGCTTGAATAGGAAAGTATATTTGGCTGAAAAGGTATTTAATAAGCCCGATGAAAAATATGTTTTTTTAACTTTCGACGATCAGTGGGTTAACCAAAATGAAACTTTCAAATACGAAAAATATGACGATCCTTACTTAAAAGAATTGGTTCTCACGGCGTTTGACGCTATTAAATTGATGGACTACGGAAAGTTTGATATCCGACGCGACGGTTCCGGAAGATATTTTTTTATCGATGCTAATGCGAACCCGGCCTTCGGTCCGAAAGAATGCCAGACAGCCATGGGATATATACTTGAAGATTTATATAAGATACCTTTTCCGGATATTTTAAAGCGTCTGATGCTGAATACCCTGAAGTGTCCTCCCAAAGATTACTAATGGTGGGCCCGCCTGGGATCGAACCAGGGACCTCTCGGATGTGAACCGAGCGCTCTAACCACTGAGCCACGGACCCGTGCGCCCCTATTTTACAGCATTTTTCCTTTACGTCCTAGTTATTTGGCTGTTGCTGTTATAAAATTCCTCTATGGCACGGAAGTTCAGCGTTAAAAGTGTGGTCGTAGACTTAATAGAGTTGGTGTTGATAGGAACAACCGTTTTTCTACTCGTTTATATACTCGTCGGCCAATTCCTGGAAGTATCGGGGAGATCTATGTACCCCTACCTGCATGATAAAGAGCAAATAATTGCGGAGAAACTGTCTATAAAGTTTGACCCCATCAAACGCGGCGAAGTAATAATATTCTGGCATCCGAAAACAAAATCCGATTTGCTTGTTAAACGTGTCGTAGGCCTGCCGGGCGAAACAATAAAAATTCAAAATGGTTTTGTATTTATAAATGGCACAAAGCTTGAGGAGAATTATCTGTCGGGAATCGTAGTAACTCACGAAGGCGATTTTTTGTCAGAAGGTCAGGAATTTAAAATTGCCGACGATTATTACATTGTGATGGGAGATAACAGATCTGAAAGTACAGACTCAAGATATTGGGGACCCATTCAAAAAGAAACTATAATAGGCCGGGCTTTAGGTGTGTTCTACCCTCTTGATAATATAAGACTTCTGAATGGTGGGAAATAGACAAGCGTAATAACGCTACAAAATAAAGGATTACTTAGCTTCTTCTACATCAATCTTCTTTTTCTTTTTTGTAAGCCACGCGAACTTAACTATTCCACCCACCTTACTGAATATTGAAAAATCTTTTGCCATAGCTGTGTTTTTACCGGGAGCGAAAGTTCTTCCGCGCTGTCTTAGGATTATTCCACCGGCTTTTACCACTGATCCGCCGAATACTTTAACACCAAGCCTCTTACCTGATACATTTCCGCCCTGTCTTGCTTTTGATCCACCTGCTTTTTTATGTGCCATATGTTATTTAGTCTCCTTTTTAACTGTTTTCTTTACCGTCTTTTTTGCGGGTGTCTTAGGTGCAGCTTTGGCTACGGGCTTTTTTTCTGCCACTACAGCTACCTTTTTAGGTGCTTCGGTTGGTTGTTTCTCTTCCTCAGCTTTTTTTCCGCCCATTTCAATCTTTTCGACTAAAAGCTCGGAAAGAGTGTCTCTGTAACCTCTGCCTTTTCTGTATCTTGATTTGGATTTAAACCTTCCGACGACAATCTTATCGCCCCTTGTCGCCCCGGTTATTTTGATTGTCACGTGAGCGCCTTTTACTGTAGGGTCGCCTAAAATGGTCTCTTTTCCGTCTGAGAAAAGGAGTACTTCGGCGTTTACTTTGCCGTTCTGGTTATCGACAGTCAGGGTGTCCCCTTCGTGCACTTTATATTGGGCTGAGCCTATTTTTATTATTGCGTATTTATCCATAGAAACAGTGGAATCTTACACTAATTTTGGAGTTTGGGCAATAATTCCCTTCAAACCGCCCTAACCGTGCTGCACCACTTTACAGCTCGGCCGTAGAGCCCGCCACTATAAGGACATCGTAGGCTTCAGTGTCCGCCAAAGTATCTTCTACGGCAACCTCGGGGAATTCCTCCTTGGTATCCCCTTGCACAAGGTCTTTATAGATTACCTTGTCTTTTTTAAACCGCATCAGCGTAGTATCACGTGTCTCATCGGCAGTATCTATATCCACCACTACATAGCCCTTACCCTCTAAAAGGGTCTTTGTTCTCGCAGCTAAGCCATTTACTCCGGATCCGTTCAAAACCATTACCTTTAAATCGGCCTTCTTTAATTCCTGCACAGGCTGCTCGACAGGCTGGTTGTTTTGAGAAGTTTGTTCGCTGAGAACATTATCCTGGTCTCCCCCGGACGCTATCTGGGAGCCGTCATTCTGCCCGTTTTTATTGAAGAAAAGAAAGAAAGATAGTACACCGGCCACAACTAAAATTGACGCTGCTCCAACGTAAACCAAACTTTTATTGCTCTTCACTATCTCCGGAAGAGGCATTAAGTTAAGCAGGTTCATCTGGCACCCGTTTACATCGGGGTCAGTGTCCATCATGTAGTTAACAAGCATGTTAATTTTGAATTCTTCGTCAAACTCATTATTTACCGGAGGTAAGCCAATCTCGGAAACATCAAAACCCTTAACGTCGAAATCCTGGTAATTCAACGTATAAACTTTTTTGACAGGCGTCTTTTTCTTATAGAGGGATAATTCACCAACAAAACTTTCGAGCTGGTCCGCAGTAATCTTTTTGTTACTAACGCCACTATAAAATATTCCGTTAAGTTCCGACAGGGCCATGGCGTGACTTCCGTCAACGCGGCATATAAATACTGCAGGATCGTTTGTGCCTACATACTTAGGCATCAGTAGTAACCAGGGAACTACACTTTTGAGTGAAATACCTACGGCAGTTGCCACCTCCAACAGGTTGTCCATGTATGGTTTTCTTACACCGACGAATTGGTATAGAAAAGGAGCGATTTTCTGATATGAAAAGTAAAGGTCTTCGAGCGGAGCTTCCGTAATCTTGGCCTTCATGTCCTTAAGCAGCTGTTCCTGCTTGTCACCATCTCGTTTATTGATCATTATAAATCTTAGAATGGTATCTTCCGGTTCTGTTACCACAATAAGATTCAGTTTCGACGGGGATGTTTTAGTAAGCGTAGAAATGCCTTTTTTTACTTCTTCCGCATAACGTGCGATATCGGATATTTTAGTATCGGTAACGATCTCTCCGTCTAACTGTGAAGAGTACGTTTTTAATCCTTCTTTGCCTATGTACGTGAGTCTGAGAATATTGTTATTAAGTGACAGGTATACATCTTGCATATCTATAACTATAACACAATTAGTTAACTTTTCGGACCGTAAAATCCTGCCCTGCTTCAAGTTTTGAGGCTTGTATTTTCTTCGCGATTTCCTGACCGTAAAGTTCTACAACTTTTGCTGTGTGGGTGTCTGAAGGGTAAGTAATTTCAATGATGTCGCCGACTTTTAATCCGGCCTCTTTTCTCATTTCCTGTATTTTCCTGACGAAGTCTCTCGATAGTCCCTCGTATTTCAATTCTTCGGTAATGTTTGTGTCCAATCCTACAGTAACATTATTAAAGGTCGCCGTAGCATACGCTGCCGGCACTTCACTTAAGTACTGAATTCCCTTAACGTTAAGTTCGTCCAAAACAAGCGCTGAAAGTTCCTCAGGAAGTTTTTCGACTCCTGAAACCGCAACCGAGGATAGAGGCTGTCTGACGGATATTTTTTTATCGCTTCTGATAGATAGCCCGTACGAAACAAGTTCTCTGACTTTTTTCATATCCTCCAGTAAACCTTGATTTGACAAGATAAAGTCGTTATCGAATCCGGGAAACTGTTCGAGGTGAACAGATTCCTGGGTGTCCTTTACAGAAAAATCTTTAAGACCTCTATAAATGTTTTCGGACATAAACGGGATGACCGGAGCGGAAGCCTTCGAAAAGTTTAGCAACACGGTGTACAAAGTACTTAGTGCCTTTGTATCTCCTGCCGAGATTCTTTCGCGTGATCTTCTCACATACCATCTGGAAAGGTCGTCGACAAACTCTTCGATTACTCTTACCGCGGCTGCAACATGATATTCCTCCATGCTAACTGCAATTTCCTTTATTACTTCGTTCAAACGTGCAACTGCCCAAACATCCAAAATGTTGTCAGAGCCTTCGAGCGCAGAATCTTTCCAATTGAAAACCGTTGCATACATTTGAAAATATTTCACTGAATTCCATAGCGGGTTCAGCACGTTACGGAGTTTTGTTCTTAATTCAGATTCTTCAAAGTTCGCATTTTCCCCGAGCATCAGTGGTGACCCCATTAAATAAAGTCTTAACGCATCGCCTCCGTAGTCCTGGAGTACCTGACGCGGGTCTGCGTAATTGTTAAACGTCTTGCTCATTTTTCTTCCGTCAGAACCTGCCATGACACCGGTCGAAATAACATTTTTAAAAGAATTGGAATCAAACACCGCTGTGGAGAGAATATGCATAACGTTAAACCACGCCCTAACCTGAGCAATATATTCAACAATGTAGTCGCCCGGGTAGTTGGTCTCGAACTTTTCCTTGTTCTCAAAAGGATAGTGTATCTGAGACCACGGCATTGAGCCTGCTTCAAGCCAGGAATCAAGCACTTCCAGCCTGCGTTTGTATTCTTTTCCGTTCTTTTTAATTATTATTTTGTCGATATAGGGACGGTGCAGATCTTCAACTTTTTGACCGGACAACTCTTCTATTTCTTTTACTGAGGAAACGACAATCCTGTCACCATCTTCAGCTTCCCAAACGGGCATAGGTGTTGCCCAATATCTGTTGCGTGATATACACCAGTCGGGCTGCTGCTGGATATTCTGTCCGAATCTTCCGTGTTTAAGATGTTCCGGAACCCAGTTAATTTTTTCGTTTAGCTCCGACATTCTGGGTTTTAAAGAGGCAACATCGAGAAACCAACTTTGCTGAGCTCTTTGAATTAGTAAAGTGTCGCATCTATCGTGGTAAGGAAATCTGTGGGTTACTTTTTCGTTTTTAAATAGAACTCCCGCCGCTGTCATATCATTTATTAACGGACCGTCTGCGTCTTTGTAAAATATTCCGGTGTATGGATTTTCCTTTTCCGTTCCGGGCAAAAATTTTCCCTCGTCGTCTATGGTTAACATTAGAGTGAGACCAAAATGTTTTCCCATTTCCGAATCAACTTCTCCGAAGCCCGGAGCACTGTGAACAATTCCCGTACCTTCTTCCATGCTTACCATTCCGTCGTAGTGATATAGTTCAAACTCACCGTCTTTTGACGAATAAAATCTGAACGGGGGTTCGTACTTTAAACCTATTAATCCGCTCCCTTTTATTTTTTTAAGAACCTTATACTCTTTGTCTGAGAAAACGTTGTCATTACGGGCCTCCGCGGTAATGTAAAGGACGCCCTCACTTTCAACAAGAGTGTAATCCGCATCTTTGTCCACGACCAAAGCCCGGTTAGAGGGGATAGTCCAGGGAGTAGTTGTCCACGCCAATGCGAATGCGTCTTTAAATTCTCCTTCTGAAGTTATTTTAAATTTAACGGTAATTGCCGGATCTTCAACATCTTTGTAAGAATTGTCCATTGCGATTTCAAAATTTGAAACAGGTGTTCCGCATTTCGTGCAATATAAAGATGTTCTGATACCTTCGTAAACCAGATCCTTGTCGTAAAGTTGCTTGAAGGTCCACATCACTGATTCCATGTAACTTTGGTCAGTTGTGCGGTAAGCGTTTTTAATGTCGACCCATCTTCCAATTTTATTTACGTACCAGTCCCACTCGGCCGAAGTTTCGCGCGTGTAGTTGTAGCACTCCTGCGTAAATCTTTCCAGACCGAACTTTTCGATGTCGCGCCTGTTCTTAATCCCGAACTTTTTTTGTACTTTATTTTCTACGGTCAAACCGTGGGCGTCCCATCCCCAAACTCTCTCAACTCTTTTACCTTTCATTGTCCAGTATCTGGGTATGATATCTTTGGCTATAGAACCGAGGAGATGGCCGTAATGCGGAAGCCCGGAGATAAATGGAGGTCCGTCGTAAAACACATATAAATTTTCTTTGGGATTTTTCTCTACGGATTTTTCAAAAATCTTATTCTCGAGCCAGTACTGAAGAGTCTCTTCTTCCATCTGAGGTATTGTTATGTTTTGTGTTGGGTTCTCTTTTTTATCCATAGAACAAAAGAATTTTATCAGATTTCAGACACTACTAAAGATTCTTGCTCCGAAAAGAACTTATCGTTGGTGTACGCCCTGTAAACCAATAGCCCCACCAAAGCCGTCATAATGAACACGAGCATGATAAGTAAAAATATATAGGTTTTATTCATTATTTAATCTTCCAAATCTTCTCTTTCTTACCAAGTTCCATATTCACATAACGGGCCAAAACGAACAATAGGTCTGAGAGCCTGTTTATATAAGGTAATAGAAATTTCAGGGATTTTTTTCCGCTGTAGGACACCAGGTTTCTTTCTAAAGTCCTCACTTTCACCCGTGCGAGATGTATGTGGGAAGATGCCTCAGAGCCTCCCGGAAGTATAAAAGCCTTCAGAAGGGGTAGTTTTGCCGAATATGCGTCTATTCTGTCCTCCAGGTCCGTTACTCTATTAGACCACATAGCCTTATCTGCGGAAGAAAACTTAAGCCCGGCGATATAAGCACCTATAAGGAATATATCTTCCTGGATTGACACCAAAAGCGCTGTCTCGGTGGGTTTTTTGAGAGATGCCAAAGCACATCCCAGTGTGGCGTTTACCTCGTCTGCTACCCCTAAGATCTCAAATACAGGCCGCGACTTGGGCATCCTTCTTGGGGAGCCAAGTAACGCAGAGGTTCCGGTGTCACCTTCTTTTGTGTAAAGCTTCATAAGAAGATGATACCACTAACACCTGCTGTAACCGCACTGGTAACACTTAGCGCACCCCTCCTCCAGGACTAGAGTGTAATTCCCGCATTCGGGACACATGTCCGTGTTGGCAAATGAGTGGGGAAGTGCCGGTTTTTCTTCAGGTTGTGTTTCGGATACTTCCGTTGATTCGACGGTCTCTTCGGGGGATTTGGTACCGTTTTCCTTTACGGTAAAACCGAACTCCTCCGCCAAAACCTTGGCAACAGCGTCGGGCAAAGAACTTACCCTGTTTTTACCGAAACCGATAGATTTTGAACCTCCGATGCCTGCCAACTGAACTATTATTTCCCTCACAACCTCAAGGCTGAACTGAGGCATTCTAAGCCACCCGGACAGTAATCTGCCCAGACCTTCGGCTAACGCTGCCACGTCACTACCCGCCTTTCCCACATTGAGGAAAACTTCCAACGGCCTACCCTCGGCATTCTTGTTTATAGTGATGAACGCCTTTCCCTGGGGGGTTATCATCTTATAAGTCGAACCACTTAATTTGTACCCGCGTCTTATTGTTACTTCGTCGGACGGTCTTTCCTTTTCGGTCAGAAGAATCTCTTTATTAACAGGCTCGGCTACGTCTTTGCCTTCTTTTTGGTCTTTTGTGGATTTTGTCTCCAACACAACTTCCTGCCTGCTGCCGGTCACGTAAACCGTTAAACCCTTGCATCCAGTTTCCCAACCCATCATGTAAACCTTGGCCACGTCCTCTTTGGTTGCACCTTCAGGAAAGTTGCAGGTTTTGGATATAGAGTTATCTACAAATGCCTGAATGGACGCCTGAGTCATTATGTGTTCTTCGGGCGTAACTTCTGAAGAAACAACAAATGTATTTCTTACAGACTCCGGTAACTCTAATATGTTTTTGCACGTCCCTGTCTCAATTACCTTTTCGATAATCGATTTTCTGGCTTCTTCAGGCAAGTTCAGATCATCGAGGGCTTTCTGGAAAAACGGGCTGACATAAGCCAACGTCATTTTTCCCTCGGTGCCGGCTGACTGGTAAACATTTCTATAGTAAGCAAGAGCAAAGACCGGCTCGCAACCATAGCCTTCGACGCCGGCGACTGTAGAAATCGTGCCTGTAGGCGCTATGGTGGTCTGAGCACCGTTTCTAATTCCGTAAGTCTTTATTCCCTCAGTAACTGATGGCCAATCTAACCACGGTCTTCCGAAATTTCTTTTGTATTCGGTAATTGGTTTTGGAGGTGACCACTTTAAGTTCTCGGGATCGTAAATACTTCCGTGGATTTTTCTGAAAGGTCCTCTTTCTTTTGCCAGCTCAATGGACGCTTTCATTGAAAAGTATCTTATAAACTCTGAGACCTGCGCGGCAAATTCCTGGCCTTCTTCACTGCCGTATCTTATTCCCAGGGAATACATAGCATCAGCAAGTGCCATAAATCCTAAACCTATTCTTCTTACATCCATTGCCGCCTCTTTTATTTCCGGTACTGCCGGAATGTATCTATTGGCTTCTACGACATTATCCAAAAAACGTGTTGAGGATATTACAGTTCTTCTAAGCTCTTCCCAGTCAAGCTTTCCGTCTGAAGTCAGGTGTTCGGCGAGATTTATAGAACCTAAACAACAGTTCTCATAAGGTCCCAGCCACTGTTCTCCGCAGGGATTGGTAGCTTCCAATTCGTACAGATGGGGAACCGGGTTTTCCTTGTTGGCGGTGTCGATGAATAAAACACCGGGCTCACCATTTTTATGCGCGCAGTCTACTATCTGGTCAAATATCTCCCGGGCTCTGGGTGATTCGGTAACTTTTAGTGAGTGAGGGTCAATCAAATCATAGGTGGTGTCGTTTTTTACAGCTTCCATAAATCTGTCAGTTATTGCAACCGACAGGTTAAAGTTCGCCACGGTCCCTTCCTGGGACTTACTAGCAATAAATTCCCTTATATCCGGGTGATCTATGCGTAAAACACCCATATTTGCTCCGCGTCGTACTCCTCCCTGGGCAATCTCACCGAATGCTGCGTCGTATACCTTTAAAAAACCGACAGGACCGGTAGCAATTCCATTGCTTGCCGCCACTCTCGAACCTTTGGGTCTTAGACGTGAAAACGAAAAACCGTTTCCTCCCCCGCTCTGCTGTATCAGTGATGCGACACGGAGTGTGGAGAAAATTCCGTCCTTCTCTTTACCAAGGTCATCTGAAATAGGTAGCACGAAACAGGCTGCGAGTTGACCCAACGGTGTACCGGCCCCTGTAAATGTCGGAGAATTAGGAAAAAACTTTTTAGAGGAAAGAAGATTATAAAACTCGATGCGGGATCTTTCTGAATCAGCATACGGGCGGTCGGGTGCTGCCATTACATCGGCAATACGTTCGAACATTCCTTCAGGTGATTCGGAAACATTTCCGTTCGAATCCCTACGGAGATATCTCTTCTCCAGAATCTTTTTTGCATTGTCAGAAAAATCTATAGACGTGTTCTTAGAAAAAACCGAGGCATCCTCACGGTAGAGATAGCTCATAAGGTTATTTTCGTCTCACAAGCCGGCAATCTTTCACTGCCTAACCAAAGATTGTCGAAACACGAGACGTTATATAAATAAATACAACGTTCTTAAATGAAAACAAATAAAGTATTGATTTACAAGGAAACGTACGTTGGAGTATTCGTTTAATTTGTTGATATACCGCACCGGTGTTTTTTCAATTTGTTGCAACGGCGGGAAAATGACGTTTTTTGGACGCCTTGCGGTCATTTCTGTCTCAAAAAAGTCGGGATATCAAAACCGGTCCCATAATCTTCGTCTTCCGCGTCTTCGGGCTTCCACATTTCGGATGGAAGTTTAGGTTGTTTTTTTTCTTCAGGAGGAGTTTCCGGCGTATGTTCTCTAGGCACTCCCTGCTGGAAAGGCATTTCCGGTTTATCTTTTTTCTGAGCCTGGCCATAATGCTTTTCGACATAACCGGCCATAGAATCATCTTCTTCAGGGACTTCAAATCCTGTAGCGATAACCGTAATTTTTAGTTGGCCTGTCAATTCTTCATCTATGGATGTTCCGAAGATTATGTCTGCTTCTTCTCCTGCAATACTTCTGATAATGTTTGCTGCCCTGTCTACTTCGCGCATTGTAAGATCGGGGCCTCCGGAGATATTGAAAAGTATGCCTTTCGCTCCTTCAACCGACTGTTCCAGAAGAGGTGATGAGATTGCTGCCTGTGCTGCTACTTCGGCTCTATTTTCGCCCGTACCAATACCAATTCCCATCAGCGCAGTACCGGCGTCCTTCATAATTGTCTTAACATCAGCAAAGTCCACATTAATTAATCCCGGCATAACGATAAGATCCGAAATTCCTTGTACACCCTGGTTTAGAACGCTGTCCGACAACCTGAATGCCTCGATAATAGACATGTCTTCGTCGGCCACTTCTAATAGTTTTTGATTGGGTATGGTGATTAATGCGTCAACTTCTTTTCTGAGCTCCATCATTCCTCTGTCGGCAGCTCTCATTCTTTGAATCCCCTCAAAATTGAACGGTTTAGTAACAACACCAATAGTAAGGGCGCCGGACTCCTTAGCAATCCTTGCAACTGTAGGAGAAGCTCCCGTGCCTGTTCCACCGCCAAGACCGGCTGTAATGAACACCATATTTGCCCCTTCCAGATTGCTTTTTATAACTTCAAGGGATTCTTCGGCTGCTTTTCGTCCTATTTCAGGATTTGAGCCCGCGCCTAATCCCTGCGTAAGTTCCTGGCCAATGGGTATTTTTATTACTGCTTTATTTATGGAAAGATCCTGAGCGTCGGTGTTTATTGCGATAAATTCTACACCTCTGATCTGATTTGAATCGATCATGGAGTTTATTACATTTCCGCCGGCACCTCCGACTCCGACAACGCGAATTTTTGCAAAGCGTTCTATCTCAGGTTTAACTTGCATTGCAACACTATACCAAATTTATTTTTGGTATTTAAATTTTTTTAGGGCAGGAAAGATTTTAATTTGTCAACAAACTTCGAAAAGCTTTTATTCATATTACCCCGTCTGTCATCAAATGACAACAGCTGGCTGCCTCTGAAAAGCTTTACACCGTACAATACGGCGCCGACTCCGGCAGCAGACGAGGGACCCTGAATTTCATCAATTAATCCGGTTACTCCTCTGGGAATTCCCAGTCTTACGGGCATTTTCAAATTCACTTTTGCGCTTCTTTCGACGTTTGCGGTTAAAGCACCACCACCCGTGACAACAACTCCTGCAGGAAGCTTACCGTTTAAATTAACTTTGGTCACTTCCAGCGCGATGAGACGGAATATTTCTTCAAGACGGGCGTCTAATATTTTATAAAGCATCTGGCGGGGTAGCCTGTCAATCTCAAGACCGAACTCTGATACGTCGAAATCCTCATCTTTTCTTATAGCATCCGAGTTCTTTGATAAAACCGCTTCGTTGCTCAACCTGATTTTTATTCTTTCGGCATCTTCCAGGCGCGATCTTAAGCCAATGGCAAGGTCGCTGGTAATAAGTTTGCCCCCGATAGGCAAAACCGCAGAATGAACAGGGCTGCCGTCTAAAAACGCAATCATGGAAGTAGTACCTCCTCCAATGTCGACCAGTAAGGTTCCGAGTTCCTTTTCGGTATCGGTTAAAACCGCCTCGGCTGAGGCAACTCCCGCATAAACCATCTCATCCACGTTCACACCCACCTGATTTACGCATCTGGCGATGTTTCTAAGGGCTATAGAAGCACCGTGGATAATATTTGTCTCCACTTCCAAACGCACTCCGGACATCCCTACCGGGTCTTTTATGCCTTCCTGGGAATCTATTGAAAAATCTCGGGGAATTACGTGGATAATCTGACGTGTTGACGGTAACGATACCGCCTGCGCAGCTTCTATGACGCGGGAAACATCTTCTTTGCTGATTTCATCCGTTTGATTGGGTGAAACGGCTACAACACCGTGGGAATTCAGGGTTTCGATGTGACTGCCGTTGATTGTAACGAAAGCGCTGGATACCGAGACTCCGGCCATACGCTCGGCTTTTTCGATGCTGGCAGCAATAGCCTCGACGGCGCTGTCGATGTCTACCACATTTCCTTTATTTACGCCCTTAGAAGGCACTTCGCCCGATACTCCTATCACCGAAACTCGTGATTCGGACACTGAAGCTATGGTCGTCCCCACTTTGGTTGAACCGATGTCTATTCCTGTTATTATCTTTTCTTTGGGCATAATGTGGTTAAAAGCTACTCATATAATACTATTACTTTATCATATCGTAAATCAATTTTTATTACCCTTTTCCCCTCAAGAAGCAGATTTTTATACAGTTTTTCAAGCTTTTGCACTGACTCTCCTATAGCCTTTATATTGCTCAGATAGACCTCAGTGGCGCCAAGATAGAGCTTTGAGTACCTTTCTTTAAAGCTGATGCTACTGACACTTAAGCCTGCATTACCGACCTCCCTGAGTATTTCGATGCTCACGGGAACAATCCTGCCGTCCAGAAAAGCCCCCACTCTCATATCTCCTTCGTAAATTATCTCCGGAAGGTCCATAAACTCATCCGAGACCTCGCCCAGAACATATCCCTCGTTGTCTATAAGGTAATGAACGTCACTTTTTTTGCCGGAGGTGACTACAGCCACGGGCAATCTTTCTTCTACCTTAATTACCACAGTATCCGGGTAGTCCAGTGAGGTTTCGACGCTTTTGGCGCCTAAAAAATTTGTTTTGAGTAAATTTTCCAACTCCTTTGTGTCTATTGAAAAAATGCTATGACCGATCGTTTTTTGCTCGGAAACATTTTGAAAATCCTGTAAATTAACAAATTTCCCTCCCCCCACTACGGAAACGGCTCTTACAGAAAACTTCGGACTTAGGTAAATAAATTTGTATGAAAGATAGCTTAACGAACCAATTACAAACATCGCAGCTAATATTTTTATAGCTGTGTGATATTTTCTCGCAAAGACGCGCGGACTTTTTATTCCCCTCCGCCGATTTCTAATTTTATTAAGTAGAATTTGATTTCCGCTTGTTTGAACAGGACGCGAACGCTTATTAATTATTTCTTTGCGTGAGCCTATAAGTTTCATCTGCTATTATTTCTGCTGCATTAAGATTTACCATTTCCGCTGCTTCTTTGTCATTAAGTTTGTATTCATGAATGTGTCCCAACACCTTTTTTACCAAAGCAAAAAAAGTATCTTCGTTCAGGTCTTTTTCTTCAAGAATCTCGGCCAAGCCATATTTTTGCAGAATTAATGCATTTTCTTTTTGTTCGTCGTGGCTTACCCAGGGTATGGGAATAAGCACGCAGGGTTTTTCCAATGCCAAAAGTTCGGTAACGGTGTGTGCGCCGGATCTTGACACAACTAAAACCGACCTGTTGAAAGCCTCTCCAATCTCTCCGTCCAGCACAAACTTTCTGAGATAGAATTTGCCGTTAGCCAAACTGCTGACCTCTTTATAAATTGACTCCAACTGACCATAATCATTAAATTTTGAGTGATCCCCGCTCTGATGAATAACATTGCACACAGATAAAAGTTCGGGCAACGCTTCTTTTACTACTTCATTTATTGTGTGCGAACCGGTCTTACCTGCAGTTATATAAATGGTGGGGAGGTTGTTGGCGGAATTGAAAGAGTCCGAACCTATTTCGAACACTGCTTTTCTAAGAGGAACGCCGGAGTAAACAATTTTATTTGCGGGAAAGTATTTTTCTGAATCTTTCCAACCTATACATATTTTTTTCACGAACGCGGAAAGAAGTTTGTTAGCATAACCTACTACAACCGTTTGTTCATGGGTGATGGATGGAATACCGAGCAACCAGCCCGAGATTACTGTAGGAACCGCCAGGTAACCGCCGAACGATAAAATAACGTCGGGTTTTATTTTCGACAGCCATCTGAAGGCTTGAAAAAAACCGAACGGAACTTTGAGCAAACGCAGAAGGTTAAATGTTTTATATACTTTTCCGGCCTGTAGATTATAAAAAGGTATTCCCAGCCCTGTGATTTCCTTAAACTCCAACGTGTCGTTTTTATCGCTTGCCAAAGAACGCTTGTGTCCGAACCAATATAAGTCCGTACCGGGATACTTCGACCTGAACTGGTCGATAACGGGCAATGCCGAGCTGTGGTGTCCTCCGGTAATAACAATTTTCATTTTGCGGTCTCCTTACCAATATTAGCCAAAATACCCAATCCCATCAAACTGAAAACCATACTCGACCCGCCGTAAGATATTAATGGTATAGGGACGCCGGTCAAGGGTAGTAATTGTGTCATTGCACCGATATTAACGAAAAATTGGAGCCCTATCCAGGAAGTTATACCCGAAGCCAGAAGCCTGCCCCTCAATGTCTTGGCACTTTTTGCTATCTCAAAACCTCTGTATATTAAATAGGAAAAGGCAACAATCACCAATGCGGTGCCCAAAAAACCGAACTCCTCCCCTATTATTGCGAATATCGAGTCCGAAGCGACTTCGGGTAAATAATAGTACTTTTGACGCGACTGACCCAAACCTACTCCGAAAAATCCGCCTGACCCCAGGGCAATCTGAATTTGTTTTATATGGTAACCCTCGCTACGGGCGTTATTATCAAAACCCTTTAATTGTGTAAGAAATCTTTCCCGCCTGTACGGAGAGCTGAGTATCAGCAAGACGCCCAGCAGCAAAGCTACTGGAACAACAACCAGTAAAGGTTTAACGGGTGCCCCGGAAGAAAAGTAAACAATCGTTCCGATAGCAGCCACCATCACTGCCGTGGACATATTAGGTTGGGCTATTACAAGCAGGAAAAGTAAACCCGTTACTACCGCATAAATACTAAAAACGCTTTTATTTTCCTGCAATTTTTTGGGAAGCATTATACCCAGGTACATTATTAGTGTAAGTTTGGCCAACTCTCCAGGCTGAAAACCGACCACCCCTAATAATGGAAGCTTCGGAAGGGGCGGGGCGTTAAGATAAAACCATCTGTTAGCACCGTTTATACAGGGCGCGAAAAAAACGTCCGTTGAACACGGTAGAAGCGCAACCACAGCTAGTAGAATCAAAAAGATTATATTTACTCCGAACATAAGTCCTGCAATTCTATCTATCTTTTTGTAATCCCGGTTGTAAAAGAAAAAGAACCCCGCTAAACCCATGAGAACCCAACCGACCTGCAGAAAAACAAATCTGTACGGGTCGTTGTACAGACTGTCAGAGTGAATAATCGTGGAGTCTGCGATGATAATAATTCCAAAAAGTAGAAACCCGAGTATCAGGAATACGAAAGATCTGTCTTTTTTACTCAATGTAGGGACAGTTTTTGGTTTCATAACTCTTACATCAACGCAATGAAAATACCGGCAAAGGCGGAGAAGGCTCCGAACAACCAAAATCTCAGAGTTACTTTTGTCTCGGGCCACCCGAGCAGTTCAAAGTGGTGGTGGACAGGTGCAAATCTGAACAATCTTTTCCTGGTGATTTTTACAGATAGCTGCTGAAGCGGACTGCTTATTCCGTCAAATAAAAATACTGCGCCGATTAGGAGAAAAGCTACCTCCCGGTGCAGAAAAACAGCTAATAACGCCAAGGTTCCCCCCAAAACATGCGACCCTACGTTTCCCATAAATATTCTTGCGGGATAAACATTGAAGTATAAAAAAGGAAGAAGAGCGCCCGCAAAAGTTGCACAAAAAATCGCAATTGAGTTGTACTCCAGCACACGGGACACTACCCAAAAAGAAATAAATGCGAACAACGAAAGCCCTCCTGCCAAACCGTCTAGTCCATCACTAAAAGCTACGGCATTCAGGATTACTATAAATAACAGAAAAACAACAATCGGATATAAGAAACCTATGTGAACATCCCCTATTAAAGGAAACCAGAGATAATCCCACCCGAGCTTAAAATAAACCCAATAAGCGACAAAACCACCAATCAAGCCCTGAATTATAAATTTTTTGTACGTCTGCATTCCGCTCGCATCAGTACTTCCTACAACTCGCCAGAATTCTTTAAAATACTGCCAGGGTTTTAAAATTACACGCAACACGCCTTTGGGCGTGGTGTCTTTCTTTTTAAACAATCCTCTGAAATGATACTCAAAAAAACCCGGGAGTCCTGATTTCCTATAAACCTTAGTAAAGTCTTCAAAAAGTCCTAGTAACCCTGCTATTAGAGCCACGAATATCGGCAACAGTGTTTGTGTACGGGAACGGTTGAACAGCAAAGTAAGAACCGCAACAACCGAAACAAGAACCAGACCGCCCATTGTGGGTGTACCCATCTTGAGTAGATGAGTTTTTGGAGCGTCCTCGCGTACTTCTTCTCCCATCTGGAATTTATAAACAAAGTTTATCCATATCGGATACAAAAAGAATGACAATAAGCCTGCTGCAAATAAAAATAATAAATCTAACATTATTCCCATTGGTCAGATATCCTTGCACCCAAATTTTTAAGCTTCGTCGTAAAATTTTCTATATAACAATCGAGCACGTCCGTTCCTTCTATCTCACTCTTTCCCTCGGCAACAAGTGCTGCCAGAACATGAACCGCCCCATACCTGAAATCCGTGATATTCATCTTCTCTCCCTTTAATTTTACAGGACCGTTGGTTTTTGCAACCGTGTAAGGTTCCCCAAGCCTTTCGATATCATAGGCATCGTCGCTCACGGCCATCGAAAATCCTGCTTCGGAGGGCTTCATTAGTTCAATTTTCGCACCCATCCTATTTAGGTCTTTTGTGTAACCAAAACGGTCGGTGTATACGGTGTCGTGTATGTAAGCCGTCCCGGTGCATTGTGTAAGAAGAAGTGTTGCGGCAGATTGCCAGTCGGGTACAAAACCCGGTGTCGGTGCAATCGTCAGGTTCGTAGCCTGTAACTCTTCGTCGTGTCTCCATATTTTAATTGAATCCTGCTCAAACTCATACCTGGCCCCGATCTTTGTGAAAAAATTTACCATGGGTACCATAACGTTTCTATTAATGTTTTTTATAACTACATTCCCCTTTGTAATTAACGCTGCTATTGAAAATATAACTGCTTCCGTTTTATCGGGCTGCACTTCCATCGAAGCTCCCTTAAATACGTTCACGCCTCTTACTTTTATAACGCGGGGTTCGGTGCGTACAACGTCTGCGCCCATCGCGTTCATAAGGTCAATTAAATCGTCTATTTCGCATTCTTCAGAAGCGTTGTTTATTTCGGTTTCGCCCGGAAGAAAAGCCGCAGTCATTATTAGTGCATCCGTAGACATGTGGCTCGGAATTTTAAAATTTACATGACCGGCCGCGGCGTTAGCGGAAGACAAGAAATAATAATCTTCGTCTTCCTCAATTGTTACACCAAGACTTTTCCACACTTCTAAAATTCTGTTCACAGGTCTGGGGACACTTGAGTGTGACTTATATTTTGGAATGGATGCTTTTCCGAAACGGTATAGTAATGGAGGTGCCATTAGTAGAGACGTCCTATACTTTGATCCCATTTCAAGAGGGAGTTCGTGAGAAGTGATGTCCGAGCCGTTTAAAATAAGCCTGCCTGCCCCTGCCCAGTCAGCTTTTCCTCCGAGGACACGAATCATTTTTATATCGTCCTCTACTGCATCTATCTTCGGTACATTTTGGAGGATAACGTCGTCGTTTGAAAACATCGCGGCCGACATAAGCTTCAAAGCCGAGTTTCTCGTACCCGATACCTGAACAGTACCGAGCAGCGGAAAACCACCCTCTATTATAACCGTACTCATATTAGGAAAGTTTGATAAGTAAGAACGAATTTGCTACAAGAAGAACACCCAGCACACCAGTCAAAATGAAAACTGCTTTTTCAACACCCCTCAACGATCTGTACGCCGTGAATGAATTTTTAATTCCTGAGGACAGACCGGCGTTTTTAGTTTGTATAAGGATAAGAAAAACGATAATGACCGAAATTATAACCTGCGTTGTTTTAAGTATTGCTATCATATTATTTTTTAGAGGCACAGAGCCACTCAAAGAAAGTATATACCATAGAAATGATAAAGGCAGAAAATAGGGCAGACCAGAAGGCTGTAAGGCTTTTCGATGGTAGCATAAAGCCGAAAATAATCAAATCCGACAAAGTGGTCTCCATTATCGTAAATTCGGGCAAAAAGATGGTGAGAACATATAGTGTTAGCGTAGATAAAATTGTAGCGATAAACAAAAATCCTATTCCCTTGGTGGGCAATCCGAATGTAGCCAACAAAGGCTTACCCAGATAGAACAAAAGAGTGAGCGCCAGAGCTATTACTATGAAAGTCTTTATATCACCGGCATAAAACAAGGATGTAAGGACGTAGTTGGTGGAATATAGTGAAATCAGAACGAATGTAAAAGTCCTTATAATACCCTTCATGCCTTAAATTATAGCGTTTTATTCGGCCGGACCAAAGATTTTCCTGCTTCGGAGCATATGGTGGTATTTCTGGGCGAACCGGTGACTTTCATCTCTTAAGTTTATTAGTAACCTCATACCCGGGCTGCCGGTGCCTAAAACGAGTTCGTGAAAACCGTTATCGAAAAACACAACCGTCTCTTCCTTCTTTGCCAAACCTATCATCGGTATGTCTACGTTCAGTTTAGTCATTACTTCCATTCCGGAAGATAGTTGCCCTTTACCTCCGTCCAAGACGATAAGAGACGGAAGTCCCCAGCTTTTTCTTTTCGGGTCGGTCTCGTGCAAGAGTCTTCTGAACAAAACTTCGTACAGCATAAAAAAGTCGTCAGGCGTACTTTTTGCTTTTATCCTGAACCTTTTGTACTCCCTTTTGTCTATTCTTCCATTTATCGCGGTAACCATCGAACCCACAGCTTCTTTACCGGATATGTTTGAAATGTCGTAACACTCTATTCTTGTAGGCAGCTGCTTAAGTACGGGCACTATTTTCACCAGATCGTCCAGCGCGGACCTTGCTAAATCATCCAGCAAATATGGGTTTTCGATGTATTCGCCTGGAAGACGGAAACTCTGCCTCACATAACGGAATTTTTGCAGAGTATCTCTTATTGTTGCGGCTTTTTCGTAGTTTTCCGATGTTGAATATCCTTTCATCTGCCTCTCCATCGCGTTGATAAGTTTTGAGGTTTTGCCCGAAAGGATGCTGTTTATTGTCCTTATATTACTTTTATATACGGGTAAGACAGCGGTGCCATTTACACATGGTGCCGGGCATAGGTTTAAGTGGCCGTACAAGCAGGGCGTCTTCAATTTTTTATATTTTTCGTATTTATTAGTACTGCAGTCACGAAAAGGAAATATTTTACGCAGGGTTCTCACCAACTTCTTTACCGATCCTCCGTCCGGAAAAGGACCGTAATAGTGCTCGTACTTTCCGGTGTCCGGCTTTCTGAACGTCTCAACTTTCTGAACATTAGTTAACTTACCTTCTACATCAACCTTCTCCGACCTTATTCCCAAGTATAGATAGGATTTGTCGTCTTTGAGGCTGATATTAAACTGAGGCATGTGTTTCTTTATTAGCTCCGCCTCAAGTATCAGGGCCTCCAACTCACTTTCGACTTCAATTATTCTCATATCGTTAATGTTTGAGACAAGAGCAAAGGTTTTAGAGTTTCTATCCAGGTTCAGACGGAAATAGGAAGATACCCGTGATTTTAGGTTTTTTGCCTTACCGACGTAAATAATTACACCGTGGGCGTCCTGATAAATATAGACCCCGGGGGTTGTGGGCAGATTTCCTAGTTTTTCTTTTAGATTTGAGGAAACCACGAAGTTATTGTAGCATTTACCCATGCTCGGAAATGCTTTCAAAAAATTATTGGTTATCGCTGCAATAGCCGTTGCACTTTCCCCTGTTGCAAATGCACAGACAGAAGAAAATTTCATCATCAACTATGATATTAGGTACGATATCCAGGATTCAGGTGAAGCTTTGGTTACGCAGAACACTACAATAACCAGTCTGAAAAATGACGTGGTACCTACGACCTATTCTTTTAAGACCAAGTATCTCGATATTTATGACATAGTGGCCCAAACCAACGGAAAGAAAACTGAAGCACGCAAAGAAACACCCGGAAAGAACGAAACAGTTATAACGGTGCCCTTTTCTACTTATTCCATAGGCGAGGGCAAACAAAACATCGTTACGATGAGTTACAAAACAAAAGGAATCGCTTCCAGGATTGGAGATGTCTGGAATATATACATACAGGGCATAGACGCCCCAGAAACAACAACCGTGTACAACATCGTTCTTTCGGTGCCCGTTTCAATGGGACCGAAAATATTTGTGTCCCCGGCGCCAGCAACCGAAAAATTTGAAAACGGTAAAAATAATTACTACTTCACAAAAGAAAGTTTTTCATCTAAAGGTGTAACCGCAGCTTTCGGAAAATACCAATCCCTAAACTTCCGGATCAAATATCAGCTGGATAACAATAGAATTTTAGGGTCAGTTTATGAAATTGCCCTTCCGCCCGACATTCAAAATACCCAGCAGGTAAGGTACGTCTCGATAGACCCCAAACCGAGGAAAATAAGACTGGATGACGACGGTAATGCTTTGGCTCTCTTTTGGGTGGGTCCGAAAAATAAACTCGAAGTTACACTCACCGGTTCTGCCAAAATTTTAGGAAGACAGATTACTCCTGATTTCGGGGGGAAAATAGCCGACCTTCCAAAAGACCTGATACGTGAGTATACAAAAAAACAGAAATATTGGGAGATTGATAACGACGAGATTAAAAACTTTGCTTCCTCATTGCTGGACCCGAACTTAAATGTTTCTCAAAACGCAAGGCGTGTGTATGACTACATCTCATCAAACCTAACTTACGATCAGGCGGCGGCGAATCAAAATACGGTAACCAGGAAAGGCGCCGTGGCGGCATTAACACAGCGCGGATCTTTTACATGCATGGAGTTTACCGACCTTTTCGTTGCTACGTCCAGGGCAATGGGAATACCGGCAAGAGAGATCAACGGCTATGCTTTCACAAACGACAACGTTGAGAAGCCCATATCAATAAGCCTAAAAGGTGGGGACACGTTACATTCATGGGCCGAGTATTACGATCCATTTTACGGCTGGGTTCAAATCGACCCAACCTGGGGAACAACTTCCGGAACAGATTATTTTACTAAGTTGGACACCAATCATTTTGCCTTCGTTATTAAAGGTAAAAGCTCGGAGTACCCCTACCCCGCCGGAGCTTACAGCTTTTCTGACGACGAAAAATTGGTGGACGTTGATTTTTCGGGCACCGCTAATACAGACGAAGAATTTAATCCAATACTAAGCGTTAGAAAAACCGTTAACATAAATCCCTTAAAACTTATGCAGGGTTACAGTAAATACATAGTCGACAATACCAGCGGATATTTTATCTACGATCTGCAGGGACAGACTTTAGCGCCGGGTCAAAAAGCACCTGTCTACTTAAAGGGTGGGGAAACCAATGTTGAAATTAAGGACTTCCGCAGTAAAACGTATTCAATAAAAATCTTATGAGCCTCGGACACGGTCCAACATTCTCAATGCTTCAGCGGTATACGAAGTTTTGTGTGTTTTAAGTTCTTTTAAAGGTCCGGAAAAGATTACTTTCCCTCCCATGTCTCCGCCGTCAGGCCCAAGGTCAACTACGTAATCGCAGTTATCTATCACGTCCAAATTGTGTTCAATAACAACCACAGTATTCCCTTTAGCTGTAAGACGTTTAAATATTGTTATAAGATTTTCGAGATCTGCAAAGTGTAGTCCTGTGGTCGGCTCGTCGAGAATATAGAAAGTGCTTCCTGTGGCGCGCTTAGAAAGTTCTAGAGATAATTTCACTCTTTGAGCTTCTCCCCCTGATAATGTTGGAGCAGGTTGTCCCAGCTTAATGTATCCCAACCCAACATCAAACAAAGTTTCAACTCTTCTTCGTATCTGAGGGATGTTTTCAAAAAATACCAAACCTTCTTCAACGGTCATATCAAGGACATCTGCAATATTTTTTCCTTTGTAATTTATTTCCAAAGCCTCCCTGTTATATCTTTTTCCCTGACACACCTCGCAATTGACATAAACGTCCGGCATAAACTGCATCTCTATCTTTATCTGGCCTTCACCTCCGCAGGCTTCGCATCTTCCACCTTTAACGTTGAAGCTAAAACGCCCCGGACCATAACCCCGTACCCGTGCTTCTTGGGTTTGAGCGAAAAGATCTCTGATGTGGTCGAATACTTTTGTGTATGTTGCAGGATTAGACTTAGGGGTTCTTCCTATCGGACTTTGGTCTATAGCGATTATGTTTGTTAAATTATCCGCACCCTCAAGAGACTTAAACGGCTCGGGTTTCTGATCAATTTTCATTCCAAAACTTTGACGCAATCCCTGATACAAAGTATCCATAATCAAGGTAGATTTTCCCGAACCGGAAACACCGGTGATACAAATAAATTTGCCTAACGGGATAGAAAGATCGATGTTTTTCAAATTTCTGCCGGTCGACCCCTTTAAAACCAGTGACTTGCCCTCGATGGATTTCATTACTTTCGGAAGAGGGTCCAAATCCATAAACATTTCGCCTTTCATCTTTCCTTTGCGGTCATTCTTTCCCACAATTATTTTTCCTGAGAGATATTTGCCTGTTAGTGAGTTTGAGTTTTTTATTATTTCAGGTGGCGTTCCTTCCGCCACGACCTTTCCACCTTCAGAACCGGCTCCCGGGCCGAAATCAAAAATATAATCACTTTCCATCATTGTTTCGGCGTCGTGCTCCACAACTAAAACCGTATTACCGAGGTCTCTCAGCTGGTGAAGTGTGCGTATAAGCTTTCCCTGGTCTTTTTGGTGCAAGCCGACCGAAGGTTCGTCTAAAACGTATAAAACTCCCGATAAACCCGAGCCTATTTGGGAAGCCAGACGGATTCGTTGTGCCTCTCCCCCCGACAATTGAGATGAAGACCGGGCGAGAGTTAAATAGTCCAATCCAACATCTCTCAAAAAGTTAAGCCTGTAACCGATTTCCTTAAGAATCGCGTCGGAAATTTTATGCTCTCTTTCTGTTAGAACAGATTCGAGTTTTCTTACCCACTCGATGCTGTCTTTAATCGACATGCTCGTAATTTCCGTTATGTTTTTCGAATCAATAACTACCGATAAAGATTCTTTCTTAAGTCTCGAACCATTACAAACCGGACATTCCTCGTCAATCATAAATTTCTCGATCTCATTTCTGATGTAATCGGAATCGGTTTCTTTATGGCGCCTTATCAAATTGGGTATTACACCTTCAAAACCGGCCTCATAAGTATGTTCGTGACCTGTCTGACCTCTGTATGTAACTTTAAATCTCTTGTCACCAACTCCATACATAATTATTTTCATAGCGTCTTTCGAAAGGTCTTTTATAGGGGCATCGAGTGAAAAGTTATATACCTGGGCGACTTTTTTAACTACGTTCTGTGTCCATGTCTGGTGCTCAAATAGTCTTTGCCACGGCAATATACCTCCTTCGGATATTGATAGTCTGGGGTTAACAACCGAGCCTTCGTTTACTCTTAACTGCATACCGAGACCGTCACATGCAGGGCAAGCTCCGTGCGGTGAGTTAAAGGAAAAAGTGCGGGGCTCAATTTCAGGTAATGAAATGTTACAAACAGGACACGCAAAGTTTTCAGACAACATGTGGTCTTCGGTGTCTTTAGGACTTTCAGGAAAGTCGAAAGAAGGATCTTTTATTATTGTTAGAATTACGGTTCCGTTACTTAAGCGTAGAGCAGTTTCAACCGACGCAAAGATGTCGGAAAAAGTATTTTTAGCTTCTGCCGATTCTCCTACTTTTTTGTGATTGACCGAATGTCTGGAAATTAACCCATCAATTGTGTGTTTATTTGTTTTTATTAAATCGAAACGTTCTTTCAGACTCACGATGTCACCGTCAACTCTTGCCCTGACTATTCCCTGTTTTTTCAAATTGTCGAACAAGGCAGAGTATTCTCCTTTTCTGTCTTTTACAATAGGAGAAAATAGAAAAAACCTCACACCTTTTTCTGATTTAAAATCCTTAAGTTCGGAAATAATTTTAATAATTGTCTGTGCAATTTCGGTAGAGCTCTGTCTTTGAATTTCCCTTCCGCAATTAGGACAGTGGGGGTGACCTACTCTTGCAAACAACAGTCTCATATAATCATAAATTTCAGTTATAGTTCCAACGGTGGATCTGGGGTTTTTTGACGTGGTTTTCTGATCGATGGCAATGGCGGGCGATAGCCCGTCGATTTTGTCAACGTCAGGTTTATCCATTACGCCCAAGAATTGACGGGCATAAGATGAGAGACTTTCAACGTATCTGCGCTGACCTTCCGCATAAATGGTGTCCATAGCCAAAGATGACTTTCCTGAGCCGGAAACACCGGTAAGGACAACCATCTTATTCTTCGGTATGTCTAGGTCTATGTTTTTTAGATTATGCTGACGCGCGCCTCTAATTAGGATGTGCGAAAGTGAGGTGTTTTCCATAACCAAATGATTTTACGGTAAAAGTTCGGGTTTGTGAAGATACTTAATTCTGCTTCTCAGCCCGTTCAGTAGCCGGACACAAACTCTTCGGAACATTCGATCCCTTTATGAACACCTCACTCTTGTTACAACCCTCTTCTTTTTTAACAAAGACGCCTAATGGCATTTCGAACACCTCGTTGGCTTTTCCTGCGAGCACTTCCGACATGATCCTGTTCCAAATAGGTGCCGCGCCTGTTAGCCCCGAAGCCATGTATTTATTCATGGGCTTGTTATCGTTATTCCCTACCCAGACACCGACCGTGTAGCTCGGTGTAAAACCAAATGTCCAATTGTCTTTTATCAAATCTGTTGTGCCTGTTTTTGCCGCAATTTGTTTGCCCTCGATAGTAAGAAAATTACGCGTTCCAAAAGCAGGGAGTCTTGCCTGGCTATCCGATAAAATATTCCACATTAAGTAGGACACCTCTTCTGAAATGACCTGCCTCGGGTAAACCTGCTTTCTAGAGTATATTTCGTATCCCCTGCCGTCTCTAATGGAAATTATGGGGGACGGTTCGGCGTAAGCTCCCTTTCTGGCTAAAGTTGTGTAAACGTTGGCAAGGTCGATTAGTCTTACTTCTTTCCCTCCGAGAGTTACGGACAATCCGTAAGAACCGTCAACTTTCCAATTTGTTAATCCCATGTCTTTACCCAACGAGACAATATTGTCCGGACCAACCGCCTTCGCAACTTTAACGGCGGGAATATTATAGGAATTAGCCAAAGCTGCCCTTAAAGTAACGTTTCCGTGATACTTTCCGTCGTAGTTAACCGGCCTGTATGGTTCGGAACCTTCGATTCTATAAACGATTGGCGAGTCTTTTATAATGGTCGCCGGCGTATAAGTGCCGGCCAAAGCTAAAGAATAGGTTACGGGTTTTATTGAAGAACCGGGTTGTCTATAGGAAGTTACAACATCGAACGCTCCCCAGACCGGTGCAAAGTAATCGTACGATCCGACGTACGAAAGTATCTCGGCATTTTTAACATCCAGAACTACGGCGGCTCCGTTTGAGAAACCGTATTTACTTCCCTTCTGAACTTCGTCAAAGACAATAGCTTCGGCTTTTTGCTGAAGTGCATAATCCAGGGTCGTGGTAACCCTCAACCCACCGCGGTTAACAAAGTTGCTACCGTACATATTTTCAAGCACCTGCCGGACGTAATTAACAAAGTGGGGCGCCCCAATAAAATCTTTTTGCGGGACAATAGTTAACACTTGAGTCGAAGCCTCAATTGCCTCGTCAGCACTTATGTAGCCGAGCGAAACCATTCTGTCTAAAACATATTTTTGTCTTCCTTTCGCCACCTCCATATCGTTTAGGGGAGAGTATAGTGACGGGGATGAAGGCAACCCTGCAAGCATCGCCGATTCGGCCAGGTCCAGTTCCCAGACATTTTTCGCGAAATACTTCTGTGAGGCCGATTGAATTCCCCACGCGTTTCCACCGTAGGCGATGTTATTTAAATACATTTCAAGAATTTGCTGCTTGGAATACTTGGCTTCTACCATCAGGGACAAGACGGCTTCCTTGAGTTTTCTGGAAAAAGTCCTTTCAGGACTTAGCAACACGTTTTTAACTAACTGCTGGGTTATAGTCGATCCGCCCTGCTTGTCACCGTCCATAAAAGTTTTTCTGAATGCCCTTACTATGCTGTCGGGCCTTAAACCACTGTGAATGTAAAAAAGAGAATCTTCTACGGCAATGGTCGCGTTCACGGCGTTTTCCGGAATGCGGTCGAGTTTTACAGGTTCATATTTTTTATCTGAATATATTTCATAGAGTAAAACGCCGTTCCTGTCCAAAATCTGCGTAGGTCCGTATTTCTGGGCTACACCTAACATATCAGGACAGGGCAATTCTTTAAACCAGGAGTACACAACAAAAGGTACAAATATAAGTAGAAAAGATGCTATAAAACCTGAAATAAAAAGGCGGACTTTTCTAAAAGTTTTTACGGCCGCGGAAAATATATATCCCGACGTCTTTCTGATTTTTTTTAGAATTTTTGGGGTGTGAAATTTACGTTTCCCAAGCTTAGGAAGTTTTTTTATTTGCTTATAAATACTGCCGTGAGCGTTGAGGAAAAAGTAGCCGATGTTTTTAGTGAGTTTGAGTAGTAATGCACCAATTTTAATTGGAGTGTTGAGCATCTATCTACCACGATTTTAGTTTAGGATTTCAGTAGAGTCAATGAATATTTTAACTTGCTGTCTTTGCTGTATCCGCGCCCTTTGTCAGGATTCTGTTTTGTTTTTCACGGTTGTTACAAGCCTGTTAAATTCTTTAAAGTTTTCTTCCATGTGCTCAAGATTTTCTGCTTCGAAAGTTTGCGCCTTGGAATTGATTGTGCCCACAAATTCCGCGAAAGATACTGTCCGGCTTCTGAATTTCCGGGCAACGGTTGTTATCCTTTCGTCTTTTATTTTGAGGGTCTGCTCTTCCTCTAACGCTCTTCTGTTCACGGAAATTCCTTTGCTGACAGTCTCCTCCACGCTGTCCCGTATATGGTTTCTGGTGTTCAGACTTTCAAATCTTTCTTTCGCAAAAGAATGATAAAAAGCACTTAGCCGGTCTTGGACTTTTAATAAGGCGGCAATTCTTTCTCCTTTGTTTTCGTCTGTGATTCCCTCAAGTATTTTTTGGACCTCCGAGGTATCGATTTGCTGTGTATCTGCCCGGGTGCTCTGCGCGGATTTATCCATCTCGCGTATAATTTCCGACTGCATCCTTGAAGCGTTTTCACGTATTTCTCCGAACAGGGAGTAATTACCACGGGCCTCTTCGCCTACAGATTTTATTGACCCCATTCCGCCGGTAATCTGATTCCCATACCTGTCGTCCATACGGTGGATGTTCTCGGCTGAGGTTTTAATTTCGTTCATGGAAGTCACGAGCCGTCTTAGTTCACCACCAAGCTCATATTTTTTGCCGCCGGTTTCGGAATCATTCAAAAAAGCATTTGGACTCATACTTAAAATGTACTATCTGCGGCACTTCATTACAACCTATCAGTTAACAAGCTTTTTCAATTCTCTCACTCTGTCCCTAAGCGCCGCAGCCTTTTCGAAATTCAAAATCTCCGCTTCGTATATCATTTCCTTTTCTAGATTTTTAATTTCCTTTTTCAATTCGTTGGGGGGCAGTTGACGGTAGTCTGTGTCCTGAAGTCCGTGTCTTTTCCCGCGTTGTTCCTCCAACACTTCTTCTAGTTCTTCGTCTATAAGTTTTTCACGTCTGGGTTTTGATATTTTTTGGGGTTCGAGACCGTGCTCGGTGTTGTACTGAACCTGGATGGCGCGCCGCCTGTCCACTTCCGCGATAGCTCTTGTCATACTCCCCGTCATATTGTCCGCGTACATTACTACTTCTCCGGAAATATGCCTCGCTGCCCTTCCCATTGTTTGTATTAAGGAAGTTTCTGATCTTAAGAATCCTTCTTTATCCGCATCGAGTATGGCCACCAAAGAAACCTCAGGTAGGTCCAAACCTTCTCTCAATAAGTTAATTCCCACCAACACATCGTATTTTCCGCTCCTTAAATTGTCCAAAATATCGGTTCTTTCTAAAGTATCGATGTCTGAGTGAAGATAAGTTACTTTTATTCCTTTTTCCGTCATATATTCCGCCATCTCTTCGGCCATTCTTTTCGTAAGTGTTGTAATTAATACCCTTTCTTTTTTAGCGACCCGCTCTTTTACTTTCTCCAGCAAATCTTCTATCTGTCCCTTAGTAGGCAATATCGTCACTTTCGGATCGATAATTCCGGTAGGTCTTATAAGAATTTCTGCAACGTTCTTATCCGATTTTTCCATCTCCCACTCATCAGGCGTAGCACTTACATAAATAACCTGGTTAACTCTTTGTTCGAATTCGTCAAAATTCAAAGGTCTGTTATCCATAGCCGAAGGAAGTCTGAAACCGTAATCGACGAGGACCTGTTTTCTCGAACGGTCTCCGTTGTGCATTCCGCGAATTTGAGGAACGGTAATGTGAGATTCGTCGATGACCAGCAAATAATCTTTGGGGAAATATTCCATCAGCGAATGGGGCGCGTCGCCGGGATTTCTTCCGTCAAAATAGCGGGAGTAATTTTCTATTCCTTTGCAGTAGCCCACCTCCTGTATCATTTCCAAGTCGTAATTTGTTCTTTGCTCAAGACGGTAAGCTTCAAGTTGTTTCCCGTTTTTTCTTAAAAACTCCAACCTTAGCGCCAAATCTTCTTTTATCTGAGCCAGAGCAGCCTGGCGGGTTTCCTCGGGGGCAACGTAGTGTTTTGCGGGATAAATAACAGCCATATCCTGGTACGGTTGTTGAACATACTGCCCCGTTAAAGGATCCATATAATTTATGCTCATTAGTGTGTCGTCAGACAACTCAATTCTAAGTGCGTGGTCCTGATACGCTAGGTAAACGTCAATCACGTCCCCTGTTACGCGGTACGTACCACGGTAAAAATCGTACTCAGACCGGTCGTAGTAAATCTGGGAAAGTCTCTTCAACAAATCTATCTTCCGTATTTTCATCCCCGTCCTTAATTCCAAAGCTACCTTAGAATATTCTGCAGGGCTTCCCAGGTTATAAATGCACGAGACCGAAGAAACAACTATGACGTCCTTCCTGGTCATTAATGAGGTGGTTGCTGAAAGTCGCAACTTATCTATCTTTTCGTTTATATCAGAGTCTTTTTCTATGTATGTGTCAGTTGAAGGTATGTAACTTTCGGGCTGGTAGTAATCGTAGTAGCTGACGAAATATTCTACGGCATTCTCAGGAAAAAATTCCCTGAATTCCTGGTAGAGTTGGGCAGCCAAAGTTTTGTTATGAGAAATTATTAAGGTCGGTTTTTGGACATTTTTAATAACGTTTGCTATAGCAAAAGTTTTTCCGCTTCCCGTAACACCTAACAGAACCTGATCTTTTATTCCTAAATCAAGTTTTTTTGTCAGCTGATCTATTGCCGCGGGTTGATCACCCGTCGGCTGAAATGGAGATACCAGTTTAAACATCTTCAAAATTTTATCACACTTTTGGGTTTTGTTTGGTTAATATTTGCATTTAAAAATGGGCGGTAATATACTGAGGACTGGTCTTAATCTCAAAGGAGAGAAAAATGGACGAAAACAAGTGGGCAGGCTACGAAGCGGAAGCACGTAGGGCAGAGGCAATGGTTTTCTGGACAGATTTTTTTCAGATTGTCGGAATTCTGTTAACTTCGTGGGTAACCTACGCGTTAGCTCTTGCGGGTCTTCTAATTTGGGGACTAACCAAAATATTTTGACAGACAGCATCCGCCGGGCGTTTTTTTAAGGGGACCGCACACCACCCACATAACCCCCGCCCGGTACTACATGCCGCGAATCCTTTTAAAGCTTCGCGGCATTTTTTCTTCTTGACATCTTCGTATAATATTCGGTAGTATAAAAACACCAAAGAAAAACCGTAACTATTTAGTCAGGAGGATCCTTAATGAGCCCCGTAACCCTTTATAAAAGACAGAAACAAATTTTAGACTATATTTCCCAGTATATTCAGGTAAACGGCCATTCCCCCACTTTGCAGGAAATAGCCAACTCCATGGATCTTTCGTCTTTAGCCACGGTACACGAACATATTCAGGCATTAGAGAAAAAGGGCGTTATTAAGAAGTACGACGGGTCGGTAAGGGGCATAGAAATACTCGACAGGACCTTTAATACCTCTCTGTCGGCCGTTGAGCTACCTCTGGTGGGTTATATTGCAGCCGGTGAGCCTATTGAAGCAAATGAAAACCCCCTCGCTACCGTAACCGTAAGCGCCGATATCGTCTCCAAGACAAAAAGGTGCTTCGTTCTTCAGGTTAAAGGCGATTCCATGATAGATATGGGTATTTTCGACGGAGACCACGTGGTAATTCAACAGCAAAACACAGCCAGGGACGGTCAGATAATAGTAGCCCTAATAGATAACGAGTTCGCCACACTTAAAACCCTTTATCACGAAAAAAGCGGGCAAATAAGACTTCAGCCTGCAAACACCAAAATGGATCCTATCTTTGTAGAACCCAAAAGTCTCAGCATACAGGGAGTAGTAACTGGGGTGATCAGAAGATTTAAGAATTAAGCTCTTCCGTCTTATTGCCTGAGCGTAATCTGCTTTTCACAAACTCAATGAGCATCGGTACCACTGACAGGAAAATAATCGCAAACACGACCAAGGAAAAATTTTCTTTTACCTGAGGCATGTTGCCGAAAAAGTACCCCGCAAAAAGGAAGCAGGCGACCCACACAAAACCACCCAGAATGTTATACATTATGAAATGTTTGTAACTCATTTTCCCAATACCGGCGACAAACGGAGCAAACGTTCTGACGATCGGGATAAACCGGGCTAAAAATATAGTTTTACCGCCATGTTTATCATAAAACGCCTGTGTTTTGTCTATGTGCTCCTTTTTTATAGGAAGTTTCGGATTACTGATAATTTTTTCTCCAAAAAAATGTCCTATCCAGTAGTTTGCTGTATCTCCTAAAAAAGCTGCTATCCATAATAAGAAAAATAATAAGACTATATTAAACGAACCGAGCGCCGCGAAAGCACCAGCAGCAAAAAGTAAAGAATCCCCGGGAAGAAAAGGCGTAAACACTAAACCGGTTTCGATAAAAATAATCACGAATAAAATCAAATAGGAAAGCGTTCCGTACTGAGCAATTATTTCGCCCAGATGAACGTCAATATGCAAAACGAAAGAAATTATTCCCGAAATTATGTCCATTTCAAGATGATAACATTTTGTGATAGCATTTAAAAATGATAGATGCTGCCCTTCTGGATAGTTATTACAAGAAATTCGGCAAGAAGAAAGTCGACGAAGCACTTAACTATCTAAGTTATAAAAGCACCGATGTCATGCCAAAAAATGATTCCCCCGGTAAACCCGTAATATATATTTTCAGACACGGGCAGACAGAAGATAACGCAAATTTTATATTTAGCGGGTGGAGAGACTCGGCTATTACGGATAAAGGCAGGGAGCAGGCTTTGGAATTGGCAGAAAAACTCAAAGATAAAAAAATCCAAATGTTAGTATCGTCTCCCCAAATCAGAGCTGTAGACACAATGAAAATTGCAGTGTCACTAAATAAGGACGCCGCACTTTTGGAAATAACTACCGACGATAGAATCAAAGAACGTTCCTACGGTGTATTACAGGGCAAAAGTAAACTGGAAATACAACTGGAAGATCCTGAGCTACTGCTAAAAATTAGACGTTCTTTTGATTACCAACCTGAGAACGGGGAAAGCATAAAGATGGTGTGCGAAAGAGTAAAGTCTTTTTGTGATGAAATGGTGCCCCTTATGAAACAACACCATATAAATATTGCCGTCTCATGTCATGGAAACTCTATCCGGGGTTTCAGAAAATATTTTGAAAATCTATCGGACGAAGAAACAGCTACCGTAGAAACTCCGTTGGCAAAAGATTACGCCGCTTACACTGTTGAATAATTATTTATTCTGAGCGTTAAAGATCTGCAAAAGCCGGTTATATTTCACTACTCTTTCTCCTCTTACCGGAGCACCTGATTTAATAAAATCGGCTCCCACGGCAATCGCGAGATCCGCAATAAAAGTATCCTCTCCCGTTTCGCCGCTTCTATGTGAAACTATAATTTTCATTCCGGCTTGCTGGGCGTTACGTACAAACTCGAATGTTTCAGTCAAAGTCCCGACCTGATTAGGTTTAACAATGACCGCGTTGGCCAATTTTCTGTCGATAGCACTTTTTAGAAATTTCGGGTTTGTAACAACAAGGTCATCTCCGACGACCATCAAACGGCTACCCACGGACTTCGTAAATTTTGCCCAAGCATCGGCGTCCGACTCATAAAAAGGATCTTCGAGGTAAATTAAGGGATAGGTTGTAAGAAGGTCAACATACATCTGTGACATTTTTTCGCTGTTCAAAGTTTTTTTCTCTTCTTTAATCAGGTAGGCATCGTGCATATAAAACGAACCCGCTGCGACGTCCATTCCCATAAAAATCTGTTCACCCAATTTATAACTTTGAGATGCAGCCTTGGAAATATATTGCAAAGCCTTGGCGATAGTAAGGTTGTTCGGAGCAAACCCGCCTTCGTCCCCAACATCTACATCGAGCCCATCCTTAATAAGAATCTCCTTAAGGTTGTGGTACACCTTAACTCCCATCTCCAGAGCTTTATCAAAAGGGAGAGACGGTGAAGGAATAGCCATAAATTCCTGGAAAGAAAGGTTATTATGAGAGTGCAAACCTCCGTTAATTATGTTGAAAACGGGAACAGGAAACGTTAGTTTCGCCGAAGGGTCTTTTTTGGGAGTGTATAAGCGCGATAAGTATTGATACAGCTCCAATCCTTTGGATTTCGCCGATGCTTTCGCTGCCGCTAACGACACCGAAAGAATACTATTGCCTCCAAGGTGCTTTTTGTTCGTCGTGCCGTCCATATCTAACAAAATCTTATCCAGGACTACCTGCTCGGTAGGGTCTTCCCCTTCCAATACATCATTTATAGCCGTACTTACAATGTCTACAGCTTTGTCCACGGGAATATAAACAGCCTCATTTTCACCTTTCGAAGCCCCGTCAGGTATAGCCTGACTGCCTTCAGAACCGTCATCCAAGGTGACTTTAGTTTCGATAGTCCAGTCACCTCTCGAGTTCAGTATCTTTTGGCAGGTTATACTTTTAATTTTTGGCATTTTATTTTGTAACGCTCCGGGTAGCCCGTACTTTACAGGCCTACTGGCCTGCTTACTACTTTTTCTTCTTTTCTCCCAATACTTTTTTCTCTGAGTTGTATACGATTTCTCTGGTTTTTTCTATAACGTCGGGACTCACCGAAACCGAGGTCACACCCCATTCAACAAGCATCTCAACAAGCTCGGGGAAGACCGAAGGTGCTTGTCCGCATACCGAACATGTTACTTTCCTTTTTCTACACGTAGTTACGATTTTTTCCAGGGATTTAAGAACAGCGGGATTCATTTCGCTGTACGCATCGGCGACCTTTTCATTATCACGATCAACGCCCAGCGTAAGCATTGTAAGGTCGTTCGTTCCGATCGAAACACCGTCGATACCCTCATCCAAAAATTCATCAAGCAAAATAACGTTGGAAGGAATTTCGACCATCATCCAGAACTTGAAAAGTCCGCTTCTTCTCAAGCCTGCGGCGCTTAACAATTTTTTAACTTCTCTGAATTGCTCGACAGTACGGACAAAAGGCATCATAACCCAAAGGTTTTTAAGGTTCTTTTTGTTGCGTACTCTTTTTATTGCTTCCACTTCCATTTCGAATACTTCGGGTTCCTTGAGATATCTTGAAACACCGCGGTACCCAATCATAGGATTGGGTTCTTCTGTCTCAAACTCTTTTCCTCCTGTCAGATTAGCGTATTCGTTAGATTTAAAATCGTTGAATCTGTAAACGACCGGTCTCGGATAAAAAGCTTCGGCGAATTTTTCCAGACCGTCCGCCAGCTGATTGATAAATTCTTTTTGCTTTTTGTCCTTTATAAATTTCATCGGGTGTTTACCGATTTGGGCCATTATAAATTCCGCTCTTAGTAAACCTACGCCGTCCACATTTCTTTTGGACATGTCGTCCGCAAGTTCGGGTTCGGCTAGATTCATATAAATTTTTGTCGCGGTTTTAATGTGTTCCAGGTCCAGTTTGGATTTTTTAACATCTTTAACTTCGGATATATCACCCTCGTACACTTTGCCTTCGGCTCCGTCCACAGTTATTAATTCTCCGACTCTTAACATTTTTGTTGCGTGACTTGTACCTACAACCGCAGGAATACCCAGTTCACGGCTTACAATAGCTGCGTGGCTTGTTCTTCCTCCGAGGTCAGTAACAATAGCACTAGCCCTTTTCATTGCGGGAACATAGTCGGGGTTGGTCATTTCAGCAACGAGAACGTCACCCTCTTTTACAATGTTGATTTCGCTGGGTTTTTTAACAATCTTAACTTTACCGACGCCTACACCGGGAGAAGCAGCCAAACCTTCTAGCAAGGCTTTTACCCTTTTATCACTGTCGATAGCAATCTCAGTTTCTTTTTGTGTAAGGGTTGTGACCGGTCTCGACTGAACTATAAATAACTTTCCATCCTCAATACCGTACTCGATGTCCTGAGGCCTTTTGTAATGTTCTTCGATTTTTATTCCTAGCTGAGCCAATTCAACAATTTGTTTATTGGTTAATTTTTGAACCTGCTGATATTTTTTGGAAATAGGGGTGTTTCCTGCCAAAGTTAGTTGCCAGGTCTGTTTGGCTAGGTACCGTGAAGTAATTTTTCCTGACTTCTTGTTAACAATATATTGATCGGGAGTAACTTCTCCTGAAACAACGGGCTGGCCTAATCCGAATGCAGCTTCTATGGAAACTTCTTCCTTGCTGTTCGTTAACGGATTAACCGTAAACATAATTCCCGAATAATCCGACTGGACCATCAACTGTACGGGAACCGCAATTCCTACTTTCATGTGCGAGTATTTGTTCGTTGACCTGTAAAAAATTGCTCTTGCCTCAAAAAGGGACGCCCAGCATTCCTGCACCTTCTTAACAACGTCGGACCATCCCTTAACATTAAGGTAGGTTTCCTGCTGACCGGCGAAGGAAGCATCGGGCAAATCTTCGGCAGTAGCTGAACTTCTGACAGCTACATACCTGTCATTCTCGCCGCAAAGCTTGTGATAGTATTCTTTAATTTTTACAGAAAGGTCTCCGGGCATATCGGCCGCCATAATGGCGATCTTAATTTTCCTGGAA
>Ga0209727_1000286_pt1 | contig 61314 bp, 72 predicted proteins | sample RifGroC1_FD_183995 | JGI IMG/M metagenome (GOLD analysis project Ga0209727, IMG submission 183995) | Groundwater microbial communities from Rifle, Colorado, USA - Groundwater C1 (SPAdes) (version 2) | ecosystem: Environmental > Aquatic > Deep subsurface > Groundwater | place: Rifle, Colorado... | reverse complement strand
GAGAAGGGCTTACCGATGCCGAAGGACTTAATGATGGTGAGACGCTGGGACTAATACTTGGTGAAACAGATGCCGATGGTGAAAGACTTGGAGATTCCGAGGGAGACAAAGAGGGTGATATTGATGCCGATGGCGAGAGTGATGGAGATTCACTTGGACTTAAACTCGGACTAACACTTGCAGAAGGCGAGAGTGAGGGTGATACAGAGGGACTCCGTGATGGCGAAACAGATGCTGATGGAGACAGTGAAGGTGACTCACTTGGACTCAAACTCGGACTAACACTTGCAGAAGGCGAGAGTGAGGGTGATTCACTCGGACTCAAACTTGGAGATACCGATGCACTTGGAGAAAGTGAGGGAGAAACGGAAGGACTAACGGAAGGTGAGACAGATGCCGAAGGGCTTAATGATGGAGATTCACTCGGACTTAAACTTGGAGAAATACTTGCAGATGGTGAGAGAGAAGGTGATACAGAAGGAGATATCGATGGTGAAACAGATGCCGATGGTGAAAGACTCGGAGATTCACTTGGACTCAGAGAAGGGCTTATCGATGCCGATGGTGAGAGTGATGGTGATACAGAAGGAGATATCGATGGTGATATTGACGCCGAAGGTGAGAGTGATGGTGATTCACTCGGACTTAAACTCGGACTAACACTCGCACTTGGACTTAATGATGGAGATTCCGAGGGAGAAATACTTGGTGAAACAGATGCTGATGGAGACAGTGAAGGTGACTCACTTGGACTCAGAGAAGGGCTTACCGATGCCGAAGGACTTAATGATGGTGAGACGCTGGGACTAATACTTGGTGAAACAGATGCCGATGGTGAAAGACTTGGAGATTCCGAGGGAGACAAAGAGGGTGATATTGATGCACTTGGTGAAAGACTCGGAGAAACAGATGGACTGAGAGAGGGTGAAATACTAGCACTCGGTGACAGTGATGGAGAAACAGAAGGAGATATCGATGGTGATATTGACGCCGATGGTGAGAGAGAAGGCGATACAGAAGGACTTAAACTCGGAGAAATACTTGCCGATGGTGAAAGACTCGGTGATTCTGAGGGACTAAGTGATGGAGAAATACTCGCCGATGGCGAGAGAGAAGGCGATACAGAAGGAGATATTGATGGTGAAACAGATGCCGATGGTGAAAGACTTGGAGATTTCGAGGGAGACAAAGAGGGTGATATTGACGCCGAAGGCGAGAGTGAGGGTGATACAGATGGACTCCGTGATGGCGAAACAGATGCACTTGGAGAAAGGGATGGAGAAACGGATGGACTCCGTGATGGTGAAACAGATGCCGAAGGCGAGAGTGAGGGTGATACAGAGGGACTCCGTGATGGCGAAACAGATGCAGATGGAGAATGACTTGGAGAAACGGAAGGACTTCTCGATGGTGATACCGATGCAGATGGAGACAGCGAGGGTGATTCCGAAGGGCTCCGTGATGGTGAAACAGAGGGGCTACGTGAAGGGGACTTTGATGATGAAGGAGAAAGTGAGGGACTGTTTTCTGCATATGTAAGTACCACTTGCCCTCTTGCACCCGCACCACCAGTATAAGCACTACCTAGGAGTTTTTTTCCTCCACTTCCACCACCACCACAAACACTTCCTGCAAGTCCAGACCCTTCAGCGGTAAGAACTAATCCGTCTGCACCATCTCCTCCCCCCGTAGCCGTTCCCGTCCCTCCCGTTGTTGTTGTACCTGTACCACCTAGACCTCCTGATCCTGCACCTCCGCCTCCTGCACCTGAATAGTTAGCCGAAACACCGGCCACACCATGACCTCCTCGGTAAACGGTATTTCCAATTGAGGATGCAGAAGAAGCTGTACCGCGAGCTCCGTTGGGGCCCACACTGCCTCCAGCACCTCCTTGAGCATAAACTGTAGCGGCCGAAGCGAACCACGACGGGTTTCCTGTGCCGCCGTTTCCTGTCGTAGTTCCAGCCGAACCACCGGTCCCAACGGTTACAGTATAGGTATTGCCTGGCGTAACTGTAACAGATGTATCTAGAGCATAGGCACCACCAGCACCTCCTCCACCACCACCACCATTGGTACCACTCGAGCCTCCTCCTCCACCACCACCACCCCAACATTCAACTCGGACGGAAGTCGTTCCAGCCGGCGCTGTCCAGGTGGTAGATGATGTATATGTAGTTGTGGACATGAAGGCGTTATTTTTTTACGATACGACAAACGTTCGCTTTGAATATTTCAATTTTACTAGGGAAGGACCCATTAAACTAGGATGTCAGCAATGAAATAAACGGAATAAATCCTTATCTATTTTAGTAGTCTTCGGACATTGTCCCAGCCGGGGATGGTATCAATGTTTGCTTCTTTCCATATTGTAGGTTTTCTTCTGAATTTATCTTGAGTCCACCTCTTGGAGGTTACATTTTTTCCATGGCTGATATCGATACTTGGGGAGGAAGCCTGATACACTTCGAATTTATATTGATTTTTCCATTGGATGCGTCCATGAGTCATCGGTTCGAAACCGATGCGGTATGAGAATCCTTCTTTTTCGACCATGGCGATACGTTCCTTGTAATGTTTGATGGCGATATCTCGATAAACACAGAGTCCCGACAGAGGGCTGACATTATAGTGAATGGCAAATCCATCCGAGGCTCTCAAAAACCAATAATTTCCGTCATAATACCAGACATTTCTATCGCTTGGTCTAAAGTCAAAGTGGGTGGGGTGATACAAAACGTCATGTTCACAAAAGAATACGATATCCGTGTCGAGTGCTTCAAGACCGGCTAGAATTTGTTTGAACATGGTGAGATAGCCGCGTTCCAACGGAAGTACAATGTTCTCCCCAAAGTCGATTGGTTTTAGGGAAACGCTAACTATTTTCTTTCCGGCTACCGCTTTTTTAAGTTGTTTTTGGCAAACTCTCAAAATTTTTTCGTCCGGCAAATTATCGGTGTAATAGATACAGCCGATGGTGGGAGAGGAGATGGGGATGATAAGGGGAATTGGTATCTGATTGGGGCTTTGAGTGGGTGCCACTTGAGAACTTTGAGGGGCGGGGATAGAAGTCGTTAGTGGGATGACAGTGGAAGTAGATGGAGCCGGGGTGAGTGTTTCTTTGAGTTTGGCCAAGTCTTCTTCTTTCCAGCCGGGAACCGGCATAAACTTTTCGACTAACCAAGAGAGGGGTTTGACTTGTTTTTCCCAGGTGCCTTTGAAAAAAAGTTCTTTGGCGGTTTTTTTTGCATGGCCGACAGCACTACCGGTAAGTTCATAAGGAAATCCGAAGTCCCCCCCCTGAGTGCGGAACATGTGAGCGTACCAGGTATTGTGGTTGACGATTACTCGGCCTCCGGAGAGCCAAGTTTTTACTGCCACTTCGATTCCTTGTGATCCCCAACTGCCAAAATTTTCATCACAAATATTCAATTCCCAGTATTTGTCTTTCGTGAGCATGAAGCAGGAACCTTGGAGTGACATGGTTTCGGTAAGGTCTCCTTGTCCTTCCGGCCTTTTTTTGAATTCGTTAAAATATTGGAAATGTGGTTCCGGGTCAAAGCAGTAAGAAGTGCTTTGGGGATTGTTTTTTGCAATCCAAACAATGTCTCTGACGGTTTCTTTTCCGCATTCTGTACAAACTCCGCTAGGTCCCTGATAGCGTATGTGGCTGTCTGGACAGACCCAATTAAAAGCATGAAGATTTCTCATGACGGGGACCATGGTCCAATCATCGTGCATTTCGTTCATCATCTTGACATCAAAGCCTTTGTCAAAAGCGCAGTGAGCGTCCACTTTCATAATATATTTGGCATTAGAGAGCCGGCAGAGCTGATTGGTCATCGCTCTTTGGCCGATGGATTCCGAAACATGAAAGATTCTAACTCTAGGATTGTCCTTGATGGGTGGTTCGGCCCAGAGACCGTCCAGACCGACGATAATTTCTGTATTGCCCTCAATGTTCACTAATATATCTTCGATAGTTCTCGATAAAAACATTTCGTTTCTGGAGGGAATAAGAATGGATAGATCGTAAATCATGGTTTGTTTGGCTGTTGAATCTGAGCTTGGCTTAGGTCATGAAATAAGCCAAACGGGTTTGAGTTTCCGGTTATATGATAACGGCCAATGGGGAACATGTAAATATTTGAGCCTTCTACGGGTAACACACCGAGTTTGGCCGCCCAATGATTCCATTTGTGATTAATATCACCATCTTCACCGCCTCTGTTGGGGGCATGGTGACCATAGAGACAAAGTCTTTCGTCATAACAGCCCAACAGTTCAAAGGTGGCTTTTTTCATTACAAAAGTATTACCGTGGACACTGGCATAGAGACCCCGTTTGGTCCGAAGTCTTCCGATGTCCAGGCCGTACTCTTCCAAGACGTCCGGGTCTTGAGTCAGGGTGCCGTCTTCCAGAAGTACACCGAAATACCGACGGAAAGTCATTTTATCTCCGGTGAAGTTGTAAGCATCCATAATGGCCTCCCTGGAGAGGATGTGATCGATATCGGTCATAAAGAGATATTCTCCTTGAGCTAGTTTGGCACCGGCATTGCGTGCCAGTCCCTGAGTCCAAGGTCGTTTGTCATTAGTGTGGTGCAGGGTCAAATTTTTTAGATGGTAGTCTTCTATCCGATGTGGAGGGTTGCTGCCGTCGTCGACGAATATAAATTCAATATCATCCGGTAGATCCATATCGTGGAAGTGTTTGACTTGTCGCGCGACAGCACCGTGACTGTTGTAAAAAGCGATAATGATCGAAAGTTTTTTGGCAACTGGCCGCAAGGGGACGATCCCTTTTTGAAGTTTATTAAATATTTTTTTGGTACTTCCGTTAAAGTGAACGACCGAAAAAAGATCACCTTGCTGATTAATAAATTCGGTTTTTTCGTTCAAGACAGCAATGCCTTTTTCGAGATTGGCGTAAATAGAACAGAAGAGGTCCGGTAACTCTGTTATGCGCGCGATGTTCTCCGGTAGCCTGAGCCAAACATTAAAGAGCAATTGTTCGGTAGAGGAGCCATCCATCGCCCGGCGGGCCTCTTGGATATACTTGACCCAACTATCCATTATCTTACCGGAACAAGCGAAAGTACCGACATTGTAGATTGTCTCGTTTTTGAGACTGTTGAACTGTGGATTGTGCCGGAACATGTGCCGCCACCAGGAGTTGTTGACAAAGATTTCCCCTTCGTTGGCCACATATATCTTGTCGGGTGAAAGCGGAGGGATCGGTTTTTGGAAATAGACATCAAAGGTATCAGTGAAAAGGAAAACTCTTTTTCTGTCCAGATCCTTGGGAATATAATCCCACCGAAATAGATGACCGGGATATTTTTCCAGATCGACATTTATCCTCTCTACGCTATCTTCTAGCTTGGTTAGGGATTTATTGTGGGCTTCTATGCTGGGGGAGTAGGAACAGATGGATATTAGATAGGGTTTTGCCCTTGTTTCGTCGTCTGACCAGCGGTATAAATAGGTTTTGTGTTGAGGCCAGCCTTTTTCCAGAACATAACCCGGTAATAGCTTTTGATATATCAGGTCTTTGTCCTCGATCAAGATCAAGGGGTGGCATTTTTTGATCGTCTTTTTGGCTCCGGCCAGGACATTGGGTTCATAACCTTCTACATCGATCTTGAGCAGGGTAACATCTTCCAAATCCAGACTATCCAAGGTAATGGCGCATACGGACAGAGAACCATTTTCGTCTACTTTGGATGCTCCCATGTTGCGCCGATTGGGAGTCATCTTGAGAGTTGTCTTCTTATCGCTAAGGGCAAAAGGTAATAGTTTGGTGTGTGGGTAGGTGAGGTTTCTTTTCAATAGATCAAAATTGTCAGGGATAGGCTCAAAACAAATAAGCTTCTGATATTTCAGGAAGTTGGCAAAGTAGACTGCATGGTTTCCGAAGTTCGCACCAACGTCGACAATGACCTTCTGTTGCCCGTGAATATCCCGAAGATAATCTAAGATATCCGGTTCAAAAAATTCCCGCTCCCGGCGGAGATGGTTAGACAATGATTCACTACGATGTAGATTGATGGTGATACCTCGAATATTGATTGTGTTTCCCATGCTATTGAGTTACTTGCTGGATCTTCTCCATAAATTGGGTGGCTCGAACTTTATTTGAATGATATTTGGTGAACCAGCGGTAGCCAGCCAGCCTTATTTTATCAACGTACCTTTCGTGATGGAGACAAAAGAGGAGTTTTTCTTTCATTTCGTCAATACCGTCAAAAAAAATAGCTGTTTCTCCGTCTTTGAAATCATTTTCGATAACGATGCTCAACTTTTGGGAGAAGAGTAAGGCACCGTAGGCGGGAATTTCATAATACCTAACGGTATCGTCTCCAAGGCCTTTAAGATTCAAGCCTATTTTGTATTCGGCGAGAGTTTTTCTGTATGCGCTTTGCCGGTAGCGGTTATAGAACTTGGTATTCAATAACTCTTCCGCCGCCAGAACATATGGCTCCCGGCTGGGGTTGACTTTACCGGCCCAAAATACATCAAGAATATAATTGGAGTGAATATCGTGGGGGACTTCGGGATACGAAAAGTTGAAAGGAATGATCATTCGATCCAAAGCGTTTTCCTTTTTGAACTCCCTTTTAAAGTAGAGCTTGGCATGAAGCTCTTTGATCAGATCGTGATTTATACCCGGATCGTCGCCTTGATCAACCAGAATAGTGGGGACGATGAGGCTTTTCTCCTTTAGTAAGGCATAAAAATCGTCATCATAATGCCGGTTGCGGTTACGGTGATAGGTATAATGAGCGAAAGCGCGGCAACCAACAAGGAGGTAATCAAATTCGTCCCTTTTTAACATTTCAAATTTTTCGGCATCGGTTCTTGTTTTTTCCAGTTGAAAGAAATTGGGATAATTGACGTAGCGGTTATGTTTTTCACCATGCAGGATCCCTTTTTCGGGATACTCAAAAATGTTTTCGGCACCCAAGTGTTCATATAAAGCCGAATACAGAGTGTCTAAGCCGTAATCTGGGAAGTGGAAGGTACAAAACAAGATCTTCATGGCTTAAACTTTGCGAGGGTGTGGAAGTTACTGAGTACGCTAGTCCAGGGCTCGACTCGTTTGTCGTCAAATCTGTATTTGAAAAGGGAGTAGATATTGGGATATCCATAAAGTTTTTCGGATCTGGGTTCGGTGTCGTGGGCGACGATATATTCCGCTTTGTCTTTTAGCCTTTTGATCTCCACCGATCTTCTGGCGTGAGGAGCATGGTCGATAAAAGCCAAACCCCAATGTTTTTGGTCGAGGGGGATAGCGTCCCAGTTTTCAACAAAAATAATATCGTGATAATCGGACTGCATCCTCTTGGTTTTTTCATACCATCTGGGGTCAGTTTCGTAAGAAACCAGCTTGCGGCCGGAGATGGCACACAACCAATCTAGAAGGGTAGTGGAAAAATAACCGGTGCCGATTTCCAACACATCACCTTCCGAAAGGTCGAACGCTCTGGTTAATACCGGAACATGAGTGGCCATGCGGGCAATTCTTTTCATGCGGACATTTCTTTTGTTAGTAATTCGGCTGAACCCCAATATGGTAACATTTTTGTCGGTGGGATGTGTGGTTTGATCTGTGTATGTCGGGATACCCCACCATAAGTCTTGATGGTGACAATGGGACTGTCAGTGGTCCAAACACAAGCTCTTTCTTCGTCTGGCTGGAAGATGTTTGCGATCCTTTGACCATCGACAGACCATTCGGACATGCCCTCAAAACTTTTTGATATTTTGTTAAGCCACATTTTTGTATCTACTAGCTGAGCACAGTGAGACTTACCTTTAAACAAAAATCTTTTATCTTTAAGAACCCAGACGTTCCCGTGACGATAGCAGTGGCCGGGTTCCTTAGGCTTAAATCTAAAATACTCTGGCGGATAGAGACAGTCCGCTTCTGCAACGATGATGTAAGTAGTCTTAACTCTCTCTAATCCAATCAGGATCTGCCTGAACTCATTGTGATAGCAATTTAAGTGTTTACCAACACAAATATTTTCTCCGAAATCCGATAGCGCTTCTTGGGTGACGGAGATCAAGGGTAGACCGCCGATCTTTTTTAAAAGATCTGCCCTGATCCTTGATTCAAACTCCGGTCTTTGAGAGCTGGCCGAATAATAGAGGACGGTGACATCGTTCATAAGATGGGATTCATGGCTTGACAAACATCCAGCTGGGGGTCCTGTCCTCCCAGATAAATAATGGCTTGATCTCGTAGGCAGTTATCCAACCGGTAACAGCTTCTACGACTCCCACTTTTTTCCGATGATTGACGGCATAATCATGACCCGAAATGATGCCACCACTTTTAACCTTCTTGCTCCAAGCCGCCAGATCTTCTACACAGTGTTCAAAGTCGTGATTGGCATCGATGTAAATGAAATCGAGAGACTGATCTTCGAACATTTTGGCCGCTTCGGTGGACCAGGCTTTGACAAGATGAATATTGGGATAGTGCTTGGTTCGTCTGACTGCATCGGCATAAGCTTCGCCGCCTTCCAGATCATTTTCCACATCATCTTTGTAACCCGGATAAACAGCCCAGGCATCGACTCCGGTCAGTTCCATACCGGGGGCGTTATTGGCTAGGGCAGTCGTAAATTTTCCCCGATAAACACCGATCTCGACACCTTTTTTGAAACCTAGGTCATTTAGTAAGAGCCCCATGGACTCTCTACTTTGCTGGATTTTGATCGGACCATTTTGATCGTCCAAAACCAGCTGATATTTGTTGGAGATGGTGTCTAATGTGTTCATTTGGTTTTGATATACATCCAGCCGGGGTGCTTGTCTTTGGTGATGATGAACCATGGGTGGATTTGATAGGATTTGCACCAGCCTGTAACGGCGTTAATGACACCCATATCAAAGCGGCGCCAATTTTTGGACCAATCTTCGAAATCGTGACCATAAATCACACCACCCTTTCTCACTTTTTTTGACCACAGGGCAATGTCTTGAACCGTGTATTCGTAAGCATGATTTCCATCGATGTAAACAAAATCCAATGACTCATCGGCAAATTGTTTAACTATTTCATGACTCCAGCCTTTGTATAATTGACAGTCAAATCCGCGGGTTTTTTCTCTGGCTTCTTGTTCGGCGTCTATTATGTCGTGCCGACGATAGTCCCGGTAGCCAGGATAGAGACCCCATAGATCAATCCCGGAAAGTTTCAGACCGGGGATGGCTTTGAGTAAGGTTTCCGAATATTCTCCGCGATAAACTCCGATCTCGGCTCCGATCTTGAAACCCAACCCTTTAAACATCTGCGGGATATCGGTTTCCCTACTCATGGGAACACTAAAGGGAGAAGGCAGGGAGAGATCGATCTTATATTTTTCGGTGAGATAGGCTAAAGCATCCATCCTATTTAAACACCCAGCTTGGTTTTTAATTCTGTTGCAAGGCCCCAATAGGGCAGACCTCTTTTGGGATAAGCGTCTCTTCTGACCGAGGGAAATCTGCGTAGGCCGCTAGTGGACTTAATGTTGATGATGGCGTTTTCTGTGACCCAATCTGTCTGATTGGTGTTATGAAGAGTAAGCGAAACTCCAACAGGCTCCCAATCCTTTTGATCTTTAAGTGCTGCTTTAATCATATCAATCCAATGCTTTCGATTACCTATCTGAGCAAATTCAAAATGGTTTGTTTGCCAATATTTGTCTCCCAATACCCAAACGTTGGCATTCTGATACAGTCGATCGTCGCTTGGAGGAGTTTGGGTAAAATATTCCGGTGGGTAAACGTAATCGTCTTTGGCCAGTATGGCATATTTGGTCTTGGCTGCCTCTAGACCGACCAATATTTGTTTCAAGGTTGACGAACTACATAGCGGGACATCACCAACGCAAATGTTTTTTCCGAACTTGGTTGGTTTCCTGGAAACGGAAATTATGGGAAGACCATGAGAATTATTTTCCAGCTCTTTACGAATTTTATGTTCGAACTTGAGATTTTCGATGTTCGAGGTGATGTAAATAATGGTAGTGTTATTTTTGGTGGCCATAGTTTTTTCCATTTTCTTTTTGTTAGTACTATTATTACTGATTATAGTGGTATCGGAGGGCCATAGCTTTTCCTTCCAATTGGGGGGCCAGCCGGGGAGGGGGGCAAATTTTTCGATTAGGCCGATAAAAAAATCTTTGTTTTCGATAAGCCACTTGTGGTATGAATAGTCATAACTGCGTCGATTTTCTTCTCTACTGAGGTGATACATCCTTCCGTGGACCGGTCCTTTATGGAGGTGAGCATACCAAGTATTTTTGTTTGTCACCACTCTACCTCCATTTTTCCAGGTGGTCATGGAGATTTCCTCGGCCTCCTGACCCCAGCCGGTATAGCCCTCCACCTGCATAAAACCCATTTTGTCGAACCACTTTTTGGTCATGAACCAGCAGGAGCCTTGAAACTGAATAGTGTCGTCGATTTGTTTGTCCGAGTTTGCTAGAGTCCTTGTGTCCCATTTGAAGCCATGAATGGAGTGATCATTCATAAGTGGTGGAAACATAATATATTCGTAGTCAATGGGCGGACGATTGTCGCTTTGGGGTTGTAAACTCCATTTGACGGCGTCCAAGCGATTTCGGCGGGGGATTTGGACCCAATTTGGGTGATGATCTTTGGCAAGCTGGACATCAAAACCTTTGGCCATCATACAATGTGCGTCAAGAGACATAACGTATTTCCCCTTTGCTTGGGAAATTGCCAAATTGACGCCATGACGTTTTTGTGAGAAGCTTGCCGCCGGCAATCTGATGTATCTTACTCTGGGGTCGACGACAATTTCTTCGGCAGGCAGATCATAGCCGTCTAGAATGGGTAGAACTTCGATATCACCGGTGGCTTTTTCCAAAACGTCCAAGATGGTCTTTCGAAGAAAGACTTCATTTTTTGAAGGTATGGCAATGGTTAACATGGCCATATTTTATATCACGAAGTCTTCTTTAGCCGAAGATTTTATTGTAGTAGTCGTAATGTAGTTTGTTCCTGATATCCCAGCTAGCTGAGTAATTGGAGTCTCCTTTGGCATATCGAAAAGTGCCAGATATGTTTTGCATAATATACCAGGCACCATTGTTGTTGACGAAGGAATAGTAGGCGGGGAAGGAGCCATCGTCGATGTCGGAGATGCTGTAACCGTCTGTTGCCTGCTTTTCGGCGGGATTGACGGTATTGCCGGCAATGTCTTTGAGAGAAACGACTTCCGGTGTCACCGGACTGCCACTAAAGAAAGTATCCCTGGCTCTCCGACTAAACAGAGACATAATCAGAAGAGAGATGCCGGTAGTCCCAATGAGCTGTAAAAAAAGACGTTTGTTGTTGTCGGCGACACCCTGAGCAGTTGCCGGATCCCAAGATGAATCGTCGGTCGATGACTCCGCTTCTGTACCCTTGCGTGATTTTTTTAACGCCGGTTTAGGTAAGGGTCTGATTAATGGGTGGAAGATTTTGGTGCCGAAGAAAAATACCAGAGGTAGATAAATGAAAGCATTTAGAAGTTGGTTCGTAGTCCGTGCCGAGAAAATACCCACAATCATCAGGAAGAAACAGGCAAGGAAGCTATAGACGATGAGGATTTTATCTGAATTCATTTTATGATTTGGACGCTGATGCGAAATAGGATCATGACAATGGCGAAGCAAAGAAGGACAAGATTAATCAGAAAAGTGGTTTCCGATTGATGAATGAAATTTGTTAACGAGAAGTTCTCTGTGTGAAAAAGTCTTTTGGCCGCAGAATAGACCTTGATAATGAAATAGAAAGACACCGGCAAGAATAGTCCCAATGCAATAAGACCTTGAGTATCATTGAGATTAAAAAATCCTGCGAAAGTAAGAATGAAAGTTACAAGAGCACCGTACAGAAACAGACTATTGTCAATTATTTCCAGACTGGATTTTCTCATGGATAGATCATTTTTTGACAAAGCCCCCGTATTGATAGGAAATCAGAATTAGAATTGCAATCAGTGTGACTCTGGCAGTTTGAGCAATGGGAGAAAAATTTTTGGTGAGAACAATATCGGCGATGATGATCAACAAGGCAAGAGTAATTAGTAGACGGGTAACTTTGGTGGCAAGAGTGGGTGAGCCAATTTCGATGTTCACCTCGTGATCGGCTATTGTTTTTTCACTATCATTCCCATCGCTTGAGGGAGTGACATCCGGCAGTTTGCTGCCAAGAAAAACCTCAAGAGACCTGGCCGGAATGATGAAGGTACCTCTGATATGTCCCCTGGCAGCTTTAATTCTGCCTTCGTTAAGATATTTGTAGGTCGTGTTGGTAGACAACCCTAGAATCTTGGCTGCCTGTTTGACGTTATATATTCTGTTGGGCATGAGATAAGTTTATCTTACCAAAATTTACAAGAGAAAGAACAAGGGGAGGGTGATTATTTTTTGGTTTCCGAGTCTGAGGCGCCTTCTTTGAAGGCCGTCCGAAATTGTCGAATTGAATCAATCAGTCCGCGGGTAAGTTCGGGAAGTTTCTTGCCGCCGAAAAGCAAAAAGAGGACCATGCCTATTAGAAGTAGTTCCGATGGTCCTATATTGCCAAACATTATTTGTCTTTAAGGGCTTCTTTTAGGTCCTGAGTAGCATCTTTGAGATCTTTTCCCGATTCACCGATGGTTTTCCCGATTTTGGGAAGGATTTTGCCGCCAAAGAGAACAACTAAGACAACTACGATGACCAAAATTTCCGGCCATCCGATATTTTTAAACATATTTTTTAAAGATAGTAATTAATAACTATGATATCACTCATCTCCTTTTTTTGCGTGACGAAACTCTCTGATGGCCTTTGCAATTCCTCTGATAAAGTTGGGAAGAGCTCTACTGCCAAAGAGGACAACGATGACAATGGCAACAATGATTATTTCATTTAATCCTATATTAGGCATTACCGGTTTCACCCCCCTTCGTTTTTTCCTCCGGAGAGGCTTTGTCTTCCTGATCATCGTCGTTTTTGATGTCGGAAAGAGCGTGATGGATTTCTGTCTTGACCTTTTTTAGTTCCTTGCTTGATTCTCCCAGACCCCGAGCAAGTTCGGGGAGTTTTTTACCACCAAAGAGGAAAAGTATTACTAATACTACGACGACTACTTCCCCAGAGCCGATATTGCTGAACATAATCTAATTATATAGATTTATTGAATAATAGCGCAAGTTCAAAAAGCGAAAGAGGAACTATGGTGAGAATGGACAGGGAAATTACATCACTTGGTGGTAATAGTGCCGCCAAAATTAGAATGGCGGTGTAAATATAACGACGGTTTTTGGCGATTGTCTTTTTCTTGAGTATTTTAAGTCTGATAAGAAGAGTAACGACGACCGGCATTTCAAAAAGGAGGCCAAGGCAGACACCCATGATAATAGTCTGGGAGAAGAAGTGGCTGATATCCCAGATATTGGTGACATCGAAGTTGATAGCTGTTTGAGTAAAGAGGTTGATAACAAACTGCATTACCCAGCCACCAAAGCCGAAGCCTATGATAAATAGAAGTAAGGTAAAGGGGACCAGGCGAGTAATTAGACCATACTCTTTGGAGGCAAGTGCTGGTTTGAGAAAGCTAAGCAAATAATAGATAAAAAGGGGAAAGGCGATGATGACGCCGGTGGCAATGCCCGTATTCACAGCCAGGTCGATGAATTGATAAGGTGAGGAAAGGACCACTGTAATGCCTTTGAGATTGAAGATGTGCATGACGAAAGTGAGTATTTTCTGGTAGTAGAGAAAGCCGGAGATGCCGGAGACGAGGATGACGATCAGAAGAATAGTGAGTTTTTTCTGAATTTCTTGGAGGTAGGGGAGAAACTTGGCGATGGCAGTATCTATGGCTAGGCCTGATGTCGTACCAATACCTGAAACATTTGGGGTGCTTTTGTCTGAGACCACAACATCAATATATCATGGAACTTTCTTTGTGGACTTCGTATGTGGCCTAAAGTTGAGGTATCCCATAAAACCCAAAATTATTGTGGCAAAGATCCATGTGAGGTTGTTTCTGTTAAAACAAAAAATGGGCTCAGTATTTGAAGTGCCACCCGTATTCGGAAATAGGGGAATGGTGGAGGCGTTGTCGTCGTTGACAATGATGCAGGTCTTAATATCCCCAATAGAGAGAGTAACATTGCCATTTGTGTCGCAATCTCCGCTAAAACTTTGGGTATATAAGCGGTTTACATCCTCACTGACAATAAAAGTACCTCTATTTAATTCAAACAAAGTTCCGGGAGAGTCTTTTCCGGAAGTGGGACTACCCGCAAGATCGGCCCCTCCAACTTTGACATGAATGGTAAAGTTGGAAGCGGATAGTGTTCCGCCATTGTCGTTTATGACACTAACTATTACATTTAGCCTAGGCGGTATGTCGTTTGTGGTGATGAGACAGGTCTTATTTTCGTTCGACGAAAGGGAAATTTGACCGTCCGAACTACAGTCACCGCCATAGGAAGAACTATATTTTTCGTAAGGACCGGCAATGACAACATATGATCCCGCTTCAAGGGTGTACCGTTTTCCTGGTGATGCGGTGCCCGGTGATGGACTGCCGGATACGTTCTGGCCATCCTTCTTGACGGAAACACTAAAGTCTGATGGGTTCCAAGTATTTCCGCTATCGTTTACTACTGTAGTGATGATGTTTAGGATGTTAGGTGCGGCGTGCGTTGGAGTGGATGCTGAGAAGAAAAATAAGAGGCTAAATACAAGATAAAGGACAAATGATCTCACTTTGGCTGTAGATATCACTGTAACATATCTTACACTCATATTTGTTAGTTTATCTGATGCCGAAATATAAATCAATATGTGAAATGTTGCAAAATTGTTACTAGTTTGTTAAATTTAGTACAAATGATTAAATTATCTAAGGCTCAGCTATTGATTATCGGAGTTGCAGTTGTGATTGGAGGGTTAGCTATAAATTCTTGGAGACTGTCGAGGCAAAATAAGAAATTAGGGATTGAGATAGAAACGTTGAAGAAGGATCCGCAAAGTGTAGCCAAGGAAGAAATTAAAGAATTAGTTGGAAAACTTTCTAAGTTGGTGGTTTTGCCTGCTGACGAGGAGCCGGTAGTGGCGACGGTGACTGACAAGGAAAAGCTAAAAGATCAGCCGGTGTTTGCCAGGGCCGAAAATGGTGACAAGATATTGATATATTCCAAAGCCCAAAAGGCCTACATTTACCGGCCGTCGACAAACCTCTTGGTGGATGTGGTCCCGGTGAATATTGGGAATCAACAGATAACTATAAGTGGAGTGGATGAAAAGAATCCTTTGAAAATTGCCCTAGTCAATGGCTCGAAGAACACGGGAATTTCTAACGAACTGGAAAAAAGAATTATGGAGAAAAACATCCCCGGCGTCTTGGTAGTGTCCAAAGCAACGGCGAAGTCGGATAGCTATGAAAAGACTTTGGTACTCGACATTACGGGAAAGATGAGCAGACAGGCGGCGGAAGTGGCGCTATTGGTTGGTGGGCAAGTGGCCACGCAGTCGGCGGAGGCTTTTCCGAAAGCCGATTTGATGATCATCGTCGGAGCGGATTTTAAGTGAGCCAGCTGAGGTCCAACTCTTTTATATTGGCTATCCTGCCGTGATGGGGGTCGTTGCTGGACAGCCAGAAGTCAATTGCCTCTATGTCTCCCCATATTTCTATTTGAGTTCGTAGATCATTTTCTAATTGGAGCATCTCTTCGTAAGCATCGGCAGTGGGAAAATTACGGATAATGTATTGGTAGTTTCTCAGGGCACACAACCTCTGGAAGATGGTTTGAGCGGGGTAAATGGCCTGTCTTGGATCAATTTCTTTGGGCATAGACTTTAGAGCCACCTCTGGGATTCCCTTCGATAGAACTCTTCTGAGTTCTTCTCAGGACCGGGCTCGCCGAAACCGTTACCTGTTCGGCTCCGCCATTCCTCATCCCAGACTAACACAAATTAAATATCCCTCCGCGAGGGAGTGATGTTTAATTAGAGCCACCTCTGGGATTCGGACCCAGGACCCCCTCTTTACAAAAGAGGTGCTCTAGCCAACTGAGCTAAGGTGGCGTACGAAGCTAATTTTACCATTTTTTGGAAATTTAGGTACAAAAAATGCCCCGCCTTGGCGGGGCATTTAGAACGGATACTTTCTTAACCCGCCATTGGCGGAATCGGTAGATGTTAGCGGGGAGCGACCATCTTTTCTTGCATGAATCGGTAAAGAGGGCGGAACTTCTTTTGAAATTCGGAGAGGAGCATGACTTCAATACCCGAGTTACCTTTGAGTTCTTCAGGAAGGGTGACGATTTCTTCTTGGATAGGAAAGATGGTTTCAAGTGAGAAACCAATGTTGGGTAAAAATGAAGCCAGATGTTTTAACATCTCGTCAAGTATCTGCTGGTTCCGACCACGCGCATAATAAGATTGCAGTGTGGGGTAATAAACCAATCCCTGATAATCAGGCAAGACGTGCCAGATGACATAGAAACCGTTGTCCAATCCATGCTTACCATCTGCGTGGAAGATAGTAAACATTTGTTCGTTGAGCTTGGATATACGGTAACCGGCTAAGTTACACAATATTTCAATCTGTGCGAAGGAAAGAATGGTCACGTGGGGGCGATGCGCAGTAGCAAGAATGTTTAGTTTTTCCGAAAACCCTCGTGCAAAGATTTTCATAAGTTATAACTCCTGTAAATCAAAGATCTTTGGTGAAATTATATCTCGTAACACCTACAAATTACCCCGATTAAGTGTACTTCTAAACTAGTTTGGCTGAGAAATAATCGGTTTCCTCATTCAGTTCAGGCCAGCCGATCCAAATGTCGTTGCGGTCTATGGCGGGATTGTTCATGGTTATGATCCTTTTCGGTAGCGTTCTGCGGAAAAACTGGCTCCGAGAAAGAAAAACACGGCTATGAGGAAGTAGGAAAGAGCCGAGCTGGAGAAGACGGACATCAGAACCAGGGTAACCATCCCCATAATCAGAAAAAGGACAGAAATTCTGGAATTAAAAGAGCGTGTGAGGTGAGTGCCCGTTTTTTTGAAATAGAAAAGATCGATTAGGCTGATGATGATCAGCGCAGAAAGAATAAGGATATTTACAATTATTATCAGAGAACTGTTGAGATTCATTTAGCCTCCAATGTTAAGTTGCATGGTGAGATGTAAAGATTTTACCATCTGTGCTTGGGGAAAGGGGAAAAATGAGGTAAAATGGGGTGTTGTTTGTGCCGTCATAGCTCAGCTGGCAGAGCGCGTTCTTGGTAAGAACGAGGTGTTGGGTTCGACCCCCAATGACGGCTCCTTGATACAATTATCATTAGTTGCCGAGATGGTAGAGTGGTCAAATACTCGGGTCTGTAAAACCCGCGGCGCAAGCCTACGCAGGTTGAACCCTGCTCTCGGCACCATAAAAGAATTTCCCCCTCGTGGGGAAATTTTTTTATGATCTGGAAGGGTTCGAGTGACGGAGCCAAGCACGTAACGATCTTGGCGAGTCGGGTCCCGAAGAAAACAACAGCAGAGTTTTACTGAGGGGAACCCTGCCTTGCCTGCCGGTTTAACCGCCGGTAGGAGGGCAGGCAGGTCTCGGCACCATAAAAAGATTCCTCCTTTGCGGAGGAATTTTTTTTGATATTATGAAAGTATGAACAAAAAGAAAGAAGCTATCGTTTGGACATTGGTCCTTGGACTATTTCTTGGAGGTTGTAGCTTGGTAGCTCAGCCTGCGGACGTGCAAACCGAAAGTCCTGTTCAGATAATCACCGGGAAAGTACTGGTAGCAGGTGATACAGTAACTATCACATCGAGTGGGAAAGTAATAGAAATAACTAGTCGGAAAATTGATCTTAAACAGTTTAATGGAAAAAATATTACCGTCAAGGGTGAATTCAGCGGAACGACTTTGTTTGTTGACACGGTGCAATAGTCTCAGATTTCGGGTAGTTTAGAAGCCGGGGGATTTGAAGAGAACGTCTTTCGTCCGAGCATTTAGCTGTAAAACCAAAGTTCCCTTGGAGGTGTCTGAAGGTACGAAACTCAATTGCCAAATAACATTTTCTTCGGACTTGATGTACTGAGCTTTGACCGTTGCGTTATTGCAAAGACCGCTGGTGCAGAGACCGTAAGCAATTTTTACGGCTTCATTTAAGTCAATTCCTAGAGTGTTAGCCAAGACCATGTCGTTCAGAGATGGAATGTTGCTGTCCGGGGTGACGTATATTGATTTATCTACAATTTCCGGATCGTTAATGCCGGTGATCATGATGTAAAAATATTTTTTTGTAGTCAAGTCCTGACGGAAAAAATATTTGGTAGAAGCGATTTGTGGAGAGGTAGCGTTTTCTGTCTTTATGAGAATTAACTGAGCATTTGGCTGATGATTGAGGGCTACTCTAAGAGCTTTAGGAGCATTGGATAATGGTAGAGCTGTCTCTGCGGAAATTGTTGAGGTGGGAGTGGGAAATACGGTTGGAGTTGCACTGATTGAGGATTCTGGCGTAGGAGTAGGGGTCGCGAATTCGATGATCGTTGGAGTTGGGGTGGGGGTGACGGTGGTTTTTTGTTTTTCAAGAGTTTGGGTAATTTCCTGAATTTGCATTTTAAGTTGTTTGGATTGAGAAAACAAAAATACAGCGGCGGCGATAGCGACACCTGCGATGAGAAGAACTATGATGGTGATAAGAGAGCCAAAAGAGGAGCCGCCTTTGGGAACGATGGTGGCCGGCACCGGTGGGAGTTCGGGGTTATTAGTTATTGGTTCTTGGTTCGGATATTCCGTGGTAATGGGTGGGGATGGTGGTGTCTGAGATGGTTCCGTGTTAATGGTTATCGGTTCATTGTTGGGAGTGGTAAAAGAGGGAATCTCGTCAGGTGTTTCTTCGAAGGCGGGAGCGGAGTTTACCGGTTCGGGGTTATTAGTTATTGGTTCTTGGCTAGGCAAAGATGTTTCGGTGGGTGGAGTAGAGAATGGTTCAGTAGAGATTTGATTGGTGACGGGGGCATTGATATCCTCCAGAATCGAAGTGGTGGGGGGTGTGGTGGGCAGATTGGGAGGTAGAGGTGAAGATGAGGCTGGGGTGGGGAATTGGCCGAGGTCGTCGTTTGGCATGGTGAATAAAGTATGTCAAAAATGTTTTGGTGTGTCAACTTGCAGGGAATTCGTAAAAGAAAAAAGAGCACAAAAATCCCCGCTTGAGCGAGGATGAGGGAATTAACCTATGATAAAAATATTGGTCCTGTCTCTTATTTTTTGAGTACATGGGGGAACATACAGAAACGGAAAAATTTCTTCAATATAGAGCTGTTCATCTGTGGGTATGCTGTTTCCCACCATTGCCCAAATATTAGGATTGATGGGCTTTAAACCAACAACGTGGTTGATGCCTGTGTAGATGATGATGTGTCTTCTTCCTTGATAGGCTCTTTTGATTACATCTCTCAATGCTTCTGGATTAGATGCTCTCTTTACCGAAATGTTTTTGAGACTACAACTGCCCAAAGAATAATTTAGGACATAACGATAGATAGTTCTTTCTAGTCGACGATCTTCTCCGAAAAATGATTCACAAAGAAATGCATTGGTGTATTCGGCATAGACCTTAAAGGGAATATCGATGTGGTCAAGGAGACAGTCTAGAGCCGCAACAAAGCAAGTGACCGTCTCTTCCCCAGCAATTCCTTTCTTGACCATTTCTTGCCAGTTACTTAAGCTCATGTTGCCTCCAAGAAATAAACGTGCTTATTTTAGTATTGTCTTATAGCGGTAGGCTATTGTCAACTGTGGATGAGATAGTTACGGGAGGTTTTGGAGACGATGAGATTGAGGCCGGCTTCTCGCAGGAGACCTTCTAGGTACGGCTTGGTGTGGGCGAAGTGGAAGCGGGGTTTGCCCTGAAAGGGGATATAAAGATGGCGTAGATTTTTGAGCTTTACTTTGAGGTTCAGGTGATGTTTGAGAAGTTTTGGCTGCCAGAGGTTCCAGGCAGTAATAAGGCATTTTCCACCGGGATTGAGGTGTTTTTTTATTTCTTTGAGCACGAAGAGCTGGTCATGGCGGTTGTTCAGATGGTGAATGACGGCAATGCAGAAGATATAGTCGAAAAGGGGAAGATCTTTCCACACATCCGGTTTGGTAATGTCTGTTTCGATAAAATGAGCGTTGGGGTGGATCTCGACTGCCTTCTCCAGTAATACTGTGGAGAAATCAATACCGGTGTATGTTACTTTTTTGGGAAGTCCGAGGAGAAGGCGGCCATTGCCACAGCCTACATCAAGAACCGAGGCGTTTTCTTTTACCTCGGCCAGAAATGGTCTGAGATCCGGCCAGATGTAGCCGCGAGAAGCGGAAAAATTGGCCCCTATTTGGTTGTAGGTGTCTCTAATTGATTCCATAGAATTATCATATCACTAAACCTATAGCGTGATTGTATAGTCTAATTGCTGTATAATCTGGATAAAGCAATTTGATAATATAGCTTAAATTTAATTTTCGGAGGCAATAATGAGCCTAGTACGGTGTACTGATGTTCACGGAATTGTACTCGTAATCAGGGAAACGCTCGGACAGATGTGCAAGACACTCGATATGGATATCGATCTGGAATCTATTGATTATATCGCGTCGGCTGCCCGGGCAATGGAAAGAGAGATGAATTTCGAAGGACGTGATTGTGAGGCTGATAACGAACACATGCAAGCCATCCGATTTGTGGTATCCGCGATCTATTTCGATGGATCTTCTGTGATCGATGAGTCCAAGCTGGAAGTAATTGCTCATAAGAGCCGTTGTTCGTTTCTGGACGTGACACAAGATGAGCTCCAAACAGCAGGCAGATCACAAGTGCTTCACAACAAACAAATGGTATCCTCCCCCAATCAGTTGGTGGTTGGTCAGACGTATTTTTGGTTTGTCAACGAGAAGCCTGAAGTCCTCATAGAGCTAGACGAGATTCGAGAAGACGGGTGGATAGCTTTTTATGTTCTCACCGGTCCATTCCGGCTTAGAAAAGCAATTCCTTTGTCCGCGTGTGGAGTATTGCCATACCCAGACGGTTTGTGGAATATTTGGAATTGGCTGGAGAGAGTGGGGCCGAGACCAAAGCAGGACAAGTAGCTACCAAGACGGGTTTAATACCCCGTCTTTTTTGTGCAGGCGGAGTGTTTAATGATGGGGTAAAATTAGCGAGTGAAAATTGAAGATTTGGTGCGAAGGGATGCGGAAAAACTAACTTCTGAAAATCTGGAGGATTATCGTCGTGTTTGGGCCAAGGTGCTTGGGAGGATGCCTAAGAATTCGGAAATATGGCCTTTTGTAGAGGACGAGGAAATCAAAGAGCTGTATAAGACCAGAAGTGTACGGACGGAGTCAGGGGTGGCGCCATTTGCTGTGATGATGAAGCCGCACTATTGCCCGGGTAACTGTGTTTATTGCCCACTTGAAGCTGGCATGCCAAAGTCATATCTTTCGGACGAGCCGGCTGCCCAAAGAGCCAAAAAACTCAAGTTTGATCCATATCTGCAAGTAGAAATGAGACTGAAGCAGCTGGAAGAGACCGGACACATTACCAATAAAATTGATTTGATTGTGATTGGGGGAACTTTTTCGGCGTATCCCGAGGAATATAAATTGGAGTTTTTTAAGGGTATGTACGATGGGGTAAATGGCTTTGTGTCAGACAGTCTTGAAGAAGCACAAAAATTTAACGAGATGGGTGAAAGACGGATAGTAGGTATCTCGGTAGAAACCCGGCCCGATTGGGTGACAGAAGAAGAAATTATTCTTTGGAGAAAAATGGGAGTAACAAAAATTCAATTGGGAGTGCAGGCGTTTGATGAACAGATACTGCAAAAAATAAACAGAGGACATTCACTCCGGGAAGTTGCCGAAGCGACCAGGATGTGTCGGAATGCCGGAATCAAGATTTGCTACCACTTTATGCCCAATCTGCCCGGTAGTACGCCGGAGAACGATATCGAGATGGCCAAAATCATGTTTACAGATCCACGTTTCCAACCGGACTATCTGAAAGTTTATCCGGCCATGGTGATACCTGGGACCGAGCTGTTCAATATGTGGAAGCGGGGAGAGTACAAAAGTTACAATGACATGGATTTGATACGAGTTTTGAAGGAAGTAAAAAATTTAACGCCTCGCTGGTGCCGCATTGATAGATTGGTAAGAGATATTAGTAAGCAGTGGGTTAGCTCCGGGACTTTAAGGACGAATTTGAGACAGATGCTCCAAGAAGAACTCAAAAAAGAGGGAAAGAAGTGCCATTGTATGCGTTGCCGGGAAGTAAGAGCCGGTGTATATGATGCGAAAGTTCAGCTGGTGATAGATGAAAGAACAACCTTGGGAGGTCAGGAACTGTTTTTGTCTTTTGAAAGTCAGGATAAGCTGTTCTCGATGTTGAGGTTACGGCTGCCGGGTGATGGAGAAAGGTTGTTGTTTAAAGAGCTGGAAGATGCGGCCATAATTCGTGAGGTGCATACGTATGGACAGGTGAGGGAGATAGACAAAGAACTCAAGAACTCAAGGAATCAAGAACTCGAGACAGAGAAAGAACAAGATAAAAGTCAGCACCAAGGTTTGGGTAAGAGACTAATGGTTAAGGCGGAAGAGATTGCGAGAGAAAGGGGATACTCAAAGATGGCGGTGATATCGGCGATAGGCACGAGAGAGTACTACAAGAAGCTGGGGTATGAGCTTGAAGGGGAGTATATGATAAAACGGTTTATTGAATGACAAATTGTCCTGTAGTATAATAGCCCTTAGTAAATAGAATGTACCCTAATAAATGGAGGTAAGGATGAAGAAAACTGCGAAAGAAAGCGGTCAGGGGTTAGTGGAATATGCATTGATCCTGGTTTTGGTAGCTATCGTCGTCATTGCGGTTTTGATGTTGGTTATGTCGCCTCGTACAAGGTTTGTGGAAGCCATAGATGCCGGAACTGTTCAGATTAGCGGAACCAAGATCACTTTGGGTGAGTCCGGCCACCCGCAGCCCGTGGATCCAGGTATCAGAGTAGCGAACTATTTTCTTGGACCGCTTGTGACTCTCGAGAGCTACCCCCAAGAATACCAAGTAACCGGTTGCATGAATCTCTATCTGAGCGAGGATACTGAGGTGTTCGCGGCCACTCCAGTGGACAAGGCCGTGGCGATTTTGATTGATATTCAGACACCAGCCCAGGGTGGAGGATACGTTCAGGTCTGCGTCCCGGATGGATTGTCCAACGTGCCTGTCTACCTGTGGTCAGGAACAGAGGTCCAACCTTAAATTTGTCTGAAACTTAGCCCCCAATCTTGGGGGCATTTTTGTGGAGTAAAACGAACAAATCAATATGAAAATCTAGGTAATTGAAGTGGGTGGTGTGGGCGGATGTAGTATAATATGGGGTATTGATCCTTAATAAGATATTCACACAAGGAGATCCAATGTCCAGAATTCCTCGGTATGCTCAAGTTTTGATTTACATGATAATTATCAGTGGGGTGATTACACTGGGAGCGAGCCTGTTTGGCTTAGAGGACCTGCCGGTTTTGGTGGTGGTCGGCTTCGCGTTTGCCGCAAGTATGTTTGTGGCGTTGGCGGGGGTGAATGGGTTTTTTTGGCTGATGATTGTCAGTCGGCTAGGATGGACAAAAACCATCGAGGCACTTTTCATGAGTGCCGTCGTGACCTCGTTCGCTTGGGTCATAGGGTCTTCGATGATCTATTCTTTTCCCCCGGCGTTGATCCCCGTTGCCGTACCATCTGCCGGCATGCTTTGGATTGTGGGGACAGTAGCCGCTGCGTGGGTGATTTTTCATCAAGCAAAGAAAGACCTCGAAAATAATTACTAGAACTTTTTTGTTTCGTTGCCCCGCCATTTAGCGGGGCAATTTTGTGGTCTAAAAACGATTGATATAATTGAGGCTGATTGATATGAAAATATATTTGATTGGGGTTGGTGGGGTAGGGGGATTTTATGGTGGTTTAATGGCCGAAAAGAACTTGGACATTACCCTTGTTTGCAGAGGAAATAGCTTTGGGGCGATTAAAAAAGATGGGTTAGTTTTGAATAGTCCTGACGGAATTCATCGTATCTTTCAGGTGAGGTTGATCGAGCATATTTCTGAAATAACAGACCCTGATTTGATTATATTGGCAGTTAAGTCTTACGATTTAGAAAATGTGGCAAGCGAACTTGAAGACGTTGTGAACAGCAACACGATGGTAATTACTATTCAAAACGGACTAGATAATGACAAGGTGGTTGTGGGGCATCTTGAATGTTTGGTATTTCCGGGTCTTGTTCTGGTTGCCGCAGCAAAAACCGCTCCAAACGAAATAACGCAGCGGGGGAGTCAGAGAAAGTTGGTTTTTGGATCGCGAGATGGGAAAATCACCTCGAGAATGTTGGAAATAGAGTCAGTCTTGAAGAGTGCTGGGATCGATGCGCATGTTTCTGAGTCGATAGATCAAGAGTTGTGGAATAAATTTCTTTTTGTTCTTTCTTTTGCCTCGGCCACCGTGGCGCAGATGGGTCCGATCGGGGAAGCATTGGGGAACTCTCAAAATCTGAAAATTTATAAGGACGTTTTGAGGGAGGCGATATTGGTAGGAAAGAGCGAGGGCGTGGAGTTTGAACCTAATATTTTTGAAGCTACACTCAAGGGCGCTCTGGACTTTGATCCGTTGGCGGTGTCTTCTATGTTAGTGGACATCCAGAACCATCGCCGGACAGAAGTAGATGCCCTGCATGGGGTTTTGATCCGGCTATCCAAGAAGCATGGCCTGTCCGTACCTGCAACCGAGGCGGTTTACCACCGGATTCTCAACCTGCAAGGATAACCTGCCTGCCGGCAGACAGGTCCTTGCAGGTAATGTGAGGCTGAGATCTGACATTTGTCCCATTTATCGTCCTCGGCTTTTTTGTTGCCTGCCCGCAAGTGCTGAAGTACGGGTAGTTGCACTAGCTTCTGCAGGCGGGTAAAATGAAACTATGAAGGAAAATCTATATAGATTCCCGATCAGGTCGGGAATGACATGGTTGGGTGGTTTGGTGCTGATGTTGGTATTTGGATTTGCGCTGTTTGTTCCCAAAAGGGTTGTGGCCAACGAAGGAGTCATCAACCTCAGGGGGACAGGTACCGGTGGAGCCTGTTACGCTTCTTCAGTGTTTATTGATGGCACCTACAAGATCCTTATGACTTGTAGAGAATTGAAGATAGCTCTATCTCCGGAGAAAAATCGCTATGTAGCATGGGTAGAGGATACCGTAGGAAAACAGAAGCGACTTGGGGAAATTGCTAACGGTAAATTGTCTTCTATCACTGACATTAAGTTTGTTCGAATCTTCGTAACGGTGGAGTCCGACGGCTATGGAAATACGCCTTCGGAAGATGTTCTGCTAACAGGCTTTGTTGAACCAATTAACTTTGGAGCAGGAATAGCATCTCCGCCGATTGTAACTCCGACCCCGACTCCCTCAAAGACGGTTGGGGTTATTTCTCCGACCGTTTTGAAAGATCAACCTACAGGTCAATCAGGTTTGGGAAGTGCACTAGGGACCATTTTTAAGATTGCCTTGCTAGGGTTTGGTATTTTGCTTCTAGTAGTGGGAGTGTTTAGTTTCCTATCCAGAAAGAGAAGCCTATAAAGGTTGACTTTGTGGCTGATTGAGGTAGAATAGCGTATTCAAGGACGCTTAAAATCTACTGAAAAACGGAGGTAGGCGATGGATTTTGTGATTAAGCTCATTCTAATGATTGTTATTTCAGGGGTGGTATATGTCATAGCCATGAAGAGCCACGAAACCACTTCATGGTGGGTTTCACGATTGATGAAATTGTCTGGCAAGTTAGCGGACATCCACCCATTCTGGTTGTGTTTGGGCTTTTTAGTTCTTATCTTCTTTGAGCTTGGGATGATCATATGGCTGATGAAAGTTGCACCATGGGCAGTGAAGGTTATATACATCTTCAGTACTGCGAATATCGCGTTTGTAGTACTGAGTTTGTGGATGGATAATCGGATGGGGGGGATCCTTGGAGTTTGGTGGACAATACTCAAAGTGTTGTCATCGATTGCTCTTGGGGTATCGTGGATTATCTATCCGGCATGGTTTGTCTATAACTTGGTGGGGATTATTTGCGGAGTTGGATTTCTTCAGCTATTCCCATCGCTGAAATTCAAGTCGGCTTTAGCCCTAGGAATGGCCATCATCATTTACGACATCGTGGGGGTATATTGGACCGATTGGATTATCTTGCTGGTAAAGGGCTTGAGTTTTGTCCCTCCAGCGGTGATCTACATCCCGGCCGCACTGAAAGCCTCTACCGCTGGTATGTCGATGATAGGATTGGGGGATATCATCATTGGGGGCATGATGTTACTCATGGCTCGCCGCTACGACGCCACCAAGCACGCATTCGCGGGCTATGCCCTGGGCGTGACACTGTCCTTCGCTTTGGCGGTGTTGACCAGCCATGGGGTGCCGGCGACGATGTTCATTGTGCCGTTGATGTTGCTCTTCGTTCGGCATTCGGCCAAGCGTAGTCAAAATCCGGCCTGGTTGGCAGATCAGAAGTAACAAGTTTTGTATTAACTAGCCCATGGGGAAACCTGTGGGCTTTTTTGTGGTAAAGTGTCGTTAGGGGATGAGGAGGCGGGAAAGGAACTCGATGGCGGGGGTCATGATAGAGCTAATGGGAGCTTCGTTGCCAAAGATGGGGAAGATCAAGAAGATCAGGATTAGGACTCCGTAACGGTTCATGACGGCTTGGAACTCGTAGGCGAGATCGCGCGGAAGGATACCGAAAAGAATTTTTTGACCGTCAAGTGGACCAACCGGGATTAAATTGAAGATAGCAAGACCGATATTGGTGGTAATGAGAGGAATTAAGAAAACGGAAAAAACATATGGAGTGAAACGGACGAGAATGGAGACGGCGATGGCGAGTAAAATATTACTGATTGGTCCGGCAATAGAGATGATGGCGGCGTCCCGCCGGGGGTTTTTGAGATTGTAAGGATCAAAAGGAGTGGGCTTTCCCCAGCCAAAGACAAAGTTTGTTCCGGAAACTGCAGAAAAGAGCAAGAGACCTAGGGGAAGAATAACGGTTCCTAATGGATCTATATGGGCGAAAGGGTTTAGAGTCAGCCGTCCAGCAGCTCTGGGTGTAGGGTCTCCAAGTCTGTCGGCCGCTAGAGCGTGAGCGAATTCGTGGATACTGATAGAAATAATTAGATAAATGACAAGTAGAAGGACATAGATAAGCATGTGAGGTTCATTATACGGGAAATTGTGGTAAAATTTCAGTCATGGAAAAAGAAAGATATGGTTGTGTTATCTGCGGTAAAGGCGTCCAAAACGCCAATCTTGTCAGTTTCTCAAAACGAAGAGTCAAGCATGTTCGTAGGCCCAATTTGCACACACATCACCTGGTGATAGATGGTCAGAGGGTCAAGATCAAAGTTTGTACCACTTGCAAAAGATCTCTACGTGTAGACGACAGAAAATCTCAAGCAGTAGCGGCTAATGCCTAATAATCAGGAATGGTCGAGGCGATGGTGTGGTGCAATTAGGCACAGTGGCGGTGGTTCCACTTATGGTGAAGGTTATGATGGAGGGCAGGTAGGGCATTCAAGGTTTGGAGAATTTGCCTGCCGGATTGGAGATCAAGGAGAAATGACGGCTACTTTCCCTGACGTAGGAGTGATGTGTGGTTATAATGATGAAGAGAAGTTAATTTTTGTTTGTGTGGATGTGGCTTGTTTTTTGGGAAACATGGAAAAAGACAGACTGTCCGAGATGGCCAATAAGGGAGTGAATATTTTGGCATTATTTAAGGAGCTGGAAGCTAGAGATCAAGTGCTGTACCTGACGGTATATCCCACCATAATGAGATTGGTTGTAGAAGCAAGAGATAAAGCCGGCGTGGTAAGTGAGGATGTGGTAGCGAACATAGATTTGATCAAAGGTTTCGATGGCCTAATAAGATATAAGGGTTCGGAAATTGCTTACCATATCAGAAAGCTTGGAGACGAGATGTTTGTATCGATAGGAGAACGGGATGAGAATGGGCGAACGTTGGTACCTGTATCGATAAGTAACGAAGTAGATTATATGCCTGAGATTGAGTCGGAAGACCCCAAGAGACACTGGAAATTGGCAGATAAAATTATTTTAAACCGCTGATCGGGTGGCCGGAGAGGAACTGCTTCCAAGAAATGGGGTTTTTGCCGGAGATCTGGACGGTGTTGACGATTAGCTTTCCTGACAGAAGGGAGGTTTTGATTATTTTGATTTCGAGATTGTCTATTTTTGCCGTGCCTGCCGGCAGGCAGGTCCAGGCTCCCGGCTCGGGATTAAGGGAACGAATAAGGGCGTGGGTTTTGGTTATTAGTTCTTGGTTATTGGTTGATAGTGCTTGAGAAAGAATTTCCCAGGGGATAAAGGCAGATTCTCGGGAAACCGTCCGATGGCTTGGAGTGAAAGTGGCGAGGGATTCGTCTTGAACGGTTTTGGAGTAATTCTGAGCACAGATTTCGGGTAATTTTTGTCTTAATATTTCTTTGGCGGCCTGAGTAAGTTTTGTGGTCAATGTAGCTACATTATCCTCCAGATCTATAGCGACGGAGATTTGAGAAATGATAGGACCATGATCCAGTTGCTCATCCATCTCCATCAAAGTAACACCGGTGTTGGTGTCCTGGTTTTTGATGGCCTCGGAGATGCAGAGGGCTCCGCGGTACCCGGGAAGTAAAGAAAAATGGACGTTATAGATGCCAATGGTGGGAGCGTTTATCCACGTCAAAGGAATAATTTTGCCATAGGAGACGACCATGAAGATGTCGGGCTTGAGTAGCTTGACGTGGGTAAGATTAGTATCATCCAATTTCGCTGGCTTGTAGATGGGTAAATCGTGTTTTTGGGCGGTCAGACTAACGGAAGAAGGGGTAAGAATTTGTTTTCTGCCTAGCGGCATGTCTGGTGTGGTGACCACTCCAACGACGTTCACCATCTTCATGCCAATAATGGACTCCAGAATTTGGGCTGAAAAGTCAGGTGAGCCGAAGTAAACTAGGTTTTTGAGCATAAAGTGATTATAAGGTAAAATAATAGAGACCATAGAACCGAACTTTGAAAAGGAGAGCGGATGTGATTAAGCGATTTAACTCGCGTTCGTTTGTATTGGTTTGTGCTTTTTTAGTGTTTTTACTTGCAGTAATATTATCTGCCGTCTTGATAAAACAAAGTTACTCAGGGGCGGGTGAACCAAAAAATGTTTACATGATTCATTTGTTCGAGTCTGGGATGTATTCAGAAAGGATGATGTGCAACACCTATGGTGTTTGTGTCCTTTTAAGGACTCCAAGATCGGTAGTTGGTGTTTCGAGCATCGAAATAAGCGGAGAGAAGTATTTTGAAATCCTTAAGAGCAATACGGTCATACGCTCAACGGCTAGGGGAATGTATTGCCCCGGGGTGATCGATCTGGCCTCGTGTTTTGAGGTCGTGACTATTTATCCGCTGACCACTTGTCCCACTGAGATCAAATATTTGGGATTTCGGGCACCGTTGGTGCCGGATACGTGTTTGATTGGAGAATAACTCTAAACTTCACCCCACCTTTTGGTGGGGCTTTTATTTGAGGCTGGAACGGCCTATATACTAGACATTTGATGGTTTTTGGAGTATACTCGTGCCAGACTGAATTGTTCCTTAATTTCCCCCGCCTGAGGAGGTGGATCATGAAAAAAGTGCTGTTTTTGATTTTTGTCGTTGTAGTTTTGGCAGGATTAGCAATTTACTTCCTGCCGGTTTACGAGGGAAGCGGGGACATAACTTGGGGAACCTATTGTAGACACGATCCGTATACAAACACTGATGAATGCCTTTTGCACGGCGAGGATGCTGTCACTCTAGCCGACGAGTGGTGGCCAAAGTGCACCGATCGTATCATATCGGGAAATGAGACCGTTATTGAAACTTTTATGCTAGATGGTTCTCCCGCCGCACCGCGCAACTTCTTTGATGGAGGATGGTACATCCTGCAGAAAGGGAGCTGTGAAATCTCCCATCCGGAAGGATAGATTATCTTTAATGTAATATTCAGAAATCAAGGTAGCGTCTCCAAACGGGGGCGCTATTTTTATATCTTGTCTATTGGAGTGAGGCCGTCGGGGGTTTCTTTGAAGATCTGACCGCCCTGTTTAAGAATGTGATCGGTGAAGAGAATGCCGTCCAAGTGATCGTTTTCGTGCTGGACATAGGCAGACTCTACATCCTCAAACTTACGATGGCGGGGGACCAGAATGCCGTCTTCCGGGGTTACATAGTCCATCTCTATAGAATAGGGGCGATCTACAAAACCCCAGATTTTGGGGAGCGAGAGACAGCCTTCGAGCCAACGGTCTTTCTTTTTAGAATGGATGTCGGAAAGTAAAGCCTCGGATGACCAGGAAATAATCGGATTGATAAAGATTTCCGGCTTCCCGTTTAAGGAGACGATGAAAAGACGTCTATCCAAGCCTACTTGAGTGGCTGCCAGGCCAACTCCTTCGGGATCCCTCGAGGATTTGAGAATTTTGATCATTTCCGATATCTGTTTTTCGAGCTTTTTGTCATAGTTAAGTACAGGCTTAGCCTTGACACGGAGGAATTTGTCGGGGGTAACGAGAATTTTCATTAGAGTATTTTACCACACCTTTTAGTCTTATAGTAATCTAAGTGTATAATCGTGTGAGCTAGGAACATTAAATTGACTGGAGGAACCATGGAATCAGAATCTATTTGGCAAAAACGGTCCAGGACCTTTTTATTTGTGTTCTATTCGCTGATAGATCTATTTTTAGTCTATACTTTTTGCACCAGCTTTAATTTGCCTACTCAACTGTTGTTCTTGGTTTTACTTTACTGTGTTGTAATAGATTCCATACCTGTAATTTGGACCAAGGGAAATGGGTTGTGTGACGCTAAAAAGAGATTTGAAATGGTCTGGGGTATTAATGAAGTTTGGGCATGGGGATGGTTGATGTTTTATGGATACGGTGTCGGTTTCCAACATCTGATTTTGGCCGTGGTTTTGCTGGCCGTATGGATCTCGAGTAGGTGGAGTCAGACCCGAGACTACATGAATCTGCGCAAATCGTGACTATTAAAAAAAGGAGGCAACATGTCCGATGCACTTTTGCTTGAAATGGAAAAGGAAATCAGGGAATGGAAGGTGGGTACATCAAAGACCTGGCCCTACAATTTGCCTGGGGTAGATGCCGAGCTTGTTGATCTGATGCAAGAATTTCTTGACAGAACCCTTGGTAAAGGTAAGTTTAAAGTGAGTATGGCCGATTTTGCTCTTTCGTTAAAAATTGAACGCATAAGTTAGATATTATCCCCGATGTAAAAGTCGGGGTTTTTATGTGGACAAATAGGTGTTAGTTTAAAGTGACGAGAGTTTGTCTTTGGCGGCTTGGTAGTCCGGCTTCAGCTCGATGGCTTTTTTGAAGGCCATCTTGGCCTCATCAATCTTATTTAGCTGAGAATAAAGAATACCGATGTTAAAAAAATTAGTGGCATCGGTCGGTGAGAGCTCGGTAATCTTAAGAAGTGTTTGCGTGGCATCTAGGTTAAATTTTGGATCTATAGTTCCCAAAGTCAGTTCGGTGCGGGCCTTAGTCTTTAGTAGATTCAAGTTGAATTTATTCATTGAGACTGCCTTTGCGGTATTGGTGACCGCATCCGAGACGAATTGTTGGAGATAGGAATTGGCTTGTTGTTTTTGTTCGGCAGAGGAGGAGGCGGCCAGACTGTTTATTTGAGGCGCGATAATCTGGATAGCTACTAGAGCTTGAATGTTTCCCAGCTGAGCGTAGTAGAGAGGCTCGCGTGGGTTTAGTTTTATGGCGTTCAGATCTTCAGTAAGGTTGGCGCGTCCGGCGGTATACGCGAGGTCGGCGATCCACATCCGGCGGACTCCAAGGAGAAGCCAAATCGCGATAACAGAAATCACAGTGATGCCTAGAGTCTGACTAATATTGGTTCTTCGTGAATATATTTGGGAATTTTCTGAAGATGCGATGAGAATTGCCGGGAACAAGAAAAAGAAAAGCGCCACATTGACGACGGAGAAGCCGAAGTAGTTGGTGATAAGGATGCTGAGAAAGCCGAGCAATAGGGGAGTTGAAAGTTCTTGGTTATTGGTTGTCGGGTGTTTTTGGAAGAAAAGTTTGAGGATGGAAAAAATGAGGAATAAATAACATAAAAGTCCAACAAAACCGGTGTTGGCGAGGGAATTTAGATACTCGTTGTGGGCTTTGTTGTAGAGAAAGTCGGACTCTGAAGTGAGGTTGTGTGCCGCTGGCCTAACCCAGTAGTAGGAGTAGCCAAAAGTTTCGACACCGGTGCCAAAGAAAGGATATTTTTTCCCCAGCTCGACGGCTCCTTGCCAGACCACACGACGGATGGCCATGGAGTCCGAGCCACCAATGCGGGTTTTGTTTTCTTCGGTGATGATATCTGTAGCGTTGGAGTAAAAAGGATTTATTTTATTGAGTGATCCGAGGGTTTTTTGTACGGTATCACCTTTGAGAAATAAAAGAGCCAAGATGAGTACGGCTAGCCCTATCAATAGCTTTGGTTGTTTCTTTTGAATAATAATGGTGACGATAAAGATCAGCAGGATAATAACTGTAGCTCCGATGCCGGATTGGGAACGGGTGAAGATGATGGCGGCCAGAAATAAAATGATTAAAGCCCCATAAATAATTCTTTGTAGGGGCGATTCATGAATCGCCCGTACGGAGATGTATAGCGGTATAGGGAGAACAGCGATGAGATAGGCCGAAAGCCAGTTGGGTTGGCCAAGAGTGGAGAAGACACGGTTTTGGACATCCTGGACCCAGATATTTTTATCAATGCCCATTTTTTCCAGGACGGCGTAAAAAGCGGTTACTGCGGCGGTGGCTAGAATAGTGGTGATGAGATTCTTAATCGCTTTTGGATAGCCGGAGAAATGGGTGACCAGGGCATAAAACAAGATGATGTAGCAAATAGTTGAGACGAGTCCGCCATGAAATCTGGAGTAATATCCCCAAAGACTGGTGTGGCGGTCGATAGAAATAACGGTAGAAATGATTTGGGATGAGAGAAATAAAAGAATGGGGAGGTCTAGCGGTGTTTGGGCGATTTCAAATTTTTTGATCTGAAGCGCGCGGACACCCCAAGCGGCGGCGATGATAATCGCCATCGCGTAAACGAACATCATCTTGTTAAACTCAAAAACTTCGGATGTAAATGGCCAGAGGAGAAGGGGAGTAACGAAGAATAAAGCGTAGAAACAGTAATGAATAAAAGTGGCTGGTTTTTGGACTAGGGTGGCAAGAGCTTTTTCTTTCGAGGACATGGAGATAGTTTAGCAGAGATGTTAAAATGAGCGCATATGAATGACGAGATATTTGCACATGCTGGGACAGAATTTGTCTTTATGGATAACATGGACAGAGGTATTTTTATGATGGAGAATCTACCAAAAGATTTTGAGATTATTCCACTAGTTGACGATGGTGATGAATTGAGTAAGTTTGTCAAGGATTTGGTGGAATTGGGGGCCGTGGGTGATGTGTTGTCAGGTGTGAAGTTTATTCCTCACTTGAATATTCCAATTGATCCGACTGACGGTTTTTATGACATGGAGGCAGCGAAGCTTAAGGTATCAATTCTATCTGACGAACAAAGGATAGAGTTAAAAATCGATGAAACGGAGGCGACTAGGATCGGGGTGGTTCAAAATACTAAGACTGGGGAACAAATATTTTTTAGACTGCCAGAAAATGATGTGGCCGAGATATTCCCGAAGAAGATTGAAACGGATGAACAAAGGGATGAGATAGCTGGGAAATTGATTGGTGATGATATTCGTTCAGAGGAGGATGGACCGTTGGTTAAAGCCCGAATGGTTTACGGATTGTGGAGAGACGCTATCGCTAGGAAAAACTTTGAGCTGATTGATAAGGTTGGGCAGGCGCTTTACCCCGATATCCTAGGGGAGGCCACTGGTAGTATCGACGAGGTCAAAACATTTTTGGACATTCACCTGAAACACGAGGCGGACGGTCCTGCAGATAATATGTGGTTAGCTAGGGAAGCCATTAAGAAAGTGATAACTGTCTTACCGGAGGAGCAACAAGCAACGGTCCATACAGAGATTGGTACGTTGGTAGAGTCTATAGCCAGAAAGGCAGTTTTTGATGCCAATGATTTGTGGGTTGTAGTAATTGAGCCACTGATGAACGCTATATCGGGTGGTGACGAGGATGACGCTGGTAAAGATAAGAGGAGAACATTTCTTTCAAGTTTGGATGTTGGTTGTCCACTTACAAGTTTTTTGATCTCTGATTTAAAAGAATACTTAGAGATTGTCGGTTGAGAAGAGATAAAAAAATCAGGCTGCATAACATGCAGCCTGATTGGTCTAAGAATACTAGTGGGCGAACTGTGTTGCCCACTGTAGTGATGCGGCGCCGCCGCCAGCAAATGCGATCTCGGGAAGTGGTGTCGTTACCACAAGAATGACGACTCCCAGTCCGATCAGGATGTCTAGCTCGAGAGCTAGCATGTTGGAGAAGTCACCCGCCGACACTTGGATCATGACGGTTGAAACCTGACCGTCGGAACCCAAGACCGGAAATGGCATGGGGAAATCGTCCGGAACGGTTTCGACTTTGCGCTGGTCGTATGCGCTGTTGTGATCCCTCCGGGCTTTTTCGGCTTCGGATCGGTTTTTGGGCCAGGAATTCTTCACACATTTGAAGAAATACGAGACCTCAGCCATGACACCTAAGGCTTGTCCCGTTCCAAGCGCAGGCAGCGCTTTCGTTGCTCCGGCGAATTTGCCGAGCACATTTCCGACTACCGGCACGATGACAGTCGGAGATGAAGTGTCTGCAAAAACCAGCAACCACTTCACGCCCTCATAGACGAACTGCACTACGGTCTTTCCTCCCCCGGTTCGAATTACATCTGGGGTGATAGTTCCATTGCCAAGTGCGTCGAAGGCGGCCAGCATGACTGGCCATGAAATCTGCCCGATCTTGTCAATGACGTGCATGCCGATCGCGGTGCAGAGTCGGGGATCACTCTTGGCCATGGTGGCAATGGCAGCCCCCCCGGCCATTGTTATGTCGATGGCTGTACCATCTTCCTTCAACCAGGTTGACGGCAATACCATCATAATCACCTGGTCGTCGGGGGCGTAGCCAATTGCCGCCAAGTTGTCGACCGTTTCCTGTTCAGACAGCAATGGCGAAACAGGAAAATACTCATAAACGTACTGTGTCCCGGGCATCGACCCCTCACCCACGACCTTTTCACTTATTACCACCTTGAAACACTCATTGGTGGTCACGTCGCAGATTTCAGGCCACTCGATAAGTGGCTTGTCGAAATCGACGACTGGGATGCCACCGCCGCAGGCGGTGAGAATCAAGGAAAGAGAAATTAAGATCGCGAGAATTGTAGGGATTTTTTTCACTTGGGGCTCCTTTCGGGTGCCAGCTTTTGAAAAACCGCTTGGACCGGCCTGAGGACCGGCGCTTGGGGAAAAACATTTTAGAGAGCGAGGTGACTCTCGAAGTAATAGGGGATTGTAACACACTTATGCCTAAAAGTCAAGTGTTATGGGATATAGATGGAGTGAGATTGCCACGGTTCAATGCTCCCACCGACAGCTTCGCAGTCTTGGCGGGCAGGCGCAATGACGGAAAGTGCTCGCTTAAATGGCTATACTTTGATATTATTTAGCCATATTATGATAGCCTTTTTAATTAACAATGTTTGAAAAGCTTTGGAGGCTCGCTACCCTCGATGTAGGCATAGACTTGGGTACGGCCAATGTAGTGGTGCACGTTCGAGGTAAGGGTGTAGTAATTCGTCAGCCATCGGTGGTCGCCAGACACATGAAGACCAAAGAGATCCTGGCTATGGGGGACGAGGCGAAGAAGATGCTTGGGAAAAACCCGGCTAATATCGAGGTCGTAAGACCGTTGCGGGATGGCGTGATAGCAGATTTTGATGCCGCCGAGGCTATGCTGAAACATTACATCGTTGAAGTGCATGAGCTGTACAAGGGTCTTGGTTTCAAGATTCCCCGTCCCAGGGTAGCGATTGGAATTCCCAGCGGAGTCACGGAGGTAGAAAGGCGGGCGGTTCAGGAAGCGGCACTTGAGGCTGGGGCCAGAGCAGTGTTTCTTATCGAGGAGCCAATGGCGGCGGCGATCGGATCCGGTCTCCCTGTAGAAAAAGCGGAAGGTCAGCTGATTTGTGATATTGGCGGGGGTACAAGTGAAATCGGAGTGATCTCACTTGGTGGCTTGGTGTTAAATCGAAGCCTGAGAGTGGCGGGGGACGAGCTTACTGAAGCGATACAAAACTTTGTTCGGCTGAAGTATAGCCTACTTCTCGGTGAAAGTACGGCTGAAGAAGTCAAAATTGCGGTTGGTTCGGCCTATCCTCAAAAAAGAGAAAAAGAGGGAAATCCTCTACAGATAGTCGTGCGTGGTCGAAGCTTGGAGGATGGACTGCCAAAGTCTTTGAAGCTGGATAGTGTGGAAATTCGAGAGTCAATGATGCCTATTTGTAACCAAATTTTAGGTGAAATTGCCCTAATAATCGAAGAAACTCCACCGGATTTAGTGGCGGACATTCTGGAAAAAGGCATGGTGATGGCCGGGGGAGGATCTTTGATTCGTGGCTTTGACAAGCTGATCAGTGAGCAGATAGGCATGCCTGTGTGGGTAACTGATACCCCGCTTGAGGCAGTAGTGCGGGGATGTGCCAAGGTCCTGGAAAATGATAAGTTGTTGAGCAAGGTGCGTGTTGTGGGCGGATTGAGGTAGAGGAAGGACAGCCTATAACAGTTGACAAACAGAAATATTCTGGTATAATTCGTTGAGATCTTGAAAATTCGTAACCCAAAGGAGTAACGATGTTTGTAAATTTGATTGTCACGACATTGGCAACATTCGGACTAATCGCGTCGATCTTTCTGGTTCTGCACGTGATCACAAGTCCAAAGCAGGGCGAAGTGATCGCAAAGTTTTTAACAGAAGATGGGGAGTGCAGAATTGTTATCAAGGAGGGAAATCGTCCCTCTGTCGTCGAAACAAGCGAAGACAGATGGAATTCAGTTGTCGTAGGGGACCATTACAAAACTGTGGATGGCGACGTTACTGTTTTCTATTTGGTCTGATCTGCTCCCGATCATGAATCTCTCTTGGTTTTTCCAGGAGGGATTTTTTGTGGGCAAACAGTTTGGGATATAGATGAGATATATAATGGCTTTATGTCTGAAATGGATGATTCGATGGAAACAACCCCTCAGTCAACTCGCTCGGCTTCCGCTAGAACCTTTCAATTGAGAGAGGTAATTGAGATGGGGGAATATGATCCTGAATATTTGGGAACCTTTGCAGAATGGCATACTTTGAGCAAGCCGGTTCAGTGGAGTTTGATCAAGAAAGCGTTAGACATCAGAGAGCGTCAGCTGGTGCAGCAGTGGGCCGAGATAAACAACATCCTCGACTTCCGTCTAAAACCCGAGCTGAAAATAGCTTTAAAAAATATCGAAAAACAGCGACACCAAGTGATGAAAGATAGAGAAACACTGCTGATGGAATATTTTGGCTAGTTTTTAGGGAGAGGTGATGATGGCGAGGTTTTGTGGATTATTACCGAGTGTGTCATAAAGAACGATGTCGGCTTTTTGGAGCGGTTCTTGACTAATAGTGGTAATACGAATTGTTTTGCCGATAATTAGGTTGCCCGGGAATAGCTCGCCCGGCTCAGTAAAGATGAAGTCACCAAGGATGATGGGATACTGACTGGGAACGTCGGTGATTTGGGCATGGTTGTCGGAAAATTTGTAAAAGCCTTTTTGTCCGGAGGCAGTGCGAATGGGAAATGAAGGAGATCTGTCACTATCGAGTGGGGTGATGGTGACGGCAGAGCCCTTTACCTCCAGAACGGTACCCATGAGCACATTGCCGGAAACCAGAGGCTGTCCCGGTTTCACCTGATCAAGTGGAGAGCTGGAAGAGACGATAAACTTGCCGGTTGAACCGGAAATTCTGACAGGAAGGACGGCCTTAAATGAGCCCCTAAGATTGTCAGAGACTTTACCATCAATGATGGCTTGTTTGAGGTACTCGTTTTCGGAAAGAAGTCTGGCAATCTGAATTTTTTGTTCCCGTGACTGCTTTTCCAGACCAGAAATGTTTTTGAGCCAACTATACTTGGTCTCGCTCAACAGTCGAAGTTTGGAAGTAGGAGCAGTGATAGGTGTTAAAACGAGATAGAAAAGGGAGTCTAGGCTTTTTCCTACCTTGAGATTGCTTGCAATACTCAGAAGAATAGCAAATAATAGCGGCAGTAGAAGTAAATTTATTTTTATCGAATTTATCATGTTAGAGAAGCAATCCAAGAATACCATAAAAGTAGTATCAGCTGTCTTACTTTCGGTTATTTTGGGCGAAGGCGTTTTTGGTATCGGTTTTTTTTGGCCTTTTCTGCTGACGCTTTTGGATTGGCGGGGGATTTATTGGCTATCATTTTTTGTCGGGATACTGATCTCTGGACTTTATCGCGTGTCAATGGGAACGCCTAGTTTGTTTTTGGCAGTTGTAATAGGAGGGCTATCTTTTCTTTTTAGTTCGGGAAAAGAGTCCGGATGGGTAATGCTGATAATTTCATTGGTGGCAAATCTGGTTTTTGATAAAGCGTTTGGTTTTGGTTGGAGCATTTGGGATCCAATCTCTGTCTTGATTGCTTGGACTGTGGCCGTGCGCTGGTTTGAGAGGTCGGAGTCTATCAAGTTAAATTATTAGATGAGGACCAATGCGATATATTTTTGGGTGAAGACCTTTTTGATTTTGGTGATGGCGGTGATTATTTCCCGAGTGTTTTTTCTTACCGTCGTAATGGGTGAACACTTTGGTGACTTGGCTCGCGGGAATATGATTCGAATACAAAAATTGGATCCAATTAGAGGGGTGATTAGCGATAGAAATGGAAAGCCAATGGCTATGAATATTGATTACCAGGGCAGAACCATCCGCCATTATCCTGGCGGGGAAACTATCGCGGCGATTGTGGGGTATTTAGGTAAACCAAACAATATTGATTTGACGAATTGTGCCGAATGTAATCCTGAAATGACGGTGGGTAAGGCAGGGATAGAAAAAAGCTACCAAAACAATTTAATGGGTCAGCCTGGAGAGGTGATCGTACAGGAAACTGCAGACGGTAAAAACAAAACAGAGGTAATAAGAACCGAATCAGTCCCGGGAAAAAATATTCAGACCAATATTGATTTGGAGTTACAGAAAATTGCCTTTTTGGCAATAAGAAATAAATTCAAAGAAATTGGAAAAAGTGGAGTGGTGGTAATCGCAAGGATAAATGGGGAGGTGTTGGCCCTGGCCAGCGTGCCTTCCTTTGATCCAAATTTATTTATTGCCAATGGAAAGCGAAGCGATTTTGGAGGAGACTTTAAAGATGTGGATGGTCTTATTAGCGATCAGACAGCCAAACCATTGTTTAACAGAGCAATTTCCGGAAACTTTGCCCCAGGATCTGTATATAAATTAGTTCCGGCGATGGGGGTACTGGAAGAAGGAAAAATTACCCGTAGCTCAGAAATAATAGATACGGGTGAGATAAAGATTGGAGAGTATCGTTTTGGCAATTGGTATTTGGATAAATATGGACAGACCGAGGGCTCGATAAACGTAGTAAAGGCGATTTCCAGAAGCAATGACATTTTCTTTTACAAAATGGGCGAAGCCCTGGGTGCCGATTCTTTGATTTCTTGGACCATGAGATTTGGACTGGGTCAAAAAACAGGAATCGATTTGCCGGGGGAGTCCGAGGGATTTGTGCCGACACCTTACTGGAGAGAAAAGACGTTGGGAGAAAGATGGTTTCTGGGAAACACTTATCACATGGCCATTGGGCAGGGGGATTTGATGACGACACCACTACAGATAAATAGAATGACAGCTGAGGCTGTAAGTGGCTTGAGCTGTAATCCGATGTTGGTGGGAACGATCGACTGCAGTGATCAAAAGTTTAACCCTAAGAATATTGCGATAATCTTGGAGGGGATGAAGGGAGCGTGTAGTCCGGGAGGAACGGCCTTTCCTTTGTTTGAATTTGCGGGGAAGATCTACTGCAAGACGGGAACGGCTCAAAAAGGGACAAAAGATACTCTTTCAAACGCGTGGACGAGCGTGGTGGTTCCCAAAGGCAGTGATGTGCGGAATTGGATCGTGATGACGATTCTGATTGAGGAAGGGGGTGAGGGAAGTGCGGTGGCCGCACCTGTGGCCAAGGAGATTGTGCCCTATATACTTGACAAAATGTAGAGGAAGGGTTATACTACACGCATAGGCTCAGTGAGACTTTAGTCGGGATGCACATTGGTGCTCTCTGAGCCACTCTTTATTGGTCCGGACAGGCGCCCTTGTCCGGACTATATTTTTTTATCTAGGCCCTTGACAAAGAGTGTGTTATGGGTTATAATACCTGCTATAGAAATTTGAAAATTGATTACTTGGCCGGTGGTCACGAAATGGGAACTTAGGTTCCTACCTCGTGGCGACTGGCAATTGAAGCGCGCGCCTGCGGCCTGTCGATATACCCTTCGCCGCGCCGGCTACGCTGCGGGACGACAATCGTCGCCCCGAGCCCAGCCTTTTGCGCTTCTTCGCACGCCTTCGCCACTACCAAACCTGAGAACAGTTCCGCCCCTGTGCGCCTAATCAAAACTGTTTTCTCTGTTTGGTGAACTTCGATCCCGTCGGCTGCCTGCTGGTAGCTGAGGCCGCGCCCTGCTTTCAATAAGCTGGGGCGCCTGCCTTCCGCCGCTGCCCTGCGCTGATCATGGCCGGCGGGATCCGAAAATTAAAGGACCTGACATTTTTGTCAGGTCCTATTGCTATCTACCCCATAACACTTGACAAGAGGTGAAAGTCGTGATATATTATGGCGTATTCTTGAAATAAGTTGTACTTTTACTTGATGGATTCCTGGTCAAGCCAGGAATGACAAATATACATTAATTCGGCCGCTAAGCCTGTCTTCGGGGAACCGATGGCAGGCTCGGCGGCCGAAGATTAAATAGGTCCACGTGGTAGGTAGCTGTGCTGCTTACACGCCCCTTTGGCCTTAGCCGACGTCCGAGAAAGGGGCGGCCCCATTCCCAGCGAGCTTTCTCGGCAGGGTTCTGTCCCTGCCAAAGACGCACGCGGGCGGCCTTCCCCCTAATGACCGGCTGATCCGCCGGATGCGCGAACCTCCGCGCGCGCGGAGATTAGGGTCGGGTCGCGCAGCCCGACGGAAAAGGAGAGTGGAACCGACACCTCCTATTTCTGAAGACCAAGATCACCCGTCGGGTGCTTTGCGAATCCATGAGCTGTCCGGTGTGGGACACAAGGATTTCGCAGACACAAGTATTTCGGGTGAGTCTCATTTTTGTCTCGGATGGAAGGCCTTCCATCCGAGACAATGTATATTACCCCCATAATTTTGGGGAAATTCATGGAGACTCCGTGAGAATTTATTTCTTATTGTCGACTCTCACGGAGTCCTGGAAATCAATGCCCGGTGCAATTTGCATCGGGCTTTTGCTTTTGTATGAGTGTATTTATTATCCACAGTACCTGCGAGGATAATCCTTGCAGGTTAATAGTTGACAAACGTGGTGTTATGGGGTATAATACCCGCAGAACTTTGATACTTTTTGTGTGTCACTCAGGCTTGACGCTGTTATTTCGCCTGGCATGAGTGGCACACACGAGAAGAAGCCATACGGAGAGTCCCGGTGGAGTCCGTGAGGACCTTGAAGCTGGAGACATGATGGGGGTTTGTTTCTGTTAAAACTAACTGCGCTCATTGGAACTCTGGCGGCTAGCCAGACGGCTCATCCTGCGCCGAGCGTAGTGATGTTTCTTCTTCCGGTTAAATCCGGCATCTGCAAATAAACTTCGGCAACACGAAGGACACTTGCAGATCGGAATGGTTCTCAGACCGGGTGTTGCTACTCTGAGACTCATTTATGAACCTGGTGTATTCAGTGGGCAGAACGAAGCGGGCTTTAACCCGCCCAATCTGAACAACACTGGCACCAGGGGATACAAATTTGCCGCCTTCTAAACAAAGGCGGTTTTCTTTTGCAAAATTACTGCTTGGTTGGTCCTCACAGAGGTGTAGTACAATTGCCGGTCGGATTTTAATGTATATTTTAAAGATGTACGGGTGGAGTGGGACCTGCCTGCCGGCAGTCAGTTCTCTCCACTGCGGTCGAGATGACGAAACGATGAAACTAGTAATTGTAGAATCACCAACGAAGACGAAAAGCCTCTCTAAGTATTTGGGTGGTGATTTTGAGATCTTGGCCAGCATGGGCCATGTTCGAGATCTACCAAAGAGCAAGTTTGGGATTGAAATAAAAGATTTGGGTAAGGATGAATTTGAATTTACCCCGACTTACGCCATCATGGATAAGAAAGAGGATACGGTAAAAAGACTAAAGGTAGAGGCAGCCAGGGCAGACGAAGTTATTTTGGCGTCCGATCCGGACCGAGAGGGAGAGGCGATTGCCTGGCATGTCAACGAAATATTAAAAGACTCACTTAAGGGTAGGAAGAAGCAGCCAATTTTTAAACGGGTGTCGTATAACTCCATCACCAAAGAGGCCATTTTGGATGCTATGGAACATCCACGCGAAATTGATATGAATATGGTGAATTCACAACAGGCGAGAAGATTCCTGGACCGTCTTGTGGGATACAAGCTATCACCGATATTGTGGAAGAAAGTGCGCCGAGGACTCTCTGCCGGAAGAGTTCAGAGTGTAGCAGTCCGACTGATTGTTGAAAGAGAAAGAGAGATCGAAAAGTTTGTACCGGTGGAGTATTGGCAGATTCGTGCACTCGTAAGAACTCAAGGAATCAAGACCATGCCTGCCGGCAGGCAGGACTCAAGAACTCAAGAGGAATTTTGGGTGGAGTTGGCTCGATTCAAAAAGAATAAAGCGGAAATTCATAACGGAGAAGAAGCCAAAACTATTTTGGCGGTATTGGAAACTGCCGAGTATGTGGTGAGTGATATCAAAAAGGCGGAAAGGAAAACCCAACCACATGCACCTTTTAAGACTTCTACTTTGCAACAAGCGGCGGCGAATGTACTTGGGTGGTCGGCGAAGAGGACCATGAACATCGCACAGAAGCTTTACGAACAAGGAGACATTACTTATCATCGCACAGACTCCTTCAATCTAGCTCCGGTAGCGATCGAAGAAGTGAGAAGGTTCATTGTTGAAAAGTATGGTGCTGAGTATTTGCCAAAAACATCAAGAGTGTACAAAACTACAGGGAAGGTAGTAGCACAGGAAGCTCATGAGGCTGTTCGGCCGACACATATTGAAGTGACACCGGAGAAATATATCGGTCAAGAGATGGCGATGGACGAAAAGAAATTGTATTCACTGATCTGGCGCCGGACAGTGGCTTGCCAGATGGCCGAAGCAGTTTTTGATGATACGAAAGTAGTAGTTACTGCAGAGGCGTGTGAACTGACAGCTAATGGAATCGTGGTGAAGTTTGATGGATGGAAAAAATTGTTTGTCAAGGACTCCGAAGAACTGCAAGCTTTGCCGGAACTTTCGGTGAGGGAAGTATTATCCAAAAAGAAAGTTGAAAGTTTGCAAAAATTTACTCAACCACCAGCCAGATTTAACGATGCTTCCCTGATTAAAGAACTTGAGAAGAAGGGGATTGGTAGACCTTCGACTTACGCCGCCATTATTTCCACCATTATTGACCGTAGATACGTGGAGCAGAAAGACAAAAAGTTTTTTCCCACTTCCATCGGCAAGGCAGTGGTGGATTTCTTGATGGAGAACTTTCCCAGAGAAATGCAGTACGAGTTTACGGCGAAGATGGAAGACTCCCTAGACGATATTGCTAATGGGAAGCTACCATGGATGGAGATGCTTAGTAAGTTTTGGGGTGACTTCTCCAGAAAACTGTTTAAAGTTGACAAGGAAAGCGCTCGTGTAGGCGTTCCGACAACCGGAACCGGAGTCAGGTGCCCATTGTGTGGAGTTGGGGAAGTAGTCATCCGGGATGGCAAGTTTGGGAAGTTTTTAAGCTGTAACCGGTATCCGGAATGCACATATAAGGCGCCATATATTGTCTATGTAGAAGATGTGGTCTGTGAGAAGTGCGGTAAAAGGGTGGTGCTGAAAAAGACGAGAACCGGAAGAGACTTCTACGGGTGTGAAGACTATCCAAACTGTACCTGGGCGAGCTGGAAGAAGCCACAAACGGTTGCGAATACTGAGAGTGATACCGGTTCAGAGGTGTCAGGCGAAGACGGCAATGAGGTTGAGATTGAGGAGTGATTTGAATATACCGTTTTGAGTTTTGGTGTATAATATGGGGTGTTCTTTTATAACGACGTTGTTCAAAGGAGATTAAAATGAGTTATCCCGATCCCGATACTGTGGTATGGCAAGTTTTTGCACCGGTCGAGGGAGCATTTGTGCGTATGGGGGCTGAACCCGCCTACGACACATTTGAATTGGCCCTGGTACAGGCCTACGAAGATTTGGAACAGGCCGGAAGTGCGTTTTTGTGTTCGTTTAAGGCTGGGGATCTGAAACTGAATGGAACGACTTTTCGAACCTTGTCCAGTCACCGGCTGAGGGTAAATGGGGAGATGATTCAACCGGACCGTAGTGGAGGTCCGATGATAATCAATTTGAAGGAAGCCTAGATCGCTGTAAACTCGCCGCCCCTTGTCTCAAAGATAGGGGGCTTTTTTTGCATAAAAACATCCCGCCTTCTAGCGGGATGTTGCGCGACCCCGTGTTTGGACGGGGCCGCCGAGGCTATGACTTTGAGGAATATGACTTTGAGGAAATGGGTGTGGCGGTGTAGCTGATCTCGGCCGATTCCTTCGCGTGGTTGGGTCTGACGGTGATGACCACATCCACGTCACGGCTTGAATCTCCGCCGTCGGTGCGGTAACTGATCGTAAATTCACCCTCCACTAGCCATGAGCAGGATAGGCCATTGTTTAAATGATGACGGCCGCGGGTGCATTCAATCGTGATGTTTTGGGTAGATTGTGGTCTGCGCGAGATGCACAAACCGGTTCGGGATTGTCCATCTTTTCCAAACTGAAGTTGGATCGAAACACCGTCTTGAGGTGCATCGAGAAGGTTCAATGTATTGGCTAGGGGTTTCCCGTTGATCGGGATGCCACTGACATTGAAGTAGGCAGGACCTGCCGAAGAGATGGGCATTGAAATGCCTGACGCAAAGACAAAAGATTTTTGAGACATGATTCTCCTTTGTAAACGTTCCGGGATTTAAGATATCCTATATGATATCGAAAATGCAGACCGTTGTCAAGCAGGACGATGAAAATGCGTTCATTTAGCATAAAAAAGGCCCTGTCGTGTGGACGGGGCCGGTGGTGAGGCTATTTCTTTGACGACGTGACGGTGTAAACGAGGTGTACTTCGCCCTTGCTGGGGAAGCAGAAGATGTTTACTTTGACGTTTACATCCTTACCGGCGTGGCCACAGTCGCTGGTCCAGCGGAACTCGATCTGTTGCCCCTCATCGATTGTGACCTCTTTTTGATTCTCATGATTGCTCATCAGGTAGTCCCCTTTGCCTGATGGCCGCAATGTGTATGGAAATTTCTGATTCTCCCTACTGGTACTGAATCGTGATTTGTGCGTGCCTCCAACTCCGACGGTAAGGTGGATTTCTCGACCGTCAAAGGGTACTGCATGGAGGATCTGTTGATTGGACATGTTCTTTCCGAGTTTTAGTCCTGTGATAGTACAGGACCCTTGTGGTTTAACGCGAATAACGTGCATATTATCCTGTGCAAGTTGCATGGGTTTCTCCGTTTCTTGAAATGTGCGGTTATGGCCTATATAGTAACAGATTGTTATCAAAAAGTCAATAATATACAAACACTCTAATGGGCGGGGTAGTTTGGATGGCAGGCCAAGACAAGATTGTTGGGATCGGCTTGGGTTTTGGGATTTGGAAGGGTAAGATGAAGTATGGTTGTTTTTACTAGGTGGAGTCATAAGTTACGGCAAATGTTGAAAAGAGTTGGACCGGGTTTTATCACCGGGGCGGCTGACGATGACCCGAGTGGGGTAGCCACGTATTCGATTGCCGGAGCTCAATATGGGTACAAAATGAGCTGGATGAGCTTGTTTCTCTTACCGGCCATGATTTCGATTCAGGAGATGTGCGGACGAATCGGGCTAGTGACGGGGAGTGGTCTGGCGGCGGTGATTAAAAAGTTCTATTCGGTAAAGCTCATGTGGTTTGCGGTATCTCTGTTGGCAGTGGCTAACGTGATTAATATTGGTGCCGATCTGGGGATCATTGCGGCTTCACTACAGATGTTGTTTGGATTACCATTTCATTTTTGGTTAATAGTAACGGCAGTTTTGATTGTTTGGATGGAGATAGCGGTGACGTATAAAAAATACGCCAGAGTGCTGAAATGGCTGGGATTGTCTCTTCTCGTGTATGTGATTACGGCTTTTATGGTGAAGCAGAATTGGGGAGAGATCGCGTTTATGATCTTAGTGCCACACATTGATTTTAATCTTGGCTATCTCATGACAATGGTGGGCTTTATGGGTACAACTATTTCGCCCTATCTCTTTTTTTGGCAGACGTCGGAAGAAGTGGAAGAGAAGATTACAGATGTCAGGTCCCAGATCTCAGATTTTGGACAGAAAACTAAGGTTTGGCCAAGCGATGTTAAGAGAATGAGGTGGGATACGAAGATAGGAATGCTCTTTTCAAATTTGATGACATTTTTTATCGTGTTAACGACGGCGGCAACTTTGCATAAGAATGGTGTTTTTAATATCTCGACTCCGCAAGAAGCGGCCCTGGCTCTAAAACCTTTGGCTGGAGATTTTGCCTACTTATTATTTGCTTTCGGTATGATTGGGATCGGTTTGCAGTCCATTCCGGTATTGGCAGGATCGCTTGCCTACGCAGTAGCCGACGGATTGGGAATACCGGAAGGTTTATCAAAAAAATTTCATCAAGCTAGAGGTTTTTATATCGTTATCGCGCTTGCAACTTTGGTCGGAGCAGGGATGAACATGGTTGGGGTCAATACGATGCAAGCACTTTATGTAGCGGCGGTGGTAAATGGAGTAATTGCCGTGCCTTTGATCTTCATTATTATCAAACTAGCCGATGACAATCGAGTAGTGGGTGATTTCAAGACTCAAAAAAGATACAAGCTGATTGCGTGGATTACTTTTGTGTTTATGGCTTTGTCGGTACTATTTATGCTTGGTAGTTTACTATTCAAATAGACAATTATTTGGGGGTGGACAGGGACGGAATTTTGCTCTAACTTGGATTGATGTCTGAAAAATTTAAGGATAAATTTCATAAAGAATATGTTGGGGGAAGTGGACCAATTGAGGACCAATCTTGTTCGTCGGTAATTTCCGAGGCTAGATTGGTTGCGCTGTCTTATGAAGAAATTTTGGCTGAGTACCGTAAGTACGTCAAAGATCCGACGGCGGAGCTCCCCGAAGAAATTTTGATGCAGTTAAGAATTGCCGGAAAGGTCTAATCTTATGGTGGAGGACAGAAGACCTTTCGGCTTCGCTCAAGATAAGCCGTTCGTGGTAGTCGAAGGAGGATCAGGGTCAGGAAAGACCACAGCCATAAAGAGTATCAAGCCACACCTGGAGGGTTGGCGATTCTTGAGAGAACCGGGGGGGACCGATTTTGGGGAGTTGATGAGAATCGCTGTTCAGGAGCACAAAGATCTGGAGATCGATCCTATGGCTGCTTTTATGGCCTATAGTGCAAGCAGGGCTAACTTGGTCAATCTGGAGATCCTACCGATTCTTACGGGCATTAAGAGCGGCCAGGGAGTGTTTTTGGATAGGTACTGGTTCAGTAGTTATGCTTATCAAGGTTCCGAGAAAGTCAGCAAGGCCGTAATATTACAGATTAGCAAGGAAGCTACCGGCGGGTTGATGCCTGATCTGGTACTTCATTTCGATTTGGTGCCGGAACTGTCCATCATGCGTAAAGAAGGTTGCTCGGATGTGGATAGATACGATCTGAAAGAACTATCCTTTCACGCACGAGTACGGGATGCCTATTTGGAGTTGTCGGCACAGTATCCGGAGATTTGGAAGGTGATTGACGCTTCTCGAAGCCAGGAGCAAGTGTTGGCCGATTGCCTTGCAATACTTCGTGAGCGGGGAATCATTTGAATTTTGCCTTTGGAAGGTTGACAATCATGAATTTCAGCTATAATAGCCGTAATAATTATTTCCATTATCGGATTTTTTTAGTACATTACCAAACTAAATATATCTTATTAGGAAGGATGCAAGGGGGACATAAATTGTGCTTCGCTTGCATCCTTCCTGAATAGTACAGAAAGGATGACTTCATCCGGAGGTAGTAAATGAAGAGTCAAAAATGGTTGGTTATTCTACTGTCACTGTCTTTCGTCCTTTTCTCTTGTGGGACTCCTGCCGGACAGGGAAGTACCGGTGGATCTACGCAAGTACAAGAACTAGGGTTTAAGGTTCCGAAGAATGCGCAGGGTCACACTGCAGAGCAACAGAATATCATTGACCGCATCAAAGTCACCACTGATCCCACCAAGGTATTGTGGATCCATTTGATTTCTCTCAATGGTCAGATCGTTCTGCGTACTCCTGTTGCGGGAAAAGTAACAAGTTCCGGTAAGCGCTTGGAGCCCACTACAGTTACTTCCGCCTCTGGTTCCTATGTTCCTCGCTTTGTGGTAAAAGACGCCTCTGGTGCGGAACAATGGTACTACACGGAGGAGTTGCTGCAGCCGGACGGTACATTTGGCTCATCTGACCCGTACATTTATTGGTTTGATCCAATGCATCGGTATCATCAGTGGGGTACTGCTGGTGGTCTTGGGTACTTGCTTACAGATTACCCAATTGATCTAACTAACCCTAAAGATTTAATTTCAGGTATGTATAACATGGATCTGCTCGCGTATCAGTGGCAGCAAGCACAAGAAGCCATAATGTGCGCAAATCAGGGTAGAACCTACGAGAATGGAGTATGTCAATGACAAGCAGAAAACAAAAGTTCTTTATTGTCATGAGTATCGTGATTTTCGTCCTTATGTTGGCCCTTGGGGTTCTCGGAAGCGTCCTTGGGTGGTGGATTGATGAAGCTGGTGATGTCGTGAAAGAAGAATTCGGTCCGAAGGCTGCCTTGGAGAAGTATGAGTGGTTCGTCTACCAAGCCAATGCGATCGCAAAGGCCGATTCCGACATCGCACTTTTTGAACAGCGCTTGGTTGATATTGAGACACAATACACTTCAACTTACGGCGAAGACAAAACCAAGTGGATGCCCTCTACCCAAGCCCAATACAATCATGAAATGCAGATCGCGCGAGATGATCTGATGGCTATCGTTTCCAATAGGAACGGCCTGGTCAAGGACTACAATACAGAGAGCCAGAAGTTCAACTGGGCGCCTTTTAAAGGTCGCGCTGATTATCCACCCGAGTCCTTTTTGGACTACAAAGTGCATTAGATTTATCTCTTGCCATATCTCTATAGAAGGTATGGCATTTTTTTGTATCAGGAGATCGAGAGGGTTGATTATTCAAACGATTTATGAGGTATAATATAGGGTGAATTTGTATCTTGACAACCTATCTATATATATTCTCCAAAGGAGGATCGTGTGGCAAACTATTTAAAAAAATGGGTTTGTGAATGTAAAGCCGAGAATTGGGCGTATGAATTTAAATGCTCGTGCGGAAAACCTCGCACGAAAGGGGTTCGGTGGTATACACCCAAACCCATGGTAGAAGCAACTGCTGCTCAGTGGGCAATGAAGGGTAGTGGTCCAAATTGGTTCTGCAACTATTGTGGTTGCGAGAATCCAGTTTACAACGAGACCAATTGTGGATATTGCGGTGCACCGATTGGTACTGTTGAAACAACCGTTGGCCGGAAAGGTGTCAAGTTGAGTGCCTTCGTATCTACAGCCGGAACGGCAACTGCATACGAAACCACGAAAGTTGAACATGGGGACGCCGGTTGGGGGATACCTGAAGAAAGACGCGAAGTGCCATCACCCATTTCTCGAGTGCAACGGAATGAATCAAGCCGAATGGAAACATCCGGCTACCGTGATGAGATGCCAGCCATATCATCACCCTTGATGAAGGATCGTAAGAAGTTGATTGCGATTGCTGGGGGAGTAATCGGAACTGTCTTGTTTGGCTTGATCGTTTGGCTGATTTGGTACTGGAACTTTGATACCGTCACCAGAACTTGCTGGGTTCAGGGTTTCCATTGGGAACAGACCCTGGGGGTGGAGGAGTATCAGACTTTCAGTAAGACGGACTGGGCAAGTGAAATGCCTTCAGACGCCTATAACGAGTCCTGTACCTATTCCTTCAAGGAATGGAAGAAGGTGGAGGATGGTACCGAAGAGGTAGATGTCCAGACCACTTGTGATAAAGAAGTTCCCGGTGAGCCTGTGTGTGATGACGACGGTGCTGGTGGAGTTACCAATTGCCGTTCCACCACCGATACGATCAAAGTTCCGTGTACCGTAAAAGAGAAAAGGACAAAGTACAAAGATGTAGCGGTGCACGAGGACAAATGCACTTACAACGTTGACCGATGGGTGGAACTAAATCGTTACACAACCAGTGGAGAAGATCACTTTCCGTATTATTACGGCGAGGTGGTGGAAATCCCGAACCGACTTAGATTGGTTCAGTACCCAAACTTGGGAATCTATTCGGTTTATTTTGGCTCCGAATACGTTGATCCGTTTTCGAGAAACTACGATTTGACAACTTGGTCTCTGTTCCAACCGGAACAATCCTGCCAAGTCGAAGTTAACCGACGGAATAATGTAGTAGGTTCTCCACAGCCGTGAATCTGTTCCCCAAACTCGAAAGAGGGAGGGGATATTTTTTGCATAAAAAAAACCTTCCTCAAGAGGAAGGTTTTTGTGTGAAGAGGGAAAAGTTAGGGTGTGGGAATTGGTGTGGCCAGACCAGTCAGAGACATTACTTGTTCTGACATCCACAAGTAGGATGTTCTCTGACCGCTTGGGGTAGCGTAGACGGTGAAGCAGTAGACGTTATGGGAATTCCTCCATGTCGTGACGTATGCCTCGTCGACCGTGTCAATGAATCGATCGCGAAAAATGTCCAGACCTTTTCTGGCAGATGGAGATCCCTCCCCAACGCTATTCAAGGTTATGTTAAAGAAAGCGCCGGGATCGGAATAGCTTTCGCCTGGCGTTAGTGGATACAACGAGGTTTTTTCACCAGGAGTGCAATTTGCGTCTGTGGTGTCGCTATAATCAACTAAGTAGGCTGTGAAAAGCCCAGCAATTAAGAGCGAAACGATAACAGTGAGCAAAAATTGGGTTCTCCAATGCATTTTTAACGTCCTTTCCAGGCTTTGTGCCTGAGTGAGAGATTTGAATTCGAAGATCCCATAGTGTACCACACTTGAGGCTGGAAGTCAAGTTGGTTGTCCTGGTCACACACATTTGGCACTCTGAGGGTTAGTAATCTGTTGTTGCAATTGTAGCAGGCGATATTGGGGTGTTTTCAAGCCTAGAGAGTGGTGTGGTCTCTTGGTGTTGTACCAGATCATCCAATCTGAAAGTTTCTGGTCAAAGAGAAGTTTGTCGATTACTCCCAGATCAACATGGTAATCAATGAACTCTGCCTGAATGACACCATTAAATCTTTCCACGTAGCCATTCACCTTAGGAGAGTGTGGTAGCGACCACTTGTGGGTGATGGAGAGTTCGTCTAAGGCCTCATCAAAGTACTTGGCAAACTCAGAACCATTGTCAGTTTGGATGGTGTGAATTGGGTAGGAAACTTCTCTAAGGATTCTTTCTAGAAACAACTTGGCTTTCATGCTGGAGAGCGAAGAAACTCTTTCCACGTACGCCTGTCTGCTTTTTAACTCTACGGCACAAAGGAAGTAAAGAGATTGTCCTTCCCAGACCACCCGAACTCCGTCCACCTGAAGATATCCAAGGGAGATATCAGCTTCTTTGGGACACCTGAACACACGTAATTTAGCCTTGTTTGACTTCCGGTGTTTCTTCACAGGCTTTCTGGTGTTAAAGAAAAAGGCATTTCGATTAATGACTTTACCAATCCAAGAGTCGGAACGAACAGGGACGTCCTGTTCTTTACAGAACTCGTCCAAAAATATCTTTACCTTGTACTTTGAGAGATTTGGGTGCTGTTCTCTCATGGCCTTAATGAAACTAAACACTTTAGCTGGAATATTCATTTGCCTACACGTATGTGGTTTTGTAGATTTGGGAATGAGGCTCGTAAGTCTCATTCCGGACTCAATATACTTTGCTTGCCAACGGTAGACTGTTCGTCTGCCGACAGAAGGAAAGGCTAGCTTAACTCCATTGTATCCTTGCTTTTTCAGAATCTGGAGGCATCGAAATCTGAACTGAGCGACATCGCTGTTGCAGAAGGCAAGAGAGTTGTTAACAGTTTTCATGAAGCGACGATACGCTTCATGTTTAAGGATTGGAAGAGTCCATCTTAATCTCATTTAGATATATGGCCAGAGTGCCATATGTATCGTGACCTAGTCAGGTCTGGGCACTAAAAAAGACACTCCGGAGAGTGTCTTTGAGTGCTAGGAACGTCTCAGCTTGCTTATTTCATCGGCAAGTCGGTCGTGCTCATCGGCGATTTTTTCGTGTTGCTTCCACAGTTCTGCTTTTTTCGCTTCGAGTTTTTGAATTTTTTCTTTCTTTTTTCTTCCAACTTCCCAGGGATCGGTGATTTGATAATCTGTGGTAGGGCAGTGACGAGCGAGGAGCTCCCTGAGGCTCGGATGCTTTTTGAGATTACATTTAAAGCAAGGCGTTTTTTTATCTGGATTAAACTCGAAGATAGAGCCATCAGGGTTACTCTCTTCGAATATCCAGATTGATGACGGCATTTCGAATGTTACCATTCCCATGGGTGAAGATTCGTTTTCGGCAATACCAAGCGTCTGCTTGGTTTTAGATCGCAACTCTTTTAACAGCTCTAATACCCACGATTGTGAGACTTTTTCCATTTTTATTACTCCTAATGAGGCGGATCTGAATCTTAACTTTTTTTAGCGTGCTTTGGAAAGCGTTGAACGGGCTATTATAGCATATTACAGGACAGTGTTCAGCCTATGTGCGAATAGATACCGTAGTCCTCGTGGCCGGGATAAATAAGAGTAGATCTTTGATCTTGGATCTCAGATCTCAGGTGTGAAAGGGATTGGTGGAGATCGGTGGAGGAGGAGTAGGAGAGATCGGTACGACCAACCCCATTAGCGAATAAGGTATCGCCGGTGAGGAGGATACCGGGCGAGTAAAGACAGACTGAGCCGGGGGTGTGGCCTGGGGTGTGGATAACTTTGAGACTAGATTGACCGAATGATATCACTTCGTTGTCGACGAGGAAGTGGTCGATGGGGAGTGGAAGAAAGGTTGAATCAATTGAATGGATTCCCGCCTTCGCGGGAATGACAATGGAGTTGTGAGCGTGTTTTGACCAGAAGGAGGATGACTTGTGGGCTTTTTGGTAGAGAAAGAGATCTTCTTGGTGGAGATAGATGGGAATATTGAAGTTTAATTTTAATTCGAGAGCGGCCAGACAGTGGTCGAAGTGACCATGGGTGAGAAGGATGGCTTTGGGGATGAGTTTGTTTTCTAATATATTGGTACTGATAAAGTCACCCTCTTCGCCCGGGTCAATTATGATGGCCTCCTTGGTTTTCTCGTCCGAAACCAAGTAGCAATTGGTCCCCATGGAGCCGACCTTGAGGCAAATTATTTCCATAAGGTATTGTACCTTTGAAATAGTTGACAATTAATATTATTTTTGCAACGATTAAAGTAATTATTATTACACAAAACTATGTCTAAGAACGCTTTGTGGGTATTGGTCTTGGTGTTAGTAGTTCTAGTTGGTTGGATGCTTTGGCCGAAGGTTCCGGCAACAATTGTTAATCCCGAGGCAGAAACAGCAGTGGTGGGTACGGGAACTCCGACAGTTTCAATATCACCGGTGCCGACTGTGCCACCAAAAACAATAGTGCTGGAACAAGTAGGTGTTTCTGGTCAGAGCGGTACGGCAGTTTTTCAAGGTGATGGAGACAAGACGAAAATTATCCTGTCTTTGGTGGGTAAAAAATTCGCTTCATCTCAACCATCCCACATTCATCTGGGGAAATGTCCAACTCCAGGAGCGGTTAAGTACCCGTTGAACAACGTAATTAACGGAAAATCGGAAACCGTTGTGGCTGTAAAAATTGAAGATTTGTTTGCTGATCTGCCATTGGCAGTTAATGTTCACGAGTCGGTGGAAAAATCTTCGGTGTATACCGCTTGCGGAGACTTGAAATAACTCCAACTTATTTGGACAAGGATAGATAGAAATAGTCAAGGAGATTTTGTGTTAGAGTAGATTTATGAATATATTCTCTTGGATAAAGAGTAACTGGTTGGTAATAATTCTTGGGATTGTAATAATTGTTCTTTTGGGAAAAGGAGCTTCACCCATGGCTGAACTTCGTAGTCAAGGCATAGAGAATGCGGGAATTTCTATGAGCTATCCCTCAAGTGATATGGCGATATCGAATGGAAAATATGGTGGAATCGTTCGGGAGGTGCCACCCGTGGAGTCAAGCCAAAGAATGGTGATTCAGGATACAAATATGTCGATGCTGGTTAAGGATGTTTCGGAATCGATAAAGGGGATAGAGAAAATTGCAGTAGATATGGGTGGATTTATGGTCGACAAGTCATTAACAAAACCGGAAGGTGCCGCCAGCGGGCATATATCTCTAAGAGTGCCTACCGAAAAAAGAGAAGACTCTTTGGATAAAATCAGAACAATTGGAGTTCGAGTGGTCTCCGAAAAAGTGTTTGGAAATGATGTAACGGATCAATATGTGGATGCTGAAGCGAGAATCGCTAATCTGGAGAGGGTAAAGACGAAGATGGAGGTAATTTTGGATCAGGCTGTGAAGGTACAGGATCTGATGGAGGTTCAAATGCAGATAAACAACATCCAGGAGCAGATTGATGGTTTGAAAGGTCAACAAAAATATCTGGAACAAACGTCGAAACTGACCAGAATTTCTGTGAGTCTTTCTACGGACGAACTTGCTTTGCCTTACGCTCCAGATAGCGTGTGGCGACCGATGGTAGTGTTTAAGACGGCCGTTAGATCGATGATTGGTGCCTTGAGGTCGGTGGCGGATGTAATTATCTGGGGAGTGGTTTACTTGCCGGTGATGTTGATTGTTTTGGGTCTAATTTTGTTAGCACGGTTTGTCTACAAGAAATACCTTGTTGGGGTGAATAAATAAAATCTATTCCGGTTGCATATAGGAGACCGTGAGTCTGTTCTTTCCGGCTTTCTTTGATGTGTACATATTTTCGTCGGCTACAGATTTGACTTGGTCAGGGTCGATTCCGGGATACCCCCTCCTTGGATCTACTGTGGAAAAATCAATAATCACGGCGCCGATACTGATGGTAAGTGGCCCAGCATCGTCATCCGGCGACCTGCCTATATGGCTGATTGCATCTTGGTACCGCGACATGTTAAAGTTGCTCAAATCTGCATCGCCCGGTTCTTCAAAGATAAGGAAAAATTCCTCACCACCCGTTCTAGCAAAAGTGTCACTGTCACGTTTAATGGAACTGATTGTTTGAGTCAGCTTGATTAAGATTTGGTCTCCCCATCCGTGTTTGTAGGTATCATTTATTTCTTTAAAATTATCTATGTCGAACATAATGATAACGAGCTTTCCTTTGTTACGATAGGCCTCAACAATCTTTTTCGGGAGATCTTCGTTAAACTTACGTAAGTTATCAACTTTGGTTAGAGTGTCTTTGGTCGAGAGACTCTTAAGTGAAGCAATTTCTTTCTTGGCAATTTCTAGTTCTACTTGAAGTCTGTGAATCGTTGCTTGAGGGGATTCTCTAACTTGATTGTGTTCGTCTTGCGGTTCTTTGTTCATGGGGTTCGTACGTGTCTTATCTAAGCTACTATTATTATATGAGTAAAATGTAATGATATGAAGTATAAATATTTTTTGTTTGATTGGGATGGAAGTTTGGCGGATACGTTACCCATCTGGTTTGCAGGATTTATAAAGATTTTTGCGAACCACGGAATTGTCGTTACCAATGAAACAATTGGTACTGAGGTGATTGGAGATTGGGGAGGGCCGGAAAGATTGGGGATAAGTGACAGGGAGAAGTTTTTTGTAGAACTGGAGACAGAAGTGCTGGACAAACTCAACAGTGTGAAACTAAATCCTGGTGTGTTTGAGCTACTCAACCAAATAAAGAAAAACGGAGGGAAAATTGGAGTGGTGACAGCCTCCAGAAAAAAATGGGTAAAAGAAGCCTTGAGGGCAAATGGGTTGCGGGATATGGTGGATGTCTTCTTGGGAAAAGAGGATGTAGAGTATGTAAAACCCGATCCAGAAGGAATCTTGAAAGCCTTGAGGTTGATGCGAGGAAAATCGGAAATGGCCATAATGGTGGGAGACAACGAAAAAGATGTTGTGGCCGGAAGGAGAGCGGGTGTGGACACCGGACTATATTTCCCCAAAAGATACAAAGAATTCTATGATGAAAGAAAACAGATGAATTTGAGAGCAACATATGTAATTGAAGATTTTTACGAAATGGAAAAATTTGTGTAGGAAAAAATCCCGTGGGGTTCACGGGATTCAGAATGGGTTCAGTCTTATATGGCTATGAGGTGCGATGAGGAAGTTTTTTTATCAAGGAAGAGGTTGATTTGATTACGTGAACTAGCCCACTAATTTCCAGGGCAGTAATCAGAGGATGGAGAGTCCAAGTTTGGATCTGTTCGGATGAGATTAAAAAAAGTTCTCCTAAGAGTTGTCCGGTCCTAATGAAACCATATTGTTTTTTGGACTCTTTATGTGTCTGGCACCAGGAATTGAAAGTGGCAATTGCGTTATTCAGGTCCGTCTCTGTCGAGAACATGATTGACAATACGAGCTTGTACCTTTGAATATGGTCCGACATTATTCCTCCGGGTTTAAGGTTCTTGGGGGTATTTTACACCGAATAGAATTTGACGATATGAGTGAAAATTGATAGAGTAAGGGTATGACAAAAGAAGAACTTGACAGGTTTATTAAGTGGGTTTTGGGTGGACTGATGGTGCTGGGAGCTTTGTACTTTTTCCCTTGGGGAGATATTACTTGGGGAAAGATCGTGATGAAAAATGAAGCCATGGTGACCGTGTCCGGCTACGCGGAGTCTGATGAAAAAAATCAAATTGCGATGTTTTCGGCTGGGGTACAGGCCTTCAACGACGATAAGGAGATGGCGGTAAATGAAGTAAACAAGAAGATGACAGAAATAATTAAGTTAGTTAAAGGACTTGGGGTTAAAGATGACGATATCAAAACTCAACAAATAAACACTTATCAAACACAAGAACAAGGTGAGACGTTGATCTATCCTCCACGCCCCGGCAAGGTGGTGATGGGCCAATGGAGTGCGAATAATACAATAGAGATTACTCTTAGAGAGGTGGAGAAGGCTGGACAGCTGGCAGACCTACTGAATGCCAGTGGTGCCACAAATGTGTATGGGCCAAATTTTCAATTGGACACAAGTGTCAAAGCTGATGATAAGCTGATGGGATTGGCGGTGGCTGACGCAAGAAAAAAGGCCGAGGCGATGGCGGCGGCTAGTGGAGCTAAGTTGGGAAGAGTGGTATCGATAAATGAGAGTGGGTCGGGGCCTATCTATCCGATGATGTATGCTGCTGAGGCGGCCAAATCTGCCTTGAGTGTGCCGGCTCCTGTCGAGATCGGAACGACGAAGATTTCTAAGACAGTGACGGTGGTCTGGAGCTTGAGATAGGTTGCTTAGGGTTGACATTTAACCTATAGCATGGTATCATACTGAGTATCGTATCGCTTTGGCTCAGGCCAATAACAATCCAAACTAGATATCTGTCCTCTCGAGGGCACGATATGAGGAGTAATCATGTACTATTTTCTGTTCCTTGTAATCGTTTTGATCGGCTATTGGTTTTGGACTTCCAAGCGTAAGCACGCCCCCAAACCTCAACCTGTTGGTTCAAATAGTAGCGCCTCTCGGTATTACGAACCCCCAGCAGACATGCCCAAAGGTTGGGAATGCTGTCGCTACTGTGGACATGTGTATGACCCGGCAACGGTCAGGTACGAAATCCCTAACCCGCAGGCATTGCGTCAACTTCTTCAGGGCGACTGCCCCAAGTGCGGAGAGTAGAGAGTTTATAAAAACACGGGCTTAGGCTCGTGTTTTTTTGAGGATTCGTTGTTTCTTGAGAGTGTGCTATAATATGGTGTTTTTGTGGCTGATGTAGCTATAAACACATACTTATAATGAATAATGAAAAAAGCAAACGTCCTGATGAGGAAGGTAGTGAAAAGGATTGGGTGGTTCTGGATTTTTCGAGAAAACCGGGCCTTAAATTTGGGGTACAACATCACCAGGTTTATGACCTATTGGAAGCCATGAGAGAGTCGCGACTTCAGACGGTGGAGCAATATAGAAGTTTTCTAAAAAGAGATAAGGTGAGGAAATATTTGGACAAAATGCCCCCTGACGCCAAGGTCAAATTTCTCTTTGATGTAACCTTCTATCCTTATATAAATGGTAATGTGGGTATAGCAGATATGGTGATGGAAGAAATGGGACTTGATGAGACCCAACAGAAAGTCTTTTCTAAAACCTTGGCAATCGAAGCTATGGACGGTCTTTCTGACCCAGACGGACTTCGGATATATACTTTCGATGAGGTAGCGGCACGGGTTTTAAGATTTTATCCTGATCTAAAGACAGACCCCGAGATGGTTCTTGCGGCAAAATCGGCATTTTTGACCGAGCTGGAAGAAGCTCGAGATGAGAAGGATTTTAAAAAAGCGTTGGTTTATGCAGAAATGGGATTTTTCGAGCTAGCAGAGGTAAAAACGGACCCATATCTGATAGGTAGAGTGACGCACAGACTTCTGAGTTGTTTGAAAAGTAGGGACGTGGACATCGCCATAAAAATCGCGAAAGACTTTATGTCTGACGAGACTCTTGCTGCTAATCAGGAACAGATCGAAGAGGTCGCCGAAACCGGTTTTAGGTATATTTTTGGACACATGGCCGAAGATGATAGGCTCCTGGCGGAAACCTTTTTGCCAAAAGATTTTTTGGCGAGACCCGAGATAATCAAATTCATCAGAGATGCATTTGAAGAAAAAATGGAAAAAGGGTATCTGAGTGGTTGCGTGGGAATAAACAGTTTCTTTGGTGAATGTTTACCAAAGAACTTCAGAGATTTTAGAATCTGGAAGACGCAGCTCGCACTGTCAGCAAAAATGGCCTTGTTTGAAGCGATTAAGGAAGGTCATGGTGATGATGTGGTTGAATTTATAGATGTATTTGGAACGCCAAGAGACTTTTTTGAAGATGAAAGATTTGGGCTAGCGGTGATTGAAGGATTGAGATCGGGTATTAAATGGTCTTCTCAGTCTGAAAGGGCAATGAAGCTGACAGAGGTTTTTAGTTTGGGTGATGAAATTTGGAAGCAAGTCTTTTCTTGTGATTACTTACTAGCCCTTTTTTACGGAACAAGCGAACACGCAGATTTGTCAAAGCTTGCAGACTTCATAGGGAAGTACCCAGAAATTGGAAGTTTGGTCGATGAGAGGGAAGTGGCGAATTTTGTGACAGTCTTGGCTGAGGCAGGAAAACCAATGGATTCGGACATGTTAGCTCAGTTTGGTAGACTGACCGAAGCCCTGCCTCAAGCAAAGGAATATTTGGATGTACCCGCTGGCGGTGAGTGGCCACAAAATGCGACAATAAAAGATTTGCTTGAACTGTGCACAGACAGTGGTTTGATGAGGAATGCCTTAGAGGGTTCTTATGCATTTAAGATTGATGAGGCCAAAGAACTTGCCAAATTACTTAATGAGAAAGAAAACTCAAATGGAGCCGTGACCTTTTTGAATATTTTAAAAAGGACAGACTTGATGACTAGAATTTCTGATGAGGAAAAAAGCGAGCTGATGAGATGGGTGAGAGAAATTGCAGCAGAAGCTAGAGCGGCTAAGGTCCACAGTAAAGACAGAGAGTATGCCCAGATTCTTAAGGCTCATTATAATCGTTACGCAAGAGGGATAGTAAACCAGACAGACGTTGAGTGTCTCAGCATGCTATATAGGCATAGGGCCGATGTTTTGGCCCTCGCCTTGGTGATAATGAATGATCCGTCAAAGATTCGAGTGATTGGTGAGTTCGTGCTGAAAATGGACCCAAATAAGGCCTTTTTGATGACGGAGAAGGAACTAACCAGAGTTTTGAAATCGAGATTCCCTGATTTATGGTTCCCGGGCTTGCGGTAAGCAGGAGGGTTTGGTATAATTCAAAAGTCCTTAGCAGACAATATGAACATAAACCAAAAAGAGAGTCTAAAAGCCCCCTAGGTTTTTTGGCGCTTTGGTTTGTTGTAAAGTCCGCTATGGCGGACCTTTTTCTTATCGGGCCGTTAGCCCTGCCTGCCGGCAGGCAGGTCATCTGGTCTTGAGGGAGGACCACTTAAATTGGGCTTGTAGCTCAGTTGGTAGAGCACTGCATTTGCAATGCAGGGGTCAGGGGTTCGAATCCCCTCAAGTCCACTCTATCAATCCTTGATCTGGTGATTGACTCTAAGAATTAATACCCTTAGAATCAACCACGAGCTCAAGGAGCTCAAAGTTGTTCCTTGAAAAGTGAATAGATTATGCAAGTAGATCGCACGAATTCAAATTCAAATTTGAAGCAAATTTTTGATTTATTCTACTCAAGCAATCAGTGGATGCCTTGGCAGTAAAAGCCGAAGAAGGACGTTTCAAGTCTGCGAAAGTTGTCGGGGAGGTGACAAGAACTTATGATCCGGCAGTGTCCGAATGGGGAAACCTAACCAGATTTATCTGGTTGTTACGCGACGTAAGTCGTGTTTCGGGAACTTGGGGAACTGAAATATCTAAGTACCCAAAGGAAAAGAAATCGAATGAGAGCCCCTTAGTAAGCGACGAGCGAACAGGGGTGAGTCTAAACCATCAATTTATTGGTGGGGTTG